>Ga0209282_1002662_pt1 | contig 10393 bp, 9 predicted proteins | sample Mtrugardesep15_FD_187529 | JGI IMG/M metagenome (GOLD analysis project Ga0209282, IMG submission 187529) | Root nodule microbial communities of legume samples collected from California, USA - M. trunc garden sep15 (SPAdes) (version 2) | ecosystem: Host-associated > Plants > Roots > Nodule...
GATGGGCTGGTTATATGGATCAATATCAGAAGATGTACCAACTGGATTGAATATGCAAAGAAAAGGTTGGAGATCAGAATGTTGTACACCCGAGCCAACTGCGTTTACAGGCTGCGCTCCCGGAGGATTACTTACGACAATGATCCAACAAAAGAGATGGTCTTCAGGCCTCACTGTTGTCTTCTTTAGCAAGCATTCTCCTGTTATGGGCACCGTCTTTGGTAAAATTCAATTCAGGGCAGGCTTGTCTTATTGTTGGCTTACCAATTGGGGTTTGCGTTCGGTATTTGAAGTTTCTTATGCAGCCCTTGTTGCATATTGCATAATCACCAACACCAGTATTTTTCCTGAGGTTAGATGTTCACATTCAATTTCTACTGCCAAGGTTAAATTAAACACTGAGGTTAACAACTGTATGCACTGACAGTATAAAAAAAATTACACGTGCATTTAATCATAATCCACCATTTACTCATAAAATCAGTTGTTTGTTAAATGTACCTAGTTGCAAGCTGGTTACAGTGAGTGTAGAATACATTTTATTTAGTGATCCTAAGTAACTGATCTTAACCAACTTGCAAGTTGCAACTAATTATAACCAATCTCCAACTAATTACGAAATAATATAACAACGGTAGTGTTGAGTAACAAGAAAGCTCATGGAAAGTGATAGAAAATAAGAGGAAAAGAGAGAATGTAGAAGCGAGAAAATAGATTTCATATTCAATTACTTGAGAATGAAGTCATTACAAGTATTTATAGAGTTTCTATTGATAGGCTACACTAAGCTACTGTATACTCTATCTCATAGGATTGCATCTTACTCCATAACAAACTCAGAAGTTAGTTACAACCGTTTTCCTTCATTAGAACTTGAGATAGCTTGTGTTGCAAGTAATTGTGGCACAGTGTTCTTCTTCTTTGTTTGCCGGCAAGCTTGATTCTAAATCCTTGATGTTATGCTTTAATAGTTAGTATTGTGATATATAATTAAATGCACATGTAAAACTTATTTGTCGTGTATAGCCGTTAAACTCTCGACGAAAGTTTTCATTGATTATGAGCTTAATATGCTACTTTTTGTCTCCTTTTCACACTGTCAAAACGCGAAAAAACGAAAACTCCATGGAAAAGGGGACTTTCATATTGGATCCAACGTCCTTATGAAATCCCTCACGCTTAGTTTATTTTATGACATTTATTTTAATTTCTCGCGCTATATTTTTATTTCCATCTTATTCCAGGGAGCTGGGCTATGGATTCCTTTGACTCTTTTTGTGACCTATACTATGCATACTCTACAAGAGTATAAATTAAAAGGATTTTCATTAAGATATTGGTGGAACAACCAAAGAATGGTTACAATAAGATCAACAAGTGTATGGTTTATAGGATTTTTGAGTGCCATGCTTAAGCTCATGGGGATATCTGATACAATCTTTGAAGTAACACAAAAGGAAAGTCCAACTTCTATTGTTGCCGAAGATGATCCAAATGCTGGTAGGTTCACATTTGATGAGTCCCCAACTTTTGTGGTTGGCACAACCATTTTGCTTGTGCAGTTGACGGCACTTGTTACTAAGATTTTGGGGGTGCAATTAGCAGCTCATAGTGGGAATGAGTGTGGAATAGGTGAATTGATGTGTAGTGTATATCTAGTGGCATGTTACTGGCCATTTCTGAAAGGGTTGTTTTCTAGGGGTGAATATGGGATTCCCTTATCTACCATTTTCAAGTCAGCACTTCTTGCTTTAATTTTTGTTCACTTTTGTAGAATTGCTGTTGTAAGTTGATAGTAAATATGGGGTAAATATGTAGAATTTGTGCATTTTTGTGCACTTTTAATGGATTTGTATGTACATCTATGTACAGTTTGTTCTATTTTTTCTAATTGACTCGTGTACTTTTTATATATTACTCTATCCGTCTTTAAATAAGTGTGACAACTCAAATGAATTAAACTACTAGACACAAAATGTGTAGCACCGTAGGTAACTATTGAATTTAAATGTGTAACACCTTAGTATTTCATTGCTAATCTATCATATTAGAAGTGTTTGATAATATGCAATAGGCATTTGGCTTGTTTGCAATGACTAGTGATGAAGATGATTCTCTACAATGTTTGGTGTCTAATTGAATTGACAAAATTATTTTTATTAGGCTATGTAATTGAAAGGAAAAAAGATGTACAGCAGATAAAAAGGATGGGAAATATGAGAAGGATTTCAGAACATGGGATGTTAATAATTCGAAGATTCTTACTTGTATAAAATGTTGTTACATATTTCTTTCCTAATTTTTTGTTGTTTCTTTATATTTGTAGAAAATGGCCGTGTATCTTATCTTATCTATAAAAGGATTTAAGTTTCTTAGACAACTTTTTGGAAGCAAAAAAGTTTTTGCACATTTCCTTTTCGTTGTTTCTCTATTTTTTTAGAAAAAGATCACGTATCTTATCTTATTTATAAAAGTTCTTAAGTCTCTTAAACAACATTTTCGAACCAAAAAAGTTGTTGCACATTTTCTTCCTAATTTTTTGTTGTTTCTTTATATTTTTAAAAAATGATCGTGTATCTTATATATAAAAGTTCTTTAAATCTCTTAAGCAAATTTTTGGAGGCAAGATGGTTGTTACAAATTTCCTAATTTTTTGCCTTTTATTCTTTTTTGAAAGAATAATTTTACCTATCTATCTTATATATAAAAGTTGGTAAGTCTCTTAACCAATTTTTCAGATCTATAAATAGGGTTAATATTGTAATTTTATATTTATTTTAGAAAATTTAACCTAAATTGACTATCATAGATAAATTTGAAAATTGTTCTTTAAGAGGTAATTACATTCGTTGATGTATTTGTTTTTTATTAGATTTGTATTTTTGAATCTATTATATTGTAATAGACTCAACAAGAGATTTTAAATAATTCTTATCAACAATTTCTCTGATGTGATAAGCCTTAGAAGCATTGAGGGAGGAATTTAATGGGATGTCAGAGACTTGAAGACAAACCTTAGAAGCGTATGACTTTCGAATGAGTAGAAGCAAGACAGAGTATGTGTAATCTAATTTTAGCGAAAGGTGAAGTACTATAATGACGAAAAAATAAAAGCAGATGTAAATCATCGTATTCAAGTTGGATGATTGAAATGGAGAAGAGTCTCAAGTGTTTTATGTGGTACTAAAGTACCATTCAAGTTGAAGGAAAAAAATATGATGCAGTTGTCATATCAACAATGTATTATGGAACAAAGTGTTGGACGGTTAAGAACCATCACAAGAGTAAAGTAAGTGTAGTGAAAATGTAGATGTTATGTTGGATGTGTGGTAAGACTAGATGAGATAAGATTAGAAATGACAACATTATAGAGATAGTTGGAGCAGCACCTATAGCATAAAATATTGTGGAAGTGGTTTAAACATGTAGAGAGAAGTCCTGTAGATTCTGTAATAAGAAGTGTGGATCAAATAGAAGATAAAAAGATTACAAGAGAGGTATAAAAAGACCTAGAAAAATTATAAAACAAACTATTAGGACAAATTTATATATAAAAGAGTTAGATCTAAATATGGTTTATGATAAAACAATATGACGTATTTCGTTCCATATAGTCGACCCGACTTAGTGGAATAATGTTTGGTTGTAGTTGTTGTTTTTGTGTCGTTGTCTTTTAAAAGTATTAACTCATGCAAAACAACAATTATTATAACATTTCATGCTCGACTACCACATTCCACATACTAGTTAAAAAAAAATCATTTACCTATTCATTTAAAGACCAATATATCAGTAAATATCTAACTTTCGAGTGGATCATAAAAATTGTCTATTTATAGAGACAAACAAATTTTTTTTTAAATTTAAAATAAAATATATGCTAAACAAGTTTTCTTTTCTTACTCCCTCAAAAAAAAAGTTTTCTTTTCTTACGTTTTCAAAATATTTTTCGAAAATAAATATACCAGACAACTTTTTTCATTTTCTCTTCTGAAAAACAGTTTTAAAACATGAGACCACCAAACAATTTTATTTTTTTGTTTTCTTTTTTAAAACGCTTTTTGAAAATTGATTTAGAAAATAAAATTATAAATTATAAATCAAACTCGTTCAATCGGGCCCTTGATTTTTTTTTTGATCTAGTCTTTTTGTTCTTTTTAGGGGAGGGATTTTTAATCAATTATTAAATTCCCTTAAAAAAAATCCTAAAATACATTGTTTCAATTGGTTTTTATGGAAAAAATGCGGTGGTCCAATTAAAAAATTTGGGCTACTTCAAACTCACACACAAGTGTAATGTATTTAGTTTTAACTCAAATGAAGCGTCTAACTTAATAATATCTACGTAATCAGTTGAATTAGACTTTAAAAGACTTTTTTTTTTTTCATGTTGATTGCCGTTAGAACAAAGATATTTCGAAGAGTATATGTTGATTGGTAATTGTACAAATGATGATTGAGAACCAACATAAGCTAACTTGCTTGACATGATTAATAATAACTGTCCAAGCACTTTATCTCCACCATTTGAACATATACAGCCGCATATTAGTCATAGTCTTAAGATGGGATATTGAACGGGAAGTGTTCTAGCACTTCTCTCTAGTGATTAAGACACTTTATTCCAACATACTCACACATTTGAGAAAGAGAAAAGATAAAAAGAGAAAAACAATAAATTAATGTTTTTAAAATAATTATAAAAAAATTATATTTGTACACTTTAAACCACGTGTCAAATATTATGACTATTTGAGTTTCACATAATTCAAATGATTAACATTAACGTACCCAGTAAAATTTTTAAAAATATCCCATACAATTCAAAGTGAGTTCGGATTTCATAATCTAAACTATGGGTGTGTTTGGTTCAGCTTTGGATAGAATTGATTCTAATATAATTGATTTTGTCAGAATTGATTTTAAGAGAATTGATTTATATTTTGATACAATAACGTAGAATTGATTAAACAAAATGAATGTTGTTTGGATAGTTTTGATCAAAATTGATTTTGAATGTATAATTACTGAAATGGACATAGCTAAATAAAAATAAATGGACATAATAGATGAATGTATGTGCAGATCAATACTAAATGTATATATATTATTTAATATAAATAAATAATTTTTCCTGTATATTAATTTAAAAAATAATAAATACGATCGTTAAACCAAAATTTTTTGATAAAATATTTGTTCTATGTATTTTATATTTTTTGATAAAATATATTTAAGTTAAATAATAATAGAGTTTTTTTTAAAGAAAGTAATAATAGAGATGGTTGACAAAAATGATAAAATGTAGCGTAAAAGAATAAAAAATGCAACAAATCTGAACGGAAATACCTTAAAAAAAAAAACCAAAACTTGGTAACTCATGTTCATAAATATTTTAAAGGGCTAATTTGGTTCGTTAAATTTTTTGATTAAATTTGGTTCCTCAAATTAAATACAAAAAAAAATTGATAAAAGACAATAAAGGAAAATAATGGGTTGTAATAAATAAAATATAAAATTTAATGGAGAATTGATTCTAGTTAACTCAAAAGTTAGGAATTGTAGCTTCATCTAGAATTGCTTTTGAAGGATAGAAGCAATTCTGAAAAGTTAAACCAAACATGATTGACAACTCAATTTTCACTTTTAAGGTGTTGTAGAAGTGCTTCTTGCAGGAAAGAAGCTAAACCAAACACACACTATATTTATGTATAATCAACAATCATAATCTCTCTCATTTCAACAATTTTAAATTTTACTTTTAAAAACAACCAAAAAACCAAGTAAAAAATGATAAAAATCTATCAAATAAAATCATAAAAACACAAAGATATGAGTTAGAAAGATTAATATTGTCCTTAAAATGACTATCCATGTTACAAACATGTTCAGATTTGGTGCTGGTGCAATTTGGATTATGTAATCCGAACTCCATCAGCACCATGAAAAAAAGGATGTTTATGGGGTGTTCGGATTCTATAATCCGAAAAAAATCAAATAGTGTGCCCTAGTTTTTTCGGATTATAAAATCCAAATTGGTGAAAAACTCATTTTTTTCACCCTAGGGTGGGAAAACTCAAATTCGGATTATATAATCCGAAGGGTATTTTGGGGAAAAAAATAGGGCGCGCGAGAAACGCATAGGGTTGAAAAGTTAATAGTCAATGATTAATTTTCGCGGTTGCGTATGATGGATATCGGTTTGAATCCAAAATATTGTGAAAGATATGAGCTCAAGTTATGATCCAAGCCCAAGAATGGAATTAGCGCAAATGATGATTCAGGCCAATATTGTGATTGGTAAAGCCACTTTTGTAGCAAGACACATGTCCATGGTGCATGAGAGACAAGTTGTATTTCTCATGTAATGCATGGCGGCAAAGTGGATGGTTGCATGCATTGACATGTTGCAAGATGCATGAGATGCAAGTGACAAGTTGCACACTTGGAGTTTGCATGGAAGACAAATGGTTTGTTGGATGTAAGGAACTAAGGCTTAACTCTCTTATAAATAGCAAGTTCATTTGCACAATTTCATCATCCCATCATATCTCATCTCATCTCATCAAGTAGTAACACAACAACAAGATTAGAGCTTGTTGAGAGTGAGAGAAAAAATATAGAGAGGAAATATAGTTTCTCCTGTGAGGTTTCTCCTAGTGTTAGTATTCTCCTATTTCAAGAGAGAGGGTAAGTTGTCTCTCTTTGTATTTAGAGAGATGTCTTGTAATTTCTCCTAGTTGTCTCTCTTTGTCTTGTAATTTCTTGCATTTAGTGAAAGTTCTCTAGTCTTGCCACGTGGTTGTTTCCTCTTATCTGTTGAGGGGTTTCCACGTAAATTTTGTTTGTTCAGTTTCTCTTTTCTCATCTTTTATTTTAGTTGTGTGATAATATTTTATTACTCTGCTCAATTCCTCTTTTCTCATCTCTTATTTTAATTGAACACACAAAATTTACATGAAAACCACTCAACAAAAACCACGGGGCAAGAGAGAGGGTAATTTGTCTCTCCTTATATTTGAGAGATGTCTTGTAATTTCTTCCATTTAATGAAAGTTCTCTACTCTTATCCGTGGTTTTTTCCCCTTATATATTGAGGGGCTTCCACATAAATTTTGTATGTTTAGTTCCTCTTTTTACATATCTTATTTTAACTACGTAGTATTTTGTTACTATGGGATCAAAAAAAATTATCTCTTATTTTAGCTGCATTATATTTTGTTACTATGGGATCCAAGAAATACTTATGACTATGTACTACTCTCTTACATGTCATTTCATTGGGAGATTGGTCATTTGAAAATGTATTCTGCAGAGGCCTATATAGTACAAAACCAGAGAAAAAAATTTAAGTCGGTACGGTCGATAAAGATTCAATTAATATTATTTTTCTGAAACAATTCAATTAATATCTTATGAGCATGATATCTGCTAAAAAAAAAGAGTATACAATATTCTACCCAAAAAATAAAATACACAATAAAGAGAATAACGGAATAATGGATTAAAATATTATTTTATCCTATGATTAAGAAAGGAGTATATATAGCAGTAGCACACTTCTCTGTTCTCCAAAGATAATAATCTTGCTCTTATTCTACTTTGCTTTCTATCATTTGCAGAATGGTCAACCAAGAAAATCTTCATCTCTATGAAAAAGTATGGATTAAACGCACACTTCAAAGAGCAATAGACCTCTTGATTTTACTACTTTTATTTTCTCTTCTTTGTTACCGTCTTTTCTTCATCATCAACAACACCTTCACACTTCCATGGTTTCTTGCTTTCTCATGTGAATCTTGGTTCACTTATACTTGGATTGTTCTTCTCAATACCAAATGGAGTCCTGCTGTTACCAAAACATATCCAAATCGTCTACTTCAACGGTAAGTAAGCTTCGCGATATTTTATATTCGTATAAGTTACTGTCAAATGTATGTAATTGATTGATGCAACTCCATCAAGAGTTGCAGTGACGTCAAGATTGATATCAAAATTAATCTTGATGTTGCAGTTTATGCCGCGGTCGCGGTTAACAATATTTCCATGATGTCAAGCACTGATTTCATATTGCTAATTATTTTTTGTTATATGAACAACTAAATCTACACAACTTTCGTTACAACTTGACAAGTGTTCAGTTTAAGAATGTAGTTAAGAATTGAATAACCACTTTCGAGTTCGTAGTTAATGAAATTATCTTGAAGATGCTTATTGATTTTTGTCATCTGGTATATCCATTAACTAACTATTGAATGTAATTAACCACTTATTTTAACTATATTAACCACTTTAAAAGTTGCCTCAAAATTTGTTTAAATTTGATTGGACAAAAATAATTTATCTTGCTAATTAGTCTCTCAAGGTTCATGCTGATTTTTTATTTTTTCAATTTTTTTTAGAGTGCCTGAGAATGAGCTTCCACGTGTGGACTTGTTTGTGACAACAGCAGATCCTGTACTTGAACCACCAATCATTACATTGAACACTGTTTTGTCTCTATTGGCTCTTGATTATCCAGCTAATAAGCTAGCTTGTTATGTTTCTGATGATGGCTGTTCTGTTTTTACCTTCTATGGTCTTTTGGAAGCTTCTAAATTTGCTAAGTTTTGGGTACCTTTCTGTAAGAAGTATAATATTCAAGTTAGAGCACCTTTTAGATATTTCTCTCATGATGCCAAAAGTGATGATTCAGCTGAATTCAAACAAGAATGGTTAAAAATGAAGGTAAGTAGTATAATATTACCCTGCAATGATTGATATAGATGTTTATGACATAAATATAGTGAACTGCAAAATGGTTTGTCTTTTGTGTTTGTTGCAGGATATGTATGACAATCTTCGCCACAAAATTGAAGACGTGACACGAAATTCGACTTCATTCCAATTTGAGGGAGAATATGCAGTGTTCTTAAGTACAGAAAAAAGAAATCATCCAAGTATAGTTAAGGTAACTAATATAGTAAAAAATATTCATGCATGATGCATCTATATACTACATGTAATCCTTGTTATTTGGGGAGGTTGACTGTCGTGACCGACAAGAAAGACCAGGACACCGCATTTTCACCAAAATTTCTAGACATATCTTAGTTCGTTCATTCCTAGTCGATGTAGGACCAAGTACTCATGCTTGAATTCGAACAAACCAAAAAGACTAACAGTACACGTTGGCAGGTTATATTGGAGAACAATGATAGTCTTTCTGATGGATTGCCTCACTTAATCTACATATCTAGAGAGAAGAGACCAAAGTATGAACACAATTACAAAGCAGGAGCCATGAATGTGTTGGTAATTTTTCTGAATAAGATTTAGTGTTCTTATAATCTAATTCTTAGTTTTTCGGGAACCATTCTTATCTTTCTTAACTGAAATTTGTAGACAAGAGTCTCTGGATTGATGACCGATGCGCCTTTTATGTTGAACGTAGACTGTGACATGGTTGTGAACAATCCCAAGATTATTCAACATGCTATGTGCATTTTGATGGATTCTATGAATGGAAAAGATGTTGCATTTGTTCAATGTTTCCAACAATTTTATGATGGAATAAAAGATGACCCTTTTGGAAATCAATGGGTGGCTTCATTTGAGGTTTATTCATATCTTGAAATGCATCTCTCACTTTACCTCTTAAAATTTTGTGTTTATAAAATTTGTGTTTTGTTTTGCTTTATGTAGTACATAATAAAGGGCATGGGAGGACTTCAAGGACCTTTCTATGGAGGAACAAACACCTTTCACAGAAGAAATGCTATATATGGTCTTTATCCTGATGAAATTCAATACGGAAGAAAAGGTCACTTATTCATTGCATATCTTAGTGTGTTACTATTAATAGTTGATTCATATATGATACTAGAAAACTCACTATTTTGTATCTTTATTAGGAAAAATAACAGAAAAGACATTGATACAGCAATTTGGAAGTTCAAAAGAGTTTGTCAAATCAGTAACACATGCTTTTGAAGGGAGTGATAATTCAATTGATGATATTAGTCCTTCCAATCTTCTTGATTCAGCAATCCAAGTATCTGATTGTGGATATGAATATGGCACTTGCTGGGGTAAACAGGTAAGTTACATAAACAAATTTATTTTTCAAACAAATATTTGCAAATTCTATATTTTGTTAATGAGAAAAGGAGACATGCATTGTCAATGTAAACTAGTTAATTTTGAGTTGGCTTGTGTGGTCATATCATGAACTCTCGTTAGATGTCTGTGTAAAACTATTTTATATTGTCGGTGCATCTTCATTAAACTTTGTTAATTAACTTTGAGGATTTTGGAAACTTCAGATGGGCTGGTTATATGGATCAATATCAGAAGATGTACCAACTGGATTGAATATGCAAAGAAAAGGTTGGAGATCAGAATGTTGTACACC
>Ga0209282_1002664_pt1 | contig 10392 bp, 11 predicted proteins | sample Mtrugardesep15_FD_187529 | JGI IMG/M metagenome (GOLD analysis project Ga0209282, IMG submission 187529) | Root nodule microbial communities of legume samples collected from California, USA - M. trunc garden sep15 (SPAdes) (version 2) | ecosystem: Host-associated > Plants > Roots > Nodule...
AAAACATTTTGGGTGGTTTTAAATGCAAGAAAATTGGAGATAGTAATAACATAATATGCGTCTGGAGCACAGTAGAAAACACGGTGAATTTGAGAGTATCAGAAAATAGAAAAGAAAATTGAACGATTATTTTTAGGTCCAAAATGAGGGTATAACAGTTTCTTTCTCATTTTGAACTTTCTTCCAAAAAGTTTGAAAAGCTTCAAAAGAATCATTTTTGTGTTTTAGAAATAAAACTAAGTGAATCTGGAAAAATCATTAACGATTACAAAGCCATATTTTTTTCCACCAAGACTTTCTATTGAGAAAGGTCCAAATAAATCTATGTGAAGTAGCTCAAGGGGTATTTTTGTTGAAATGAAGTCTTTTGAATGAAAACTGCTTTTAACTTGTTTTCCTTTGACACATGCTTCACATATTTTATCCTTCTCAAAACTTATCTTAGGAAGTCCTCTTACTAGATCAAGTTTTGATATTTTAGATATTGTTTTCATACTTATAAGGCCATCCCGTTTATAACAAATCCATTTATCTTTTCAAGAGATATAAAGAAGGATTCAACAGGGAGTTCATCTAGGTATAAAACATAAACATTTTTATTTCTTGATCCTGTAAACAAGATTTTTTCTAAAGATCCTTGTCTTACTTCGCATGTATGAGGTTGAATGTTACTTCAAAACCACTATCACACAATTGACTGATGTTGATCAAATTATGTTTTAAACCTTCTACATACCGGACATTTTCAATTTTGCAGAGTTTATCTTACCAATAACACTGATACCTTTAATTTGAGCTTTTTCATTATTACCAAAAGTCAGTAGACCTTATTCCTTTTTGATGAAGGAGAGAATACTTTGTTTATCTCCAGTCATATGTCTTGAGGATCCATTGTCCAAGTACCAAGGCTTTTTCTTGACTATCATGAGACATTCCTGGAGTAGAAGTTAGTAGTGCTTTGGGTACCCATATCTTTTTGGATCCTTGATGGTTAGTGTTATTTTTAGGAAATCCTTCTTTATGAAATCTAACAAAGTTGATTCGTAAGTAACTCTTGTTTTTTTGTAAAATTTGTTCTTTCTTTTTCCTAAAACAAAAAGGTTCAAGATGTCCATATTTTTCACAATATGTACATTTGTACCTTTCACATTTTTTTTGTAATTTTTCAAGAATAAAAAAGTTTTCATAAAGTTTTTGTTTGTGGTTAGTTTTAAAACCTATGCAAGCTTTATCGAAAACACTTACTTGTGAACCCATGATATTTTGAAAAGTTTCGGTTGAATTTTTTTTTTTTTTTTGACACAAAAGGTTTCAGTTGATTTAACAAAGTTGGAGATATCGTTTTTCAATTGTAAAATTATTTCTTTAGTATAGTGTTTTCTTCTTGAGATTCATTTTTTATTTGAAGAACTTCTTTTGATTGAAAATTTTGAATATTCTTTAGAAGTTCCCTATTTATTTTTTCCAACTCTTCTTTTTCCCATTTTAGTTCAAGATTTACATTTCTTAATTTTTCACGTGTTTGTTCTAGATTTTGAGAGTTATAAAAAAGGTTATCAAATAAATGTTCAGTTTTCTCACAAGATGAACAAGGTTTAGGATTTACCTCTTTATTGTTTGATTTTATCATTAGGCATAAGTCTGCTTGTTCATCTTCATTTGTTGGTTCTTATGAATCATCCCAAGTGACCAAGATTTTTGTTTGAATTGAAAGTTGGTTTTTTTATTTAGTGGACATTCAGATTTGTAATGTCCATGTTTGTAGCACCCATAACAAACAACTTGACTTTTGTCATTTTCGACTTTTCTATTCTTGTTGGAAAGTTTCTTTTTTGTTGATCTCTTCTTTGTATCATTCTTTGTAATTTTTGAGTGAGAAGAATGATTTGATCTATACTTTCTTCATCGTCAAATTCTTGTTGTTGATCATCAAGATTGACTTCTTCTTTTTGATTTTGTGATTCTTGATTTGTTTTCAGAGCAATCATTTTGTGTTTGTTTGAGGAATTGTCTGTTAGCAATAGAACTTCATGAGCTTTTCAAGATCCAATTAGATTTTCTAATCTGAGTTTTGTCAAATCTTTTGCTTCTCTTATTGCAGGCACAATGTGTCTCCGTATGAGCAATAATATTATTTCAAGAGATCGTAATTCATTTAAAATGATAGTAAACCTTCCATACATTTCATCTATGGTTTCAGTTTCTTTCATTTCAAATAATTTAAATTTTCGTACACCAATATCAATTATTGTATCTTTCACATGGATGGTTCCTTCATAATGAGTTGTTAAGGTATTCCAAATTTCTTTGGTAGTTTTGCATTCTTGTGTTCTATCATATTATTCCCTTCTCAAAGCCATGGTTAGAAATAATTTATCTTTAAAGTTTAATAAATTATGTTTACCTTCCTCTTATGACCAATCTTCTTGTTTTATAATATTTAGATCTTCATCGTATGGAATATAGTTTCCATTTTCAACTATGAACCACATATGATTATCTTGTGATTTTAGAAACAATTCCATTTTTCCTTTCCAAAAATAGTAATCGGCCCATTCAAAGAGAGGTGGTTTGGTTGTAGAACCTCCTTCGGACATGAATTTTACCTTAGACATTTTTTCTATTTTCTGGATCTTTTACCTCGTACACTCTTAAGTGCTCAAACATTAGAGGCAGAGCTCTCATGCCAATTGAAGTAAAATATTTTCACAAAAAAGGGGGCTTTGAATTGTGAACTGTTAAAATTTTACCCATAAAAATTCTCCAAATATAATTCACAATTAGTTGATTAGTTATTAAATAATAACAATAATAATTGTGAAGTGTGTGGGTATTAACAGATAACGTAAGGATATATATATATATATATATATATATATATATATATATATATATATATATATATATAGACACACACACATACAGAGAGAGAGAGTTATAAACGAGTAAGATTATCCATTGAGTTATAACTTAACCTCAACTCCTCTTTTGTCTTGATCTTTCTTACAAACGAGTAATTTTACCCTTACTTTTACACACTTGTTTTCAACAAGCTAAACTGTTTCTTCAACAACCCAACAAGAAATAAATTCTTACTTGGACAAAATGAAATATTTTTGTTGTGCTAAAGGAGCTCAAAACAAAAGAGAAATTTTTATTTTCTTAAATTAAGAACAAAAAGAGAGTGCTTTTGAAGCATTTGATATTTGTATGCTTGCTGCTTTCTCAAAAATTCGGTTCCTTCTTCCTTGTAGATGCTTAGTATTTATAGACAGAGAAGTGCGCAATTGAATTTTCCTGCCTTTGTGTTCCGATGTGAGGAGCGTATTTGCTTTGTAGTTCCATTCATGAGATTGAAACACAACAGCTCATAATCTTTGTTCTCTCACGTGTGCATCATTTTGAATCATGAGCCCGTGGTCCCACGCGTGTGTGTATGCAAGTTGCAAGCTAGCCAATTTTCTTTTACGGCTAAAAAGCTTCAATTTGTAGTGTTTCTACTTTTGCTTTGGTTTCTCTTGATATGACCATGAGTAGTATTATAGACAAAATTAAAACCATGTCCTAGTTTAGACCATGCAGTCAATGTGTTGTAGCAATATCATTGGTCCAATTAACTTTGCCAAAATTCCTTCTATTGCAACTTTTCTAAATTAGGCCAAACAACACTTGTATTCACGTGTGAGAGAACATTTGTTCTAAATATTATATGTGGGACCAAAATATAAACTAGAGTTGCGCGCCTTACATATTTAACCTGTGACTAATTAAAACACTCAAATAAACAAGTTAAATACAAAAACAATCAGAACCATTATAAACGTAATTTAAATATATTTATCATGTTTAAAACTGAAAAAAGAGTTTTAATATTTTATCTCAACAATAGGATGATACCCACTCCAACCCTAACAGCAGCCGTTGTTTCTCCTTTCCCCATTTTGAGCAAATATTCTTTAGTTTCTATAAACCTATTTCTCTTCAATTTTCATGATCCACACAACCCGCTTTTTGCAAGTTCTATGCTTAGATCGATGAGCAAATCTATGCAGCGTGGATGCATCGTATGTTGGAGATCTGTTAATACAGAGTTTGTGGAGGGTGACTTTTGTTTCTTTGTCATCTCCTACATGGTTTAATGGATCCATAGACAATAATTTTAATATAACATCAAGTGTGATTTCTTTGATTAATTATGTCACAAGGTATGTGTCTTAACAGCGACATGCTTTTATTTATACTTATAAAATTCAACGTGATCCTATAACTTTCAGAATCACGGTAACTTTTATAAGTACAAACAAAAGTATCGTTAAGGCACAAACCTTGTGACATAATTAATCAATGAAATCACACTCGATGAAATAATAAAATTATTGTCTATGGATTCATTAAACCATGTAGGAGATGACAAAGAAACAAAAGTCACCCTCCACAAACTTTGTAGCAACAGATCTCCAACATACAATGCATCCATGTTGTATCTGGTTATATACTTGCTCATCGATCTAAGCATAGAGCTTGCAAAAAGTGGGTTGTGTGGATCATGGAAATTGAGAGAAACTGTTTCATAGAAATTGAAGAATATTTGCTCAAAAGGGGAAAAGGAGCAGCAACGACTACTGTAAGGATTGGAGTTTGTATCACCCTATTTGTGAAGGGAGAATATATATAGGAGTAGCAACGACTGCTGTATGGGTTTGAGTTTGTACACATGACAGACCATAGTGAATGAGTTGGCCAGGGTTCAGAAGAAGCATCTAGAATTCTAGATCTAGGTTTTTCAAATTTTTTTGGGTGGTGTATGACTCAATTCCACCTAATATTATATTATATGTGATGTATTAATAATTACTTGACTAATTTGGGCTTTGAATTTTTGTTTAAATAACAATTTTTTAAGTTTTCTTTACCAACTTACATACTTCTCACACGTCTTTTAAATTGACCATTTATCTCGTTTGACTTTGTAATATATGAAGTGTAACTGATGTTTTCGCATTATCCAATCCAAATTGTATTCACTCGGATTTTTTATTACATGACATATTTATTAAAATAACATAATTTAAATTGACATAATATAAATTGATAAGAATTCAACACATACTATGATTTGACCAATGACTCATAATACATATACATTAACATAATACTTATTAAAATAAAATATTAGAAACATAATGCTAAAGATGTAGTTAAGGAAGATGGGGTGAGAAGGAGGATTTTTTTTGAATCCTCCTTCAGTGATGAACCAAGATTAGGGATTCGATGATGAACGAGAACAAATGTTAGGGATTTAGTGATGAACGATACTGATTACGAGGAAAAACGATTAGGGATTCTAATTAGGAATTCAATCGATTATAGATTTCAATTTGACTTTGTTTTATCATTTGCTATAAAAATAGTTGATGTAAGCTTATACATAAACGCTAAACATGATAAGTACTTGTGCTATAAGCTCCAAATAAGTTGTTTATCCAAACAGTTCCTAACTCAAGAGTTCTCTAAAGTTTGATATAATCATAGCAACAATGAAGTGATTCCTTTCCAAATAGGCAACATCACTTGACATTGTCCATTATTTTGTAGCAAAAATGATAATCATAATAAACATGATCTTCAAATAACAGTAATGAATTGCTTCCTACCTGCACACTAGGAAATATGCTTCGGGACCAAAAGGAAAATTGCTATGTTATATTTTATGATAAGCATAGGGTTGACTATATGCAGCTTCCTACATATTTTCTAATTAGCACAATTAACATATCGATAATTCTAATTATTCTCCACCGTGTACTAAGTAACATATGAGCCAACTTTTAGCCAAAATTTCAACTAAATATGTTGTTTTTCATGAAAACAGAGTGTACGTTATAAGTTTGACACCTAAAATAGAAAATTCTATAAAATAAACAAGTCAATAAACATACACATTAATATATCCCTATCAAACAGTATAGTAAACTCAAATCAAGCTGAAATCAACTAACCTAAATTATCCAATTGAAGTTTAATCTATCGAGGAAGCTTAAAGAATATACATGTTCGATCAATAAAGCCTAAACATGCTCATACAATCCAATATATGCTCGATCAGTGAATAAAATACATGCTCGAAATATCAAAGATAAGAAACAATAATCAAAGTTAAGAATAAACTTGAAATTAAATCAGATATATCAAATCTAAGCAAGCACGATGTAAAATCAAAAATCAAAACCCTAAATGAAGCAATGTGTTCAAAACCGTATAAATTTAATTGAAATCAAGAAAAATAGATGTAGAGGCGCTACATACCGTAGATTTGTGAGATTTAGAGCATTTCTCGAGAGATTCAGAATTGAAAGTACGACTCGAAATCAACAAATCGTTTCAATCGACGAAAGATGAAGAATTGATTTCGGATTCACAATCGATTTTGGAAAATATTAGATCAGGAATAAAATGAAGAATCGATCAATCAACCAATAAACCTGTGAAAAATCAATCGATATGAGAGTTTTGTGAATGAGGAGCGAAGGTTACGGTGGTGATGGTGAGTTTCATATACCTTCTAGAAGAGTCTGCATGGAGTGACGAAATCGCCATTGTTGGTTCGATCTTAGATCAACGAACCGATGTCAATGAGAGAGAGAATAAGAGAGAGAGAGAGAGAGAGAGAGAGAGAGAGAGAGATAGATTGAGAGAGAATCAGAGAGAGAGAAATGGAGAGAGAAATAGTTTAATGAAGAAAGAGAATGTGTGTTTGCCTTGAGATGACATGTTTGTAAATAAGAAGTAATAAATTTTCAATGTGATTTATCAAAAATAAAATGAAATTTGGTCCAAAAAATAATAAAATTAAATAGTTAGTCAGGGTCAAATGGTAGCAAAGTTATTTAATATTAACTACCAATCCAGTTTATAGCAAGTTTTCGGTAACAAATCTTATTTTTTTCTTGTAGTGAAACTTCATTCATAATATTAATTATTTGCTTTTTGTATAACTATTAACATATTGCATTAGAATATTAGTTGTTGGTTTTAAATTTTTATAATAATAGTTAGTTATATTTAATCTATTTTTTACTATTTTATATGTTTCAAGCAAGAGAGGTGGTGTTTGCTTCCATATAAGACGTCTTGGGATATGGGAACATAATTCTCTCTCTGTAACGTCTTCTAATGCCTCTTGATTCTTCATTCTTGATCTTCCCAGAGTCTTCACTAATCTTCAAATGTCTTGCTTGGCCGATTTGCGTGATTTCTTCGTGAATTACATAAAACACCCTAAAATTGCTATGTTTTGGGAAGAATAGAATTACACACTCAAATATAGAAAACACTACAAATGTTTTGAAATCATAAGCAATTGATCTAATAATTAATCCTCTATTTTTCTTGTAAAACCTATTGAAATTGACTGAAAAACATGCCAAGAGTAACGTTAGATGACATGTCATCAAATGTGTAATGAAAAATTAGCTCGTCGTATAGATTTTTGCAAACAAATTTGGGGGGTTGGTGTATGCCAAAACACTATAAATATTTTAAGATTGAAAGACTAAGTGCAAGTATACACTGTCCAAGTTATAGTATAAAAAGATATCGATCCCACATGGACTGTAGAGCTATAGCTTCATATAATTTCTCGATAGCAAAATTATTTAGAGAAAAATAAAATAAATCATTTGTCATAACAATAAAAGTAAAAAGTTAAGTTTAGGAAAGCAGTTAAAGTCTTTTGGAAATCTCGAGATGGAAGGTGTGGTTTAGAACTAGGTCCAGTTATGATAAAACATTACGACGATGTACAAAGCTATATCGGGTTCAAAGCATCTTTAGTCTCTGAGACGCACCCATCGCTATATCCTGAAACAACTACTATGTGTCGCTCATAGCGGTATAACTTTAATTATCTGGCTTCCTGGTTTATTTAATTGAGGAGTCATGCCCTTTTTCACATTTTTGTGTGGCCTAACTAAGCACCGCATGACATGCATCAAGGGTACATAAGTCGAATGCACTACTAAGTTACAACATGGTATATCTCTTGGTGATTCAGTGCTACGACTGTTTATTAACCTGTTAAGCTAACTGAGGTTCACCGAGCTATAGCTTCCCACATCTTAGTTGTACATCCAATCCTGCACCTATGTCCATTTTCACTCTCTCAGTGCTTAAGGCTACACGTAAATTTTAAACATGATCCAATCCTTATTTTGTTAAGGTAAGCGAGCTATATCATTAGAAGTAAAACTTCTAATGGTTTTTGTTTAAAAATAATTTATCGGAGCAAGGCACGACGCTACAACTTTATGTATCGCAAGAAATTAATAAACCATAACCTCACCATGTCTAAACCACTAGATGGGGTTTAGCTCATGGTGAGCTGAACCATGGAAATGGAGATGAAGATCGAAATAAATGAAAACTTAGAAAACTATATTAATAGAATAGGTAAAGTTGTCACAAGATTACAATCCTTGAAGAATAAGGTGAGCCAAAGCATCACCAAGTAATATACTCTAAAGACTCTAGAATCTAGCTACCATGCTCATCTATGGTAGAAGATGAGATGGAATGAGATCTCTAAAGTTTTTAACCCTAGCCGTAACCTGGCCTTTTCAATTCTAAGATGAATTTTTGGACCCTTTGCACTAACATATGGGTGTCCTTTTATAGTACAAGGCCACCCACTACAAGTTGTACTCTTTGGTCATTTTACATGGAATGTCCTTATCCATCTGTCCTTATCCAATCCTACCAACCCACTAACATATTCCTTTACTCCTCCTACGATTGCAATCATTGGGGATAACTCATATAATTCCTTATTAACAAAATGGACAAATTGGACCCACACATGCATACTATGTACGACCCGGCTAGAGTCCCAAGGATGCTGCAACTTTCCACATCTTCAGCGATACATCTTCAATTCATGTTGCAGCTTCCTAAATCTTTAGAGTCATTCCTTAACCTACATCATCAAACATCATAAACAAGCATTACTAGTTCCAAAATACTAAAAACACTTAAAATTATAAAATCCTAAAATAGACATTGATTAGATGTTGAAGGAAATGCAATCACTCAATAACTTGTCCATTATAGGGTTTAAATGCAACATGGTAACCAACTTATTTTCCAGTTATCAGGAGTCTAACAATAAAATTAATAGGGAAGGGAAGAATTGTTCGTCGTGGTGGAAATACTTGCAAAATATTGAAAAGGGATTGTGGGAGTTAAGATTGAATTGGTTTTTTGAGAAATTAAGAAAAGAAATAGGCAATGATGAAGAAACGAGATTTTGGGATGACCCTTGGTTGGAAGGGGTTCCACTTAGGACTAGATACCTAGGGTTATTTGTAATTTTCGATGGAAAAAATGCTTGTGTTAGGGACATTGTTCAGGGTGAAAAGGATGAGAGAATTTTGATGTTTAGATGGAAAAGAATCTTAACGGAAGAGGAATCGAGTTGGGAAGAGGAGTTGAGGTGTAAACATGTTTACCCTCCAAAAAAAATTCACACTACAATTGTGGTGACAATTGATTTGTTCCATTCAACATATTGTTCACTCATTATCAACAACATATTGGGGATGATTAGTTCCTCAATTTGTTAATACATATTTGATAGCCATGATGGTGGCACATACCATCTTAATCAATAGTAATAGTGTTTCTTGCAACTTGCAATCATGTTTAACTAAGACACAGAATCCAATAATTTCATAACGGTTCACTAAGCCACACCAGTTTCTACAATCTTCTTGTTTCTTGCCGACAAAACACAAACCTATTAATTCGGTTAGGAGATTCCCGACGTCCTTAAACATTTCACCAAACACTTAAAAAAAATAGTCACAAAAAGGTGGTTTGAATTGCGACTCTTTGAAATTTTGGTTGTTTCTCAACCATGAGAAGATTTTCAGATTTGAAGTATGTATCAAAATGAATTTGATACAAGAAGAGATTGGATGAATGTGCTTCCTTCTAACTCGGGTGAAAATGGGCTAGCAGAGCCGAGGTTTGTAAAGCTTAAACTTGGCATACTTCAAAAATTATAGGTGTGAGTCTGACTTATTACCTACCATAGGCTCATTTTAAGACATGTCTTGGCCTATTTAAAGGCCCCGTGAAGCCTGAAAGCCTATTTTACACTAAGGTCTGGCAACACCAATAGACCTACTAGTACCAAATAGGTCAAATCTTATAAAGGCCTGAGTATAATCAAATCTTATGAAGGCTTAATCACACCAATAAACCTACTACTAAATAACCAAATTTTACGAAGGTCTAAGTTTATATAGAAAACTTCAACAACAACAATAATGAAAGATATATTATTTATGAAAAGGTAACCTTCACGGGGCCTAATACGTCTTTTTTTTGTAAGTT
>Ga0209282_1002665_pt1 | contig 10391 bp, 5 predicted proteins | sample Mtrugardesep15_FD_187529 | JGI IMG/M metagenome (GOLD analysis project Ga0209282, IMG submission 187529) | Root nodule microbial communities of legume samples collected from California, USA - M. trunc garden sep15 (SPAdes) (version 2) | ecosystem: Host-associated > Plants > Roots > Nodule...
GCAAACAATACTTGCGCTAGTTAAGGTGCGCGGTGCTACTTAACTAACGCAGGGGTATTTTGAGAATGGCTGCAGGACGCGAGCGAAAAATGCAGGGCGGAGAGCAAAATTCTAAAAAAAGAAATGACATTATGGGTTGAGGTTGAAAAATATGAAAGAGCGCGGGAGAATATACTTGAGTGAATACATTCCCCAATAGCCATTAGAGCTTATACTAAAACTCACTTTATCTTTGGTTCCGTGTCATGACATATTTAAAACTTCTAGGTCAAAACAAATTGATATTAAATTGTTTTGTAGTTATTCTAATTGAAAACAATACTTCTTCAGAGAAAACAGTAGAATTGTACAGGGAGGGAACTTTATTAGTAACTTCCATCTTATTAATTTGCCAATAGTTACCGGTTACCATATAACTAAGCTCCCAATAAGTGGTAATAATATTGTAGGACTACCCAATGGAAAAACATGAAGGACTAGAGTAGATTATGTTCCACTTCGGTGTTTCTTTGTCAGAATTTCAATCAATGGTATTAACAATTTTACTTCATAAACACTACATACTACATTTTGTAAGAAAAATGGAAGCTACCAAGGGGTTAGTTAAACAAGCAGCAAATCAGAAACCATCTCATCAATCAAACATTCTAGTATGTCCTCTTCAACGTCTGACCCCTCTTCAAATGCTTCAATGTCAAAGTCAAGCCATTTCCCATATCCAGTGCTCATGTCATGGCAGACAAGCTCATCCACCATTACATCTTCAATGTTTCTAAAACCCATCATCTCCCTGTACAACTCTTCTGCCAAAAAGTCTTTCCCTTGAATTGATGTCACCCATCTAGGCCATGATTTGCAACTTCCAACAAAAGCTTTTTCACATCTCAACTCTAGGCACTCACTCACATAGTCAAATAAAACCTTCCTTTCAAGCTTATAGTGCTCTTCTCCACAATATGATGTACCTGATGTACTCTGATGGTTCTCCAACAGATCAAAGAGATCTGGCATTATGACTGTATTAGTTTGACCAATGACAAATTCTTCTGCCATAAACTCTGCATTGCCAAGTATTTTCTGTACATATTCAAGTTCCATGTTGCTTGATGTTTTGAAATCTAACATGTTTGGTGTTCCACTTATTTGTGTGACAGCCACATATTGCCCCATAGATATGGAAGAGCTTTGCTCTGACCACGTCACTTCGTTTTCAAGTGAATCAGATTCGTTTATCTGGGAAATATTGGATACTTCTTCATCTTGCATGGAAGAATAGACGGTGCTGCCTGAAAACAGGAAGAAACTGATTGGCACGACAATTTTATATGTATTATAAGGGCTTATGCTACGGAAAAGCAACAAATTTCATGGAATTTTGTTTTCACAAAACATTGATGAACAATTATGTAACAAGTAGATTAACTTCTATGCACTGAAAGTCCAAAGCTTTTCATGACACACGCATCCAATAAAATCACATGATAATCTCACTTTGTTAGGTAAGTTCCTAACATATATGAGATGTGATTAGAGAGTATGTGTAAAATAATTTTACACTAAAGGTACATACAAATTAAATTCTAACAAATTTGTAACACAGAGGTGCAACATAAAGGATATTTAACAAAGACATCTGATTTTTGAAAAATGTATAAAAGGCTAAAGGTTTTAGAAAACTGATGCAATGCCTTATTTTAAGAAGTAAAAAGTAAACAGGTAGAATTTGCTTTGAGATCAAAACAAATAAGGCCCATTGAAGGGAAAGATAAACATTACCATATGCACTGTCTTCACTGTCCAAGTAACTTTCACTGACAGAAGGAGCTTGAAATTTTTTACCAGCATCAGAATACTGACAACCTAGATCATTTCCGCTTTCATTGTTGCTGATACAGCTATGATCTTCCCTTACTTCTGATGTCTGCACAAGTGATTGAGTAAAAAGTAAGCATTATGATTCTTAGTTCACAGATTATTGAAAACTGCAAACAACCTAATTTGGAAAATTAGACTCGGTAACTAGCAGGTGGAGAGTCTTAAACAATTATTCTCAGTAAATTGGACTCAACGTATTCATTTGACTATGTGTTGGAAAGAAGCTAGCAAAATGCTATATATCAGTAAATACTACTTGAAATGAAGACCATTATATGAAGCTGAATATGTATAACAAAAAATACATAACGCACCTGCAGTTGCTGATTCATGTTAAGAACTGGATCCTCACTTGAACAACGGCGATAGTTATGCATGCTATCAAAATTATCAATGAACATTTCATCTTGTTCCATAGTATTGGTGTTTACCATACTGGATGCTTTGTCTTGCAAACTAGATCTCAAACCAGTAGAAGGCTCCTCTGAGATTACGGTACACTGAGGTAAGTTAAGTCTCGATGTCAATTCTTGCAGCTTTTGCTCCAACAAGACACTCAATGCATCACTATCTATCATATGTGTCGGAGATAGTGATAGTTTTTTGGGATGGAAATTATCATTATGCCCAGGAGAGTCAGCACCAAATCTACTTCTGGTTTCCATCACTTGCTCGGCAGAGGATAGTGACTCGGGCACACTTCTCTTCAAGGGAGACGTAAATGTAAATGAAACAACATCATTGCTTTCATTCATGTTAAATGCATTCTGATCAATACTTCCATCAGTTGTAAAATTGCATTTTATGGACTTGCTTTCAAAATCATTTCTTTCATGATCAGGACTTCTTGCCTTGGGAACACCTCTGCTGTCATACTTTTTCTTTTGAGAAATATTATGTGTTTTGGATGGGGGAAACTCCTTTCGATTATCGGTTGCCCTAGAGCTTGACCTTTTAGGCTGAACATTGACATTTGTAGCACCCTTGTTTGTTGCCTTTCTAACTCCAGTAGAACTTTCTGAAGATGAAACTCGTGTTGTCGGCTTATTGGAATCTATTTTTGAAGTTGATTTACCTCTGGAAGTCATGCTATTTTGCTTTTGATTATTCTGTACCAGCACATTGTCATTACGGTTTGCACACGTTTTCTGCGGCAATGCTCGGTTTGTATTTGGTTTCTGGTTCCTTGTGAGCTGGTTTGACTTAATCTCATTCGGTTCTTTCTGCTTCATATATTTCCTATTTCCATTTGAAACCAATGTATCTCTGCTCTGAACATTGTTTTTGGCTTGTATTGTAGGAGAACCTGATTTTCCTTTACTTGTTAAATGAGAATAATTACGTTTCTCGGAATCTCTTGAACTTGAACCCTTGAATGATGATGTACATTTGTCAAAATTAGAACTCCTCTCACCAGGCTTGCAATTTGAAGGGTTGGCATTGTTTGGGTCGACTAGCTTTCTAGACATGGGTGCATGTTGTGCAGCTTCCAACCTCTCTTTCAAATCAAGAATTCTCAAGGGAACAGAGGAAGACCCACCTGATAAAACTCTATTCTTCATATATGGCTGAGGGCTTCCATCAATTATCTTAGCAGCTGCCTCCATTACGTGAGCTGCATTCTTCGGTGGCAGAAAACCATTACTCTTGATTGGAGACAATAACCTATTGTGAGTAACTGGAATGGGTTTAGCCGACTTTGGAGGCAACATTTCAGTTTGAAATCTCTTCATTGACTGGTTTTCCATTTTACGTGCCCTTGATTCCATGGCATCCCAAGAAGACCTCTCCGACTTAAGTGGTGTGTTTAAGTAGTCCACACGACGAAAGTCATCCATGGAATGAAGAGCACCCTCATTATAATGAGAAGCTCCATGAAAGTTGGAGCTGTATAGTGAAGCACCGGAGAGCTCACCGACGTCTGAAGTTGGCAAAGAATCCAAACCCATGAGTCTAGCTACTAACCCAGGGGCTTTAATCCCACACCCTTCATCACTACAAACTGATGAAAAATCGCCACTTCCTATATTACTCGGACTTGCTCCATTCTCATCCACCTTTATCTAAAACAATTTCAATAACCAAACCAAATAAATAAATCAAACAAAAAAATGCAACAAAACAAAAAAAAAACAGACAGCAAAAAGTGGGGGGAAAATTCACACCCTATAGAACTTTGATTCCGATAAGGTCTCTGGATTTTCCTTTCCCTGCCTTGAAACTTCTGCGGTTGATGTAACAGAAACGTTTAGAATAGGCACATCAAACTCAAGTATTTGAAGAATAATATACGACCATGTTTGGATAAACAACTTAATTAAGCATTTATTATATAAGTGCTTATGTATAAACTATTTCTATGCAGAAGATAAAATAAAGCCAAATGTTTTCATGTAAGCTATAAATTGTTTTCATAAGCTATCTTGTAGAGCTTATGGAAATAAGCTAAAAACATATTATGGACATATCATAAGCTGTCTCCGTAAACTCTCTCTAACATTCTCACAAGTGTTTATGTCGGTAGATAACCTCAAATAAGTCAAACCAAACAGGTCCTAAATAGGTGGACAAATGCAAGCAAAAAATGTGATGCTAAAAACAACATTAGAGAGAGACAAGACATGATTAACATTACCAGGTAAGGTTTGATTGTTCCAAACGAGCTTTTTACGGGATTTAGAATTCCAATCAAACAAGCTAAAGAAACTTCCTTTTGAACGTTTTTTCTCCATTTCCAATTCTTCTTTTTCCTATACCACAGTCAAACCAAAACATTACCAAACAGTATCAAAATAGTGAAAGGAAACATTTTTATACATCTAAATTCTCTCAACTCCAAAACCCAAATCTGAAATCTAACGAATTCGAAAATACAATACAAAATAGTTAATGGAGAGATTCAAGATCTTACCTTAAACGAGAAACCCTTCTTCGCTCAGTCAGAAAGAAAATTGCAAAACTTGTTCTTTACGAGGTTTTGCGACATTTTCATGAATCAAACCAAACACCCATTATCCAATGTACCCAATTTATTATGGTTATTCGGCAAATCAAAACAATAAAATAATTTATCGAAATTTGGAAAAGGGAAATACGAACACAAGTAAACAACCCTTCTTTTGTGCTCACATTCAGAGCAAAGAGATCTGTGTAGATAGAGAGAGAGAGAGAGAGAGAGAGAGAGAGAGAGAGATATGAAGGTGTTGTTGTTGTCACTTGGGTCTTGTGAAGTGAGTGAGTGACGAGAATTGAGCTCAATCAATGTAAATGCCGCACCATGCGTTTATTTTCTTAATTCTTAATTAAATTATTATTTAATTTTTACCGGATCTATTTTAGTAGTTTAGTCCCAATCAACTTAGTTTAATGGTTAGAACCCCAAACACCACCAAAAAAAATGTCATTGTTTAAAAAGAATTTGTATCGTTTAGGATAAAAGTGAATTATAACGACTCCGGTTAAAACAATATAAATTGTGCTTTAACTCACTGACAACTTCTTTAAATGATATTTTATTTATCTTCAAATACAAAGAAAATAACTAAAAACATAGTCTAAAATATCATACGATACAAGGTGTTGTTATTATTTATCCAATTGTTTTTCATATTTTATTATTATCAAAATTTAAGTGACATTGTTCGAAACTCATTTTGGTTCAACATAATCCACTTAAAATACAATGTATAAAATGACAAAATGTTGCTTTCATTGTGGAACTTGCCTTTTTTTTTTGGTGATATTTGTGGAACTTGCCTAAAATAAGCTAAAAAAAAATATCATTATTAAAATACAATGTAAAGTTGAAATTAAACATAATGGTGACGCTTGTGAATTGATGCGGCTGTGACCTTTTATATTAGGGGGTTGAGGAGATATAACATGTAACTCAATGCATTTATAAATGTATTTTTTAATATAAAAAAAAAAAAACAATTAGTATTCAATCTAAAGACCAATTAATTTGGAAGACCAATCCCACCATTTATTAGCGGAGTGGCCATTTAAAGCTAAAGCAAAGTTTTAAATGGGTTAACATGTGTGAATTGACAGCAAAAGGGTTAAAACCTAAAACCTTGAGAGGATCGTACTCGAAGATTTCAAGTCAACACCCCAGATTCTTCTTTTCTTAACATCAACTTTTGTAGCAACTCCAACTACAACAACTTCACACGAGATGTGAATCATATATTCTTGAGGAAAACAATACATTTTTTATATTTAAAAACAAACCATACAAATTAATTTTTAACATAAATTCTTTAAAAATAACAACTTCATGAAAATTATTAAGCACGAAAAACTACATGTTTTTTCATATGTAATAATTGTCAAATCAATCAAGGCAATGCTGACAAGTAAGGTCGAAATACATGTTACTAGAGGGAAAAGTAATTTTTATTTAGAGTGTACTTTTTACCATAGGAAAGTAAGATATATACTATTTAGAGGTATATTGATAAGAGGATCGTTGTCTCTTAAAAGATTTGACGTTACAACATCTCAGAGGGAAGTAAATCACTATCTTATACCAGATGATCATTTATCAAGAGACAATTTGAATATTTACCGGAGGAATGATTTTTAAGTTAACTAGAAGAGAATGAAATTATTTTTAATAGAGGTTTTCAAACAAATATTCCTTATATAAAACGAATATTGAAATCGTTCTTCATAAAGTTGAATTAATTTTAGCAAAAGATTAAAATACCTTAGCATTGATAATTTGTATCAATAAATGAAATACTTTAATACTTATTGAAAAATAATTTCTTATATAATGGAGTTTGATACATGTGTATTTAGTCCTTGAATAATACATAATCATTGTCAAAAGGTGTATGGAGGGAGGAGAAAGAAAGAGTACGAGGGAAAATGAAAGTTAAAAACCACTAGAGAAGGTAGTGTAAAAAAGTAAGCAACTGCTAGAGCTAATACAACAGGTCCAGGATGATGAAGCATCTAAGGGGAAAATAAAACAAAGAGAAAGTTGAGCTACCATGTCTTCAATACATTCTTCTTCTCTCTTTGAAAGATCGCTCTATTCGTGATCCTTCACTTCTTTGAGATCTTATACTATGGCAGCGTTGACTTCTTTGGTTTTGAAATGTGTGAAACACTATGAGAGATCCTCTATTCCTAGAACCAAGAACGTACAAAGTTGATTCTTGCATTATACTAAAAAGATTACGTGTGGATGTGACTGATTTCTCAAAAAGATTTGTGAAAGTTCGTGTACAATTACGAGATAACTCAATGAAGGATTATGATTAGATAGGTCGCTCTCTATAAGGATTGTTTTCCTTTTGATTGTCCAACGTTGCACCCAAAGTTTGTTCACTTTGGATTCCATCTTTTGATCGCATAGGATTGTTGTCCTTTTGATTGTCTTGCATCTGATGCTTGTGAACTCATCTCTTCACTAAGGCCTCAAAAGTTGTGATTCAAATTGATTTAAACAAGTTGGTCATATATTTTTATAATGACTTAGTGAACTCTAACTTATACCATCCCTACAAAACAAACAATCTTCTCAACCAACGCTACACGACACTCCCACTCCACATTTGCGTTTATTAAGAAACCTCTTTTCCCCAATAAAATTCACAAGTTTTTTCTCTCATCAAATTCTTTGATCCACTAAAATGAGTGTCTAGTAAAAAGTAAATTATGAATAAAAATAAAATTTCCTAAGGTAAAAAATGTTTTGATCTCACGTGTCAACATTATCTTGACTTATTTGACAATTATTATATATGTAAAAATATATGGTTCTTGATGCTCAATCATTTTCACTAGGTTTTGAAAATATTGTTTGTGTGTATAATTTCACATAATCAAACTAGTAAAACACTCGTGCTTTCGCGCGGGTCTCGAAACATTGTAGTAATTATATAAAAAATAATTAGATTGTTGATATTGTTTAATGTCTAAAGATATTAAATGAAAATTTTCAGTATTAATGTAATGTTTCTATTAAATATTTTTCTCTTATACATAATTTTTTTTATTGAATAGTTGAATTGTGTCAGTTGTGGATTTTATTTGCTTATATATGCGAAAACAAATTTTTATGCACGTATAGAATAAAGTCAATATGATAAAATGTTAAAAACTCATTACTATTTTCAAAATATCAAAATTAATGCAGCGCTTATATTAATAACTTTTTATCTTATATGCAAAACACCGTTCAATGTTTGCAACTCACCCATTATAGATTTTGTGTTTATATCTGCAAAACAATTTTTTTATACATATATAAGAAAATCAATATTGATAAAATATTGAAAACTCATGATTATTTTCAAAATATAAACATTAATGTAGTGTTTCTATTAGATAACTTTTTATTTTATATGTAAAATATCGTTCAATGTTTGCACGTAACTCTTTGCAGATTTTATGTGTTTATATCTAGATAAGCAAATTTTTACATACATATATGAGAAATTCGATATGATAAAATTTTGGAAACTCATGACTATTTTCAAAATATCTACATTAATCTAGTATTTCTATCAAATACATTTTTATTTTATATTTAAAAATCGTTAAATATTTGCATAGCATCGGTTGAAGATTTAATATGCAGAAGAAAATTATTATGTACTAATTTGCGATAGTCAAGATGATAAAATTTTGAAAACCCGTGATTATTTTCGAAATATCAACATTAATATAATATTTATATTAAATATTTTTATTTTATATACAAAACATCGTTAAATATTTGCACTGCAATCGTTTTAGATTTTACGTGTTTATAATCAAAAATCAAATTTTATATGAAACACTATGATAAAGTCGATATTTAACTTTCGAAACTGATGATTATTTTCAAAATATCAGCATTAATATGATGTTTCAATTGACTTTTTTATATGCAAAGTAGATAATACATTATTGCATTTATCATTATCATTGTGTTTGTCATGCACAAATTGTTGCTTAACACTGAAGTAAAAAAATATAGTGTCTTCGAATGAAACATTTGATTTAGTAATTTGAGAAGTAGAATTTTTATCAAACAAAACAAGGAAGAAATAAAATTATTCTTGTAATTGTTACATATACTAGAGATGCTATAAATCAAGTGTTATTTTTTAGTGGTAAATTGGTGATGTTGTTGTGTTCTGGTTTTGAAACACTATAAATATATTGTTTTTTTTTGTTACAAATATAAATATATTGTTTTAGTGAATAGAATAATTAACTCTTCATTCCATTTCAACCTACCTATTCTTGGTTAATTCTCTATCTATCACTTTTTTTTTCATGTCATAACACCTACATATCAAAACTTCCATTCATGTTTCTCTTGATAAATTTATAGGTTGTAATTGAAGCTGGTATTTATGTCCTTTGGTCCAATTACTTTAAGAAAAAGACGAGAGTTATGTGTCATCTCAAATGATATATCAGACAGTTATTATGAGCATGTTAGGTAATAGACAACTTTCCATAGCCTTTGTGATGTTCACAGTGATTTGTTCAAAAAATGTCATGATGTTTTCTTTGCTTGACATGAACCTCTTGAAACAAAAGTGTTTGCAAACTTTGTGTGATCTTCTCGTATGCCGTGATCCTAGTATGTTAACAATATGCCTCCAAACAATTGGATTTTTTTTTAACACGGATGTAGATAACTGTGATGCTTGACATCGATATGTTGATGAAGAACAACATATAAAATTAATAACGTGTTTGATCATGAAAACAATAAGATCAGTGATAAAACGGTTGAAATTTACCATATATACTTGTATGAGTACGATAATGATATTATAATGGGAGAGGAAAACACTTTATACGACCCCTACGATCCTCTCAATGTGCCTCCGGGTGGTTTCATCTTTCAACTTTGACGTTTTAAGAATGTGCACGATTTTAACTTGCTAAAAGATATTCATTTTTGGAAAAACCATTTACTTTAAACATCATGATTCAAGGAACAAAACCTTCAATTTTGTCTCTACGTTTCCATGGTTTTTGTTCTGATTTCGATCTATGAATTAATTTCTAAAATTTGAAGTAAGGTGGATTTTTCGAATAGAAAGGTGGGTCAAATTCATTCTAACACATCAAATAGATGAATTCACTTCTAACAAGATGTGAGACATTGAATTGCGTAATGATTGCACTTCACACTGATGAATGCGATCAAAGAAGAAACGATGTCAAGGAATAATTAATGACACAACAAACTACAACTTTATCTTTGTGTTTTGATTAATTTTTTTTTTTGTTGATATTTTGATCCAAATAAAAAGGTACTCTTTACTAAAAAGTTTCTTCATAAAAAGAATTGGTTTATTGTAGCAAACCTCACACACACGTGCATTAATGTAATGTTTCTATTAAAAATAATTAGATTGTTGATATTGTTTAATGTTTAAAGATATTAAATGAAAATTTTCAGTATTAATGTAATGTTTCTATTAAATATTTTTCTCTTATACATAATTTTTTTTATTGAATAGTTGAATTGTGTCAGTTGTGGATTTTATTTGCTT
>Ga0209282_1002667_pt1 | contig 10390 bp, 9 predicted proteins | sample Mtrugardesep15_FD_187529 | JGI IMG/M metagenome (GOLD analysis project Ga0209282, IMG submission 187529) | Root nodule microbial communities of legume samples collected from California, USA - M. trunc garden sep15 (SPAdes) (version 2) | ecosystem: Host-associated > Plants > Roots > Nodule...
ATAATTTTTCCCTTATCAGTTTCTCTACATTGCATAGTCTAACTCAAAGGGTAATAATGTAAATGGCTTAAACAAGAACGAGTTCCATTCATTTTGAAGGTATTCTAAATGTGGAACTTGATTTGCAAATAAATTCAAATTCTTTTGTTTAATGACGAGTCCTGAGCCTGATAATTCTTTCATCAATCAATAAAGTCTATTCCATATATTATATTTTTGTATGTCTTATTTATGCTAAAACTGAGACAGGTTCCGCGAAAATTTAGCAGTAAAGTTGAAGGGAAGATGAACTATGAAGATTTTGTTCATTTCATACTTGCAGAGGAAGATAAGTCATCTGAACCTAGTCTGGAATACTGGTATACTCCCTAGCCTTCTCAAATACTGGAGATCCTTTTAGCAGCATAGAAAATCGTACGTCTTGACTGATATATGTCAACTTGGATGACAAACAAAAGCTAGTTATCTTCTCAACCATTTGATTTATACAATTATACTGAAATAACTTATAATTATTGTTAAAGGTATGATGCTTTAGATAAAAGAATGAGAAGAATAAGAAAAACATATATTTAGGGTGAAATATAATTGATAATGATTTGATATTAACTTGATACAAAATTCTAAACACTAACCCCTGTTTATAGGCATACAAATACAAGACTCCTAATTCTAAATAAATTAATAGGGAAATCACAAATCAAACTATGACAATGACCAAGTTTTATGAAAACTAATATTAGGAGATAGTATTATAACAATATTATAATATGTTTCAGATATTCTAACCAAAACAACAACGCTGACGATGACGATAATGGTGATGATAAGAAAATTAAAATAATGATAATAATAATCATCATAATAATAATGACGATGGTGACAACTTTTCATGTGCTTTATAGTGGTTCTTTCTTGTGGTTCTTTTGTTATATCCTACCGTTATTTTTTTATGCTTTTCTTCTGGATTGTAATTGTTCAATTGTTATTGTTAATTTATTAAAATCGGGACTCCTGTGATTCAATCAATTGCAGTGTGATTTCAACTTTTCAAGCATTGTTTTTTACTACTATGCATTATCAATTACAAATCAGTACCCCGCCTGCATAAGCCTGCTGTCCCTTTTTAAATAACTCTGTCTATGCTTCAGATTAGTTGGAGCATTGCTTTCAAAACCGGGCTAGACTAAGCTAATTAGACGGGTTTGAACTGGATACTGTATAGGTGTATGATCTATTTAACATAAAACCTAGTTAATTCCAAAACCTGTGAAAACTAGCCTAAAACATGTGATGAGCTAGTTTCAGCGGTCAATTTCATTCTTTAGTCTTCCTTTTTTTTTCTAAAGAATACTTTTAAATTGATTGAAGATCCAGTGCCATGTTTCACTTTCAATAAAATATTAACCCTATCTTCCTCAGCCTTTAAATTAAATTAAATTGAATCTTATAGATTTCATTCTTCACAAACCTTGTAGGTTCAGATGCATTGATTTGGATGGAAATGGAGTGTTGACACCAAATGAAATGCTGTTCTTTTATGAGGAGCAGTTGCATCGGATGGAATGTATGGCCCAAGAGCCAGTGCTTTTCGAAGATATATTATGTCAGCTTGTTGATATGATTGGACCAGAGGTCTCTCCTTTATTCATGTTCTTGCTCCTTTGGTTTTGTTTTTATTGCTCTACAGTATAGCATGTGGTAACTGTCCTATGTTTGCAGAGTGAAGGATATATCACATTACGAGATGTGAAAAGCAGCAAACTTTCTGGAAATGTTTTCAACATTCTTTTCAATCTCAACAAGTTTATCGCTTTTGAATCTCGTGATCCATTTCTTATACGTCAGGTAGAAGCAAGTCTTAGGTCCTATTTCACTATCAATGAAGACCTTCGGCAATATTTGTTGGTAAATTCTAATGACAAGGAGGGCACTTTGTTGTACAGGAACGTGAGGATCCAAATATGACCGAGTGGGACCGTTTTGCGCATAGAGAGTATATTAGGCTTTCTATGGAAGAAGACGGTGAAGATATGTCAAATGCCAGTGGAGATGTCTGGGAAGAATCACTTGAGGCCCCTTTCTGAATTTCAAGTAGGTAGGTTGTGTAGTGCATTGCATGTCACATATTCATTTCATAATAAATATATTGTATTTGCCAGCAGAGTAGTGCATGTTTGGATTCGTGGTAAGAATGGCAGAATCACAATGAGCCATTGCGAGTTATTAAAAAAAAAAAAAGAAAAAAAACTACACTTCGTAGCTTCAGCAAAATCATGGTTCACCATGATTTTGTCAAACTTACTGCCTATCCAAACATATACGTAGTTGGTAAGGACTCAGCTCATATTCCATAAGGGCGTGAGTTTGAATCTCGCTACCTATTTAAGAACCTTGTCCGAAGGTAAATGTAAATACCTTTGTAAGCGTCATTTGATTCACGAGACTTTCCTCGACTCTGGTAGAGCTCTCGGGATCCAACTGATCTAAACTTTTTATTATAAATATACATATATGGTATTTCTTGCACTACCTAATGGATATCATAACTTGTAGGTGAATCAAAGGCTAAGTTGTGCTTCTAAGAATCTTCACACTCTACCATTTGAACATGGGAGTAGTATGCATTTGGAGGTATTGGTATTGGAGGTAGACGTCTAATTGAGTGCTCTGGAGAGGTTCTCCTGAAATTTGTCTAGTAAAGGAAATGAGAATAGCTACAGGGTACAAGCTGGTGCAGATTTATTGTTCTTGTTCATATACTTATTTTTTAGACTAATCCATATGGAATTTAATTTCTGTAAAAAGTAACTGGAGGGTTTTTGGTTCATCCCCTTTGAGTTTTGGTTGTTTTCATGGTTTTGTTTTCTTACTAAAATTTTCACAATTAATTGTACTAAAATTCCAACTTGTTTCTTTAGTTGTTACTATACAGTGAAGATACAATGCAATATAACTAAACCATCATAGCGTTGTGGATAGTTAGTTTTCTTAATGGAATAAACAAAACTTAATATCAAGTTTCAACTAACTAACTATAAATGACGTGTGGGTAGTTAGTTTTCTAAAATTCAACAATAGATGTTTCTTAATGGAAGTTATCTAATGTTTTCAAAGAGCATGAAGAGGATGTATAACCAGAAAGTTGAAATTTCATTATGGTAGTTAGTACAGTTGTATTTAAGTTTAGATAGAGTAAATTAGAAATAACTAAACCTTCAACACACTAATCTTATGAAGGTAATTGAGCAGGTTAAGTTAACTGATTATAAGAACTTGGTGGTTAAAACAACTCAGCTTTTTGTTCTCTCCTTCGATGTCCAAGTACAGTCAATTCAAGACGTTTCTTTTCTTTTAAATTTCCTCAATTGTATTTGTTAAGTTTAGGCTGTTAATTGCTAAATTATAACAAAAACTACATCTCTTTCTAAACCTGTGATGGTGCAAGACAAATGAGAAAATGTAATGACTTAATAATGATGATTTGTAGTGAGAATATTGAACTCTTTCTAAACATTTTATTATTAATATAAGAAAATAGGAAAATAGATGAAGGTCACTTTAATTTAAGGCAAGACAAAAGCCTTAAACAAGGACTAGGACTTACATTACAATTTACTTATTCAAATCTACCTATATTAGCTATAATTGAATACAAAAGATATGATTTGCGCACAACTGCAGACACTAATATCTTAAGTCGGATAAAACTACAAATATGAATGGTGAAACTCTTTCTCAAAAGATTTAACACCGTTGAATTCATATGGCATAATTCGAATGCATAAACTCTGGTTAAGTTAGAAAAATCTTAATCATCTCATTCGAATGCTCTTAGATTAATTTAGTTTGTTATTATGTTTACATATATATATATTGTTAATATTTTATACAATGGTCTTATTTATAACTCAACTTTTTAACTCTTTACCAAACCATATCCTTATATTCTTACAAAAATTTATTCCACTTTACATTTTCCTTAAAATTTAATTAACTTATTCTATTCTTCACCACCAATCCAATATTAGTGAATATTAGCCTAATTATAACAATAATAAAATAAAGAGAAAAGAATGATGGTAACCCTTTTGTTGGTGAGTGTCTGCAGTATAACAACAAATGGGAAAAGTATGACATCCATATAATTTAAATATTTTTTGGTCAAGATTTATTAAAAAATTGTTGGGGCCTGCCTGCCAAACTGTTTGAAATGGATTGTGAAAAAAGATATAAGAAATAAATATTGGACATGCATAACAAGTGTTAAGGAGGGACCAGAGTGAAGAAAATCATAAGTATTTTATTGTAATGTAACATGTTGTGTTCTGCGGAAGACACGCTTTGATTTAGTTTTGTTTTCTTCTTTCTGTTCTGTTATTCTTTCCTTTTTTACTTTTCCTTTTCCTTAACTGTATTACTTTTTTCGGTCAAAAAAATAAAAATAAAAACTGTGTTACTTTTCAATTACATTGCCATTTGCCTCTCTCATCTTTCAATTTCAATCACCATCATCACTTTCTTCTTCCTTTTCAATCCTCTTCCTCACCTCTCTCTCTCTTACTATTATTGGCTTCCACTCTCTCCATCAATTTCATTCTACCTAATTTTCATTGATCTCATTCCAAGTTACCTTCCTCTTCCTTAATTGCTGGTTAGTTTTTTTTATTTATTTATATTATTCCAACTCTTGTTTATTTCATCATCACTTTGCTAATACATACTTAATACCTTACTTCAGCTTTATCAGGTTTTCACTCTTTGCTTAATTTATTGTTTCTCCTAGAGCCTAGAATCTTATTTTTCTTCTTTCTTACCTCATTCCACTCGGTTCCTTTTGTCTCTTCTCATTCTATATATTTATGTAGAATTAGTCTCACTTTAATTTTTTGTTTCTTATTTGATGTGTCAATGATATTCTCTTCAATCAAAATACATTATGTTATGCATTGCTTCAAAGTTTCATAGTAATATATTAAGGAGATGAATGAGACTAACTCACCTTCTTATATTTTTCTTTTAATCATAGATGCCTGGCTTGTTTTCCATAAATATCATCATTTTAACCAACTAAATTATTATTTATGTTAATTAAGGAAGTTAAGTATGTGTGAAATGTATTAGACCATCCTAATTTTTTTATCTAACTTTTGCTTCTGTGTTTTTGTTTCATCATTCAGCAACAAAGAATAATAGCACTGGTTAATTTTTGGTGAAGATGGTTTTGGGAATAAGAACAAAGAGTAGAAAAACTGTCTCAGATTCAATTCAAGTTAACTACATCATCCATGTTCATGAGATCAAACCATGGCCACCTTCACAATCACTGAGGTCTGTTCAATCTGTGCTCCTGCAATGGGAAAATGGAGACAAAAAATCTGGGTCTCTAGCATCTAATGTCGGTAACGGGAAAATCGAGTTTAATGAACCTTTCAAGCTTTCAGTGTTTATGTTAAGAGAAGCATCTAAGAAAGAAAAAACCCGCGAAAGTTTCAAGAAAAACTACTTAGAGTTTCATTTGTATGATAGGACAGTGAAGAACCAACTTTTAGGATCAGCCACTATAAACTTTGCAGATTTTGGAATTATTAAGGAAGTTAAAGCCATAAGTTTTCAGTTGAACTGCAAGAAGAGTTTTAGGAGTTCAACGCAGCCGTTGATGTATGTTAGTATTCAGCCATTTGATATAGAATGTTCAAGCTCATCACCAAGCAGCAACTTGTCGAAAGAATTGTCGTTAGAAAAGGAAGAAAGGGAATCTGCATCACTACCACAGTCAGTTAAAGATGATGAGGAGGAGGATGATATTGAAATTGCCTCTTTTACCGATGGTGAAACTGATGACATTCCTTCAAATAGTTCTGCTTCAGAGACTACAAGAGGTTTGTGCCCTCTAAGTGAAAAGTACTAAAGTGATTTATGTTGTATGTAAAGGGAATCCAATCTACACTTTATGGACATTCCTTTGTTATGGTTTGCTAGTAATTGACCATTTCACAACGATTCTATGTCACTCTAACTGGATTTTGCTCAACGAAAAAACTGCTATGATGCTTTACATTTGGTTATAGACTTATAGTATCAATTGATTTTTTTCTTTATCGTTGTGCATATGAACATATGCATTGGTCATATGCTTATGTTTGGTTGTATGCTTCTCCAATTCATGTTCTGTTGGTCTTACCATAATAAGGAGATGAGATGACTTTTTCCGAAATTTGTGATTGCTCATTTAACATTTGTATATCAATCACCCTATAAATGTGTTGTTAGGTTCTTTTAAAATTACATGTAGATAGATGCTAGATACATAGCGATGAAACTATCTACACGTATTAAAGACGCTACAGTTTTTCTTTTGAATACCTGATCTCTGGACAGATAATATGTGCGCAAAATACAATTTTCTAAATTGTGATTTTTAATAGCCTGATGCAATTTGATTTCAGACATCTTCGAAATCAGTGAAGGAGGAAAAAAGGGATCCAATGGAGAATGTATTCAACCCTCAGAAAGTACTGCTTCTTGGTTACCTGTAAACACAAAGGCTGAAACAACCGCACAGGTCAATGGCATCGAACCTCCCTCTTCGTCTATGGTTCTACGCTCAGGTATGGCAAATGCTGAGAATGGAAGGATTTCTGTCCCTAAAATTTCTGAGGGAAGTGTCAAGGTTGCTGATGCAAGTTCTGAAATTCAAAAAAACATTCGACAATCCCGTTGGCGAGATATCACTGGTGATAGGTTCAAAGACATATCTCCATCTCCATACTCTTCATCAAGTACGAAACCACACTTTGAAATATCTTCCCAATCTCAAGTGACATCAGAGGATAGCATAAGTCAAGAAGATATCAAAGAAAACCATAGATATAAAGGAAGTTCTCCCGAAAAAGTTAGCAGTGTTTCCAACATTGGTGTGATGGAAGACAGAGAAAAAATGGATGAGAGAAGAAAAGTACGAAAACAGTTAATTGTGAATAATGAAATTTTAGAAAATGTGCTTGATGATAATTTTTCAGATGATGAATCTACGTGGGCAGGAAAATTAAATAATGATACTCTTCTGCGAAGAAAAAAATCACATGAACATCCAACAATTGTTTCGACAAATGATAAAGCCGAGGATGTAAGAAATGTAAAGTTTCCTTTACAAACTACTGAGAGCAATGGGCAGTTTATCAGGAGTCAAAACCTAGATCAGGAAGAGAAAATTAAAACATTAAATGGTGTTCATGTTGATGCTGCTTCTCATAAAGACGTTATTGTCAATGGCAGTTTTCTTAACGATAATACTGAATTGAAGGCCGAAGTTGAAAGACTTCGTGAAGAGCTCAGGGAAGCTGCTGCTCTTGAGGCTTCAATGTATTCGGTTATTGCTGAGCACGGCTCATCAAACAAAGTTCATGCACCTGCTCGGCGATTGTCTAGATTCTATTTCCATGCTCGTAAAGCTGGCTCCCCTGATAAAATAGCTAGTGCAGCCCATAGTGTCGTCTCAGGATTTGTTTTGGTTTCTAAAGCATGTGGAAACGATGTTCCAAGGTATGTAAAAGTTGATTTCATAACTGTCTTAACTATGCCAAAATGATATAATAGTTTGGGAGAATACAATTGATCATCTTGTTCTCATAGTTCTAAACTGCAATAAAACTAATGGGATAAAGATCGGTTGCTGTGTCTATTGATTTTTTTTTATTCATTGTCATTTTCAGAAAAGCCTCAACATACTTTTCATCATTTTCATGCATTTCGTACCAGTTATTAGTTTACTGTTTTGTAACCATGAATAGGTTGGCATTCTGGTTCTCAAACATAATATTTCTGAGAGCAATTGTGAGCAAAGGAGTTGAACATAAAGACCTTGGAGATGGTTCATGCATCAATGATGAATGTTACAGAAATGATCTCGCTCTTCATGAACAAGAAAAAGAAAATACAGAAGAATACTGTCATAACCGGCTGGATCCAGAGACATTTTTAGTCACATTGGAAAAGGTTGAAGCGTGGATATTCTCTAGAATTGTTGAGTCAGTGTGGTGGCAGGTTCGATCTTTTGCTTTGTTGTCATCTCACAAGAAACTTTCATTTGAAACTGAATGCTCTCTTGCACTTTTTACTGATACTTTTTGGTGTTTGCTGTTGCCAGACGCTGACTCCATACATGCAGTCTGCCGCAGCTAAGAGCTCCAGCTCTAGGAAAACCAATGGGAAGAGATATACTATCGGTGATCAAGATCAAGGAAACTTTTCTATTGATTTATGGAAAAGAGCTTTTAAGGATTCATGTGAAAGGTTTTGTCCTCTTCGAGCTGGAGGGCTTGAATGTGGCTGCTTGCCTGTGATATCTAGAATGGTATAATTTAACATCTGTATTCCTGATTCAATATGTTTTCAATGCTTTATTCATTCTTATATTCTGATTTTCTACATGCATATGGATGTAGATGTATGTGTTAAATAATATGCCAAAATATCGTTTGCTTATTGTTGAAATGTTTCAAGTTGGATAGATAGTGTAGATGTTCATGTTTTCTCTTATCGATGATATGGGCTATTTGTTCCTATTATTCCTATATTTATAAAATAATTGAAATGGAACCTGATTGAAATAGGATTTCTCTTGTTTTGGTAGGTGATGGAACAATTGGTTAATAGACTTGATGTGGCGATGTTCAATGCTATTCTTCGGGAATCAGCCGATGAGATGCCCACGGATCCTATATCTGATCCTATTAGTGATTCTAAGGTTCTTCCTATTCCATCTGGAAAATCAGGCTTTGGGGCTGGCGCACAACTAAAGAATGCTGTGAGTGACTAAACATGTGTTTCTGAACCTTCTTTCTTTTAAACAAACACAAGATTGATCATAATCTTCTGACTTGGATTCTCAGTCAAAAATGTTTCTTGCAGTACTTAAGATATGTTTCACTGCAAGGCATGCTTCCTTACAGCAATATGTATTAGGGATGACTTTAAGAAAGTTTATTAGTACTTACAAGATGTGAAGTGTCTTATAATATTTTGGTGGAATAATTGAAGGAAAAAAACATAATCTTAGTCTTAATAATAAAAAAAAAAATGATAGTGTGTTGGAGGCTATTTTGATACTAATTATTAGTTTTTTTACTCGAGATATGTTTTATTTAAAATTTTGGGTTCACTCGAAACTTTCTTAGTGTATTTGATCCATATAGCTAATCATACTTAGTTGGATAAGCTTTGTTATAATTTCACAAAGGATTTTCAATGTATGTGCTATTGGTAACTTCTCACTGTCTGTACTCAGATTGGTGACTGGTCAAGATGGCTTTCAGATTTGTTTGGCATTGATGATTGTGACTCTCATGGAGATAACAATGAAAATGATGACTCAAAACTTGAACCGCCCTTTAAACCTTTCCCTCTCCTGAACGCATTGAGTGATCTAATGATGCTTCCTTTCGATATGCTTGCAGATAGCTCTATGAGAAAAGAGGTTTGATTACTTTTTATTTTTCAACTTGTGGTTTTCATTTCTATTTTTTGGTCAACAAATTTTGATTTTCATCATCCAAAAAACTTTTATAGTTATGTCCAAGATTTGGCATATCATTGATAAAACAAGTTGTCGACAACTTTGTTCCCGATGAGTTCTCCCCTGGACCTGTCCCGGATGCTGTTCTCGAGGCCTTGTACAATGAGGTTGGTTAACTTGTTGCATTGTTTGTTATTTCTCTTTGACTTCAAGCAATAACTATAGTGAGTTTAGTGGATTACTGCAATGCCTACGTTCCGTGTCTGTCTAAGCAGTGTTTTAGTCCCTTAGCTTTTTACATAGAGAACATGGTTATCAGTAACGTAATATACATGTGAGTTATATCTCGATTCGAAGCAAAACCAAACTCAAATCATACGAGTCTTTACCGTGTGTGTATTTTGGTAATTTATCTTACGCTTCACAATAAGATTCAATCCACGGTTAAAAAAATAAATCTTCCGATTCACTACTTGAATATCGATTCAATAACCGTGATAGAGAAAGAAGATACAAGCAGATAATTTAACTATCCTTTTTCTTGATTTTAGGACGTTGAGGATGATGAAGGGTCCATCAGTAGCTTTCCATGCAGTGCTGGTTCCACATTCTATGCACCACCTCAAGCTTCTTCAGTTAAAGAAGTGGGAACCCCTTCACTAAGAAGTGGATCATTTGCGCTTAAAAAGTTGTATACAAGTGATGATGAACTTGATGAATTAGATTCACCTCTTTCTGCTCTTGGCATGGATGATCCTAAGAAAAAGTTTGCAGTAGTAAAGGGTGGTCGTAAGGTTGTTAGATATGAGCTTTTGAGAGAAGTGTGGAAGAGTAGTGAGTAACATGTGTTCAATCAGTTTTTTTTTTTTTTTT
>Ga0209282_1002670_pt1 | contig 10388 bp, 4 predicted proteins | sample Mtrugardesep15_FD_187529 | JGI IMG/M metagenome (GOLD analysis project Ga0209282, IMG submission 187529) | Root nodule microbial communities of legume samples collected from California, USA - M. trunc garden sep15 (SPAdes) (version 2) | ecosystem: Host-associated > Plants > Roots > Nodule...
ACTTTTTTTTCACTCTTTTCTATTTGTAATAAAAAGTCCGATGAAAAAAAAGAGGAAGTCGTCTTCAACCTCCAACCGGATCGTTTAAACCCGATTCAAACCATTGGCACCCGAAACTGAACCTGATGATTTATACTTATTTTGAAATGATGATTATAATTCGTTTTCAATACTCTTCTAATTCTCCTCACCCTTCCTATCTATTTAAATCACAAAATCAGGTGTTTGAAAAAATGTTATGTGTTGTTCAAACAACCCTTAAACCATCGCCGAATTATTCCTATCTTTGTGTCTATGTTGCTGAATTTTACGACATAGATCTGAAAACTTTAATAACACAAATTAGGACATTTTAATTTTTAGAGGTGTATTTTAGTAGCTATTTTGTTTTTTGTTCAATAAAGAAGATGATGAAGGTATGAAGATGGTGATGATGTTCATAATCTTTGTTAGTTTATTTATTTTTAATAATGAAATATTTTTTATAAAAAGGATTGTCATAAAAAGGTTTATTTAAATGTTTTTTGAAATAGAAGGAAGAAAAATTCAAAAAGGAGAAAAGAAATAAATATACTGTGAAAGGCAACACAATAACACTAGTGATGTGCTTAATCTGATGGTTCAAAAAATCTAAGGGCTAAATTTGACTGAAGGTACACAGTACATACCACGCATCTGCCCGTATGAGATAAAATCACTAACACACGTGGCACGTTCTTATTAGTTGTAGGATTACTTCACCGAAGAAGTCATTTTAGCAACTTCACCATAGAATTTTCCTTTTTTTATATCACGTTAGTTAATGAACTTTATCAAATGCGAAGTCTTTACTTATCTCTCGGCTAAACTCTGAGTTAGCAGAGCTCATTTTTCATGTAAATAGAAAGGTTGATCTAATTTTTTTCAAATGGTCCTTTCGCACATAGTATGTCAATAACAAAAGGTTGGCACAACCAATATCGGATCTAGGATTTTTGAATAGTGGAATAGTGAGGACACTATATATAAAAATTTGTAACATTAGTAATTGTCCTCTATGATTATTCATATTATAGAAACTTTGAATGATTTTCTCATTTTCAATATCAATAAAAGAAACTTTTCCCTGTATAAATAAATAAAAATCATTTAACCAGTCATCTCCGACTTGATTTCGTATCCAATTTTTTATAATAGTTTGAGATATATGATGATAAGTGTGGGTCAAGAGAGAAATGATTTGTGATAAGTGTGGTTCATGTGATTAAAATATCAACTATTAATACGTTATACTACCAAAAAAATTGTTTCTAAAAACTTTGTGTGGGCACAAGCCCACAAACTCTACAACATGCATCCGTCCCTGGGCACAACTACATTTTATTTTAAGGTAATACCATTATTATTTTAAAGGAAATGTTAACTAGTGCCCCGGGGCATTGGTTAAGGAATTGTAAATGAAAATATTTTCTCGAAAATTGTGAATTTTACTTTTTGAAATTTGAAAAAGTGTTACTTTTAATATTGACTTTATTTTTTCTTTTCATTTTTGGCTGCTTAACTAGTGTCCCGGAGACACTGGTTAACACAACGCTTGTTTTTTATTTTTTTTGACAAACAACCCTTGATTTAATATAGGATAAATTATATTTTTGATCTTTTATCTTTATTTTAGGTTTTAATTTGATTTTTCTTTCATTATTTTTTGTTTTGAAATTGTCTCGTATTTTGTAAAGGTACCTACATGATCCTCCCCATAGCATGATTTAAAAGGAAAGAACCGCATGATATAACATTGTAAAATAACTTGTAAAAAATAACATTGTGAAATAAGAGACAGTTTTAAAACATGGATTGTTCTTACAAACTAAAATAATTTGGAGGACTAAAATTACCCTTTAAATTTTATAAAGACTTAAAAACGTTGCAGGGACTAAAAACATATATAACACTAAATATTTTAAATTGTATTAAGCGATAGTTTTTTAATCATATTATGTTCATCAAACTTGTTCTCCCCTATGCAAAATTCCTGATTCCCACCTTGATATCATTTTATGTCAAATACAAAAAAACCTGTATGTTTTATATTTTTATGACAAAAAACACCTGTAAGTTTTTTATTTTTATGAAACACACATGTGGTGCTGGTACGAGGTACTTTAATTCCTTTGAATAAACGGTGTTATATTTGCCTGCACTTTTGTTGCAAGGGAAAACAATTATATATTATATTCCCTAAAAAAAAGTTATATATTTTTTTTGAAAAAAAAGAAAAAAAAGTTATATATTATATATAGTTTATTTATTACGACACAAAAGTAAAACTCAAAACGAATACGTTGCCTATGACATTCTTCTTTTGTTGGTGGGATGGGCTATATATCTCTGTTGCATCACGATGGAAAGTCGAATTACTTTAATTATGTTATTATTAGTGAGGAACCTTGCATGTTGGTTCCTTTTGCTTCTGGGTTTATATCATTACACTACATATATATAATATAAGATACATGTCTGCGTTTCCTAAAATTGGTACCATTATGTATCATTTATATAATTCAATTATTGACACTTTTTCCCTTTTCATCCTCCAACTAAACAAAGTTGATATCATATCATATTAGTCACAATGTAAAGTGCGACATATAACTTATAACCATAATTTAGTTTAGTTATTAAAAAATAAAGTTTTCTTTACATTACATCAGTGATAATGGGTACATAGCCCATTATAGAATAAATCAACGGTTTAAAAAAAAAATATACCCTTTTTGACGGGAGTTCACTTTTTGACAAAATGTCCATGTTTTTTTTTTTGCTAAATATTCATGTTAAACATGTATACTCCATGTGCCATACCTATATCCAAGCATAATATATGAGTAGTGATCCGTTTCAAAATATAAGCAAAAATCATTTTTTAGGTTTATTCATTTAATGATGTATGTAGTCCATAATATGAACCACATACATCATTACATAAATGAACTTAAAAAATAATTTTTGCTTATATTTTAAAACGGAGAGAATACTAAAAAAAGAAGAGTATTGACATTCTCCTTTGGCCAACAAATTAAAAAACCTTGTGTTTAGTGTTTAAATGAAGCTCAAAGACAAAGCTTCAAGCCAACCACAAGTTGCCACTAATCTCTGTTTTTTAGAGAAAGAATATCCGATATTTAAAATTCGATTGAAAGATAAATAAAACATAATCAATAATTATACCATGGTTGAACTTAAGTTCTTATGAATAATCGTCGTTTGATAAAAGGGGCCTTCTATGGTGTAGTCAAAAAAATGACTTTTTTTAAAAAGTCATTTTTTTTAGCCAATAACATGATTGTTGATGACATGTAAGCTAGTGTCTTTGTGATCGATCACTGTAAGACTAAATTTTACTTTATTACAAATTAGTTATCGTACAAAATATTAATTACTTTTAATTTATTAACTTATTTTATTTAAAATAAAATCATTTTTGTTCTTAATCTGTTCATGTTCATTTTGTTCGTCCTTTTTTCTTCATCTGCAAATTATTCATTTCCCTTAATGTTGGTCCTTTCTTCATCATCTGTAGAAGGGGATGTTAAGCTCAAACTAAATCATTTTTCCTTCGTGTTCTTCTTGTAGCGGCGCCGTCGTTTCTTGGATTGCGGCGTCGCTATCATATGAGATCGTGCAAAGCATTGAGAACATTGATTCGTAAGCCTCAAAATCTCAATCAAAATTCGTAAGCCTCTGAACTTATAAAATGAAAGAGATTCAACAACAACGACATCATAAGCTTTTGATTCTATACGTAGAGCTTTCACCATCAATCTCCTTTCTCTTCATCAATAGGATCCTGTACGATTTCTTTGCTTTTTCCATCTTTCAATATTGGGTTTTGTTCAAAATCCTTTTTTGATATTAAAGTTTGAATTTTTTGATAATGGGTTGCTTTGTTATGATTGCAGAATCTGTTGCCACGTGAAGAGAAAGAGAGGAAGAAATCGATCTGGAATTTTGGAGAGAAAGGGAGGAAGAAATTGATCTGGAATTTTGATGTAGCTACTAAGGAATTTGGAATCAATCTCACATTCAGTGATGGGTGTACAGTGATGGGCGATGCAACCCTAAAAAGCAATTTACTCAATTCACATGTTGTAATTTTACTTGATAATTGACCAGTGCAATCAAGCAAACAGTGATGGGCGACAATGGAAGATGGAAGTGGTCATATCCAATTTTGATGCATAATTCTGAAGTGAAGACAATGGGGAAGATGGAATTTTCTGAAGTGAAGACAATGAGGAAGATGAAATTGTCTAGTATCCAATTTTTACGATTAAAAAATAAAATAATAATAAAAATGTTTAATTTTAATTTAATCAAGGACACAATTGCAATAAGTAATGATATAGGGACACACCGTATGAGCAAATGTACAATGCACCATATAATTTGACGTGGCATAAATTAAATACACAGATGTGCAATGATTAGTTATAGGATTAACTTCACCAAAAAAGTTATTCTCATGACTTCACCGTAGAATTTTCCTTGATTAAAATACTTTAATCTCTATTTTAACCTTTGTAATTTGACCATTAGTATAATTGATATTCTCATTAGAATTTGTTTAATCTATAAAATTGATTCTAATTTCAATTTATGATATATAAATCGATAAACATCACCTAAAACTCATACTCTTTTTGATTGAAATTTAAAAATATACATAGTACATACGACATCCACACTAGTTAATATGATTGTGATCGTTATTATTAAGCAAATATAGGTGAGAGAACAAGTGGCGTCTCGTTAGGAAGAACACTTTTAGTTTATGGTATATCATTGACGAGATGAAAACTGCAAGAGAGAAGAAATTAAACAAAGCACGATGATATAAGACCATTTCTTTATTGCAATTATTGAGAAAGGGAGATGCAACCAGATCTTTGAAACTTTATTCTAATCATCCACCCATGTAGCAAAGCCAAGATGAACATTATTTCATTTAAATAAAAAAAGCTTATGTTATATATGGAAAAATTAATTTTTCTATCTGTTTAGTTAGACACGCGGCGCATGAAATCAGGCATTAACCTTAGTTTTCACCTATCACTACATCAGAGATTCTTCTTTACGAATCCTTTTAGAATAAGAAAAAATATTAATTTTTAATTGAAATGCCAAATGTTAATATACAACTAGTCGAATACTTAAAAGTTGAGTTTAACCTGTGAGAAAAACCAATGACTTGAGTTTGACTTATTTGTATAAACGAGAAAAAAATTGAGTTTTGCTTGTTAAAATTAGTAGTAAAGCTTGAATTTGGTTTGTTATTTTCATTTATTTTGTTTTCAGTTCTTTTATAATTGTATAAATTTTGTTAATCTTGACTAATATTTATTTTTAACTTTAACACAAGAATAAAAAAAGTTTACATATTTCTATAAGACTGTAATATAAATAACAAAATCGAAATATAACTCTTACACATGATTTTTTTTTAGTCTTGAAGTGAACGAGCCGATTTTAACGAGAAAATTTACACAATAATTACTTTCTTTTAAGGTATGGATCAATTGAACATTTTTATCGAGGTTGATTAAGTTAGGGTGGATAGAGATGATCTCTTTCTTTTCTTTTTCTAATAAGATGAAGAGGATCTCTGTCACAACACTTATTGATGCATATAAGATTTAACATAGAAGAGAGGAGATTCAAAACTGTCAACGAGTCGGAGTAACAAACAAACTACATTGTTAAAATTCATTCTTCTAGCAAAATAAAGACCTTGCAAAATAGCAACGATTTCAAAATGAATATTATTAGAGTTAGCTAGTAAGGCTGCTACTTACACCCTAAATATATGTTATTGTTATGTTATGGATTGAAGGTGAGATTAGCCATAGCAAAATCATATTTCTCAATATACTTCCATGGATGTGTTGAAATCACCAAGGATAAGAGTTGGTTTGAGGGAAAACAGGATGAACAAAAAAATGTGGGAATGATTAGTGGCTAGAGTTGAGAATTAGACAGAAGGCATATAAAAATGGGAGATGCTAGAAAATATATGGAGAACAAAAAGTGATACTTACAAAGTTTTCTAATCTAATCTAATTAAGTAGTTAGTTAAATTCAGTTAAAGTTGATATTTTTTATTCTTTTGGTTACAAGTTAAAGTTGAATTGATCATAAGCATCTTAAGCTCGATTTCTAAATAAAAAATTTAAGACAAAATGCATAGTTTTTCAAAGCCAACTAGGAGTATTTTTTTTAAACAGAATCTAACGAATTTTGTTAATATTATAAAACATGACGAATAATTAAGCAAATTTTATGCGGAGTTTGATTAATTATGTCATCTCTCTCTTTTTTCTTCGTATAAATAATGAAAACTCTCTGTTCTGATCCAAAGGATAATATTTTTGAACAGACCAACTTCGTATATAAGCAAGATATCGTATTCGTGGTAGGTACAATACAACTGTACAAATACAAATCCATCCTGGTCAAGAGTCAAGAGTCAAGACTTGCTAATATGGCCTTTGAGCTCTTATAAAAGGCAAGTTTATTAGATAGACCATGTTCACAATGTTACATACGAGTACTTTTTTCGTATAGATCAATTTTGTTTATCAAAAATGAAAATATCACGTGTGCTGTCTGAAATTGATATTTGTTAGACGGGTCATTGAAAAATATTGTTAGATACGTAGGAGATAAGAAGAAAATAATGGTGCGACAGAAAAAATAATGTGAGGATATATATTAAAGGAAAAATAATACTTGTCACCTATACGAGATACAATACAATCCAATCCAGGATAACATAACCCTGGCCAATACGGCCTTTGAGCTCTCATTAAAGGCAACTTAGGGCTCATTTCTCTCTCTTTTTTAGTACAAAGTTTTACTCATTTCTTTCTAAACATTTTATTTATTTAACTTAAAAAACAGTCGAGGTTTAATCGTAGATTTAGTCCTACTCCTATCATCTTCAAAATTTTACCGATTTGGTCTCTCTAGTGGTCAATACACGGTATTGTTGAGCTTAACGTTGGTAATTAGATATGTTTTAAATAATGTGATATATGATATGATGATAAAAAAATATCAATATTGATGATATTGTAAGAAAATTTCTTTAAAAGCTTCATTTAAAATATGTCATATCTTCATTTTTAAATCAAATATTTGATAAAGGGACTCAAACTATCAAATTTTAAAATAAAAGGACCAATTCTGTAAAATTATGAAAATAAGAGATCAAAATTGCAACTAAACAAAAAATAAGTATACATGAGTTGGATAAATTTTGACTTGATTCACTAGCTATTTGATTCGACTTAATTCACTATCCGATTCAATCCAATTTTTATTGATTCTTGTTGGATAAATTTTTTGTAACTTTTCTATCAAACTTGAAGCAACCCCATTTGTGTTAGTTTGAACCAGATCATCCGGTCATAAGACATAAGAAAAAAATCCTATAAATTACATTTTATCTCATAAAAAGTTACAACTCGTACTAAGTTTCATAATTTAAAACTATAGCAGTTCACTAAAATAGAAGTTTCATGCTTTAGAAATGATCTCTCCATCTCCATCTCCCCCTCTCTCTCCCTCCTTACAGTGATTTTCACTTTCCTCTTAAATATACTCTAAATCTTATTGGCAATGAAATGAGTTAACTTGGATTAAGTAACAAAAAAACTTGAACTACAATTAAAAAAATAAAGTCACAAATTTTGTGGGTAGGATGGAAATCATAATTCCGCTACCTAAATGAAATTGCTTTGGATTTGATCCGTTAGTTTTGATTTGACCCAAACTATATAAAAAAAGTGTGATTGTTCATTAAGCTTTTCAAATTACTAAACCCATAGAATCTTAGCTTCGACAGGATATTTTTTAGAAGAATGTTATTGGACAACCAAAATATATAAAGAAATGTAAGGATTAACACAAAAGCGAAAACAATAGAAAGAAAAAGTAATAATACAATGTAAGTATTCAAGCTAAAGTTATCACAAAAGTTGTTACATAATAGTTGTTCAAATATCATTTCTCTATTTTTTATGAGTAAAATTCCATCGGGTCGTAACTTTTGATGATTGTTGTTCTAAAACGTGAACAATTAAAGGGGCATACAGAGTAAAAACCTACAACCAGAAAACCTGACCAAAACACAAAATTTGGCTAGATGGTTGTTCACCAACAAAAAGATCATCAGGTTGCTACTTAGCTTCTTTTCGTTTCAATTTTTTTGGTGTTCTTAGCCGAGCTAGTTGTTGCTTTAATGCTAGTTTTCGTTGTTTTTGAAAACTTGAAGTAACATATATTTTCTCTTCTTAGTTCTCATCTAGCACTCCTTGTGCTTGAGAGACTAAGCTTTTCGATAATTTAATCCATTTTAACTTCTTAAAAAAACAAAAACAAAAAAGAACATTGGGTTGTTTTGGTTGAACTATACACATAGCATCCCTAAAATCAATAGTAGGTGTTTTAGAAATTTAGAGTATCCACAATAGAGACACTAATTTTTTGGTACTTAAATGAGTCTCACGTGTATACACCACTCATTTATAATTTTTTTAATAGTAGTGTCTAATAAACAATCAATGAAAGGCCGCCTCAAAGGTTTGTTCACCATCTCGCCATCCGGAACAAACCTTGAAATCTCAACAATGTAAAAAAGAGAGGTGATTTCTGGAAAGAAAGAAAGCATTTATGATTAAAATAAAAAAAACAAAGACAAGTCAAAATAACTTATGTTACGAATAGAGTACTAAGGCGCCATTTAAGAGTTGTTCGTTAAAGACCATCAAGCCTCGTCTACTAGAGTGTCATCTTGAACAAATCTTGATGGAATCAAACTAGCTAAGGTCAACCTCAAGAAATTGAAAGGCGACTTGTGACTTGGCACGATTGAAACCTCTATCAAAACTCTCTGCCGCTTCAATCATGAACGAATGAAGAAGAAACGAAAAAGACATGACCTTTTAAAGGACCGGTCATAAATGTCGCTTTGGGAAACCCGACAACCTCCTCGCTGAGTGGCAACACATGGTGGAAAAACACCACAATTCGAACACTTCGGTAGAAATGAAAATGTAGACCTCGCCCATGTCATACACCAATGAACTCGCCGAAGGACATGTAAAATGCAGATATTGTCCATACTCCAATATCGAAGAACAACATTGTAACTAACCATTTCATTTTGTCCCATGTCTCGTGCTTGGGAGGATGTGAACTATCAACTTCATAATTAATCACTTCGTCTTGGGGCCTAAGTCACCGAAATACAAGCCCATGAAAGACTATAAATACCCATCTTGAGATCATTCTCAAGGGATGACCAAAACAATTCTAAACCCTAGTTTTAGATATTAGTACTCACCGCAAGTACAATTATGATAATTTGTTTTTACGAGATTATTGTAAAGGAGTAGTTATAGTCGCCCTAAAAAGAGAGAGGAGGAGAAGATGTTGAAGATTGTTTCAGAACAAATATACCTAAATAGAATAATTTTTTAATGATTGTGGACAAAAAACTCAAACAATAAAATACAGAAGGGGTGGAGTACAGCTTATTAGGTCAACTATTACTTATTAGTTTAGATGTGCTATATTTTCATGTACTTCATCCGTCTTATATCGAGAGTCAACTTAGCTTGTTTCACATACCATGTTAGTATATGATTTTATAGAAATATATGAATAATAGACCGAAAAGAAATGGAAATGATATTTCTTTATTCATACATTTCTACGAAATTATAACTTGTTGTTCTTAGGCTATGCACGAAGTAATAATTTGAGACTTCATTATTCATATGTTTTGACAAATATTGCAACTATTGAAATATTACATAAAGATGTAGATTGACATTCAAAAATATTGCTGTCAAAGGACCGAAGATAAAAATCAAATTCCCCATATTTTTGACTCTAAACTCTACTGAAAGAGCAAACTCAAGTGAAAATGTAAATATGAAGGGGAAATACTTGAGTTGAGTTTCAATGACATTCATAATTTTAGTATTTTTAGTTGATAAATGAATGATTTTATATAAATATCAAGCACTACATCCAACAACAATGTCGGCAGAACCTTAGTTTTGGACTTCATTTTGTTTACACCTTTCAAGGATTTTATTTTGAGGGACCTTTCAAGAAAAATTATATTTCACCTCTAGAGTCATTGTTGGATGAAGACATGTGATGTGATATATGACATCATAAAGGTACAAATTATGTTTTCACCCCACTTTACTCCTTTGTAGTGAAAGATAAGAAAAACGAGCAACATGGTTGAATATGGCAAGCTACAACAAATGTTGAGGGGTCATTTGGAGGGAAAACATAACGAAATCCAAATTCTTTAGAAACAACTAACAAACTTC
>Ga0209282_1002671_pt1 | contig 10387 bp, 7 predicted proteins | sample Mtrugardesep15_FD_187529 | JGI IMG/M metagenome (GOLD analysis project Ga0209282, IMG submission 187529) | Root nodule microbial communities of legume samples collected from California, USA - M. trunc garden sep15 (SPAdes) (version 2) | ecosystem: Host-associated > Plants > Roots > Nodule...
TTTCTTTTACAAGTGGAATGAATTTGAAAAGTATTAATCTTCTTGAAAGACTTAATACACTTAAAAGAGCAGCTTGCTCAAAAGCAAATATATGGTTCTTGATTGATTCAAATAAAGAGATTCTTGAAGAATATATGCTTGTATTCTTTTGCTCAAAAGTTGTCTTTTCTCTTGGCTGAAGTCTTCTATTTATAGGAGAGAAACTCTTGATAACTTTCTTCATGCTTGCTGCGCAAGAATAAATAGAGCCGTTGAGATGAAACTGAATTCTGAAAGTTGAGATCGATCTCTAAATCTGCTGAAGCTTTCCTTTGTACTTTGTTGCTTGCTACGTGAGACATGAGCTTTGTACAGCTCATTTCCTTTTCATTTCTTGCTGTAACATAAGTCTTGATCCCAAAGAAAGGGCTTTTCTTGTACTAGGTAGCTTTTCTTGTCATGTTGTGAGGTGACCAAAAAGAGAATGTCCAAGGGATAATAGTTTTGTATTTGTCTTACATCCTTGATGTGTTGTCGAAAATATATTGGTTCTTCTTATGCCAACCTTTTTGCACATGATATTAAATATGTTCTTTTTGTTCATATGCACATTTGTAGTAAGCCTCAAATAATATTTCCTTGTCATGACATGGCTTATACTTCAAATATTTATTGCTTCCTTAAATGTGACATTCTTAGTGCCTTTCATATTCCTGTGCGTTCTTGGCTTGTTTTGTACTAAAGTCCATATTTGAGACCAATGCTTGAGATCAATCTCTTCATCATAATTTGGTGCTTTTCTTGATAATCATATAATGCCTTTTAGCTTAAAAGGAAACACTCAAGAGCACAAGTTATATAACAAATAAAATCAGAATTAATAAAGTTTAATTTAATTAGTTTGTTATCTTTAAAACTTAAAATAAGGGATTTAGATTTTATATCAACACCTTGATCTCTTCGGGGAAACATATATAGAAGTTTGAGTGATAAGATCATGAGTTCAAGTTTCATCTCTCTTGATTTTGAAGTTGAAACACATGCATGTCTTTTAAGGATCGTAGATATTTTATCTAACATTCATTAAAAATTAGTCACAGAGTACCACTTGTGAATTTACTCGTGAAATTGTTTTCTTTCGTATCTTTGATAAATTACTTTCAATTCTTTAAAGCAATCTAAAAAAAAGAAACATAATTATCATAGTGATAACAAAAAAAAAAAAATCAGTAATCTAACCTTTTAAACTAATAAAAAAAAGAAACATAATTATCAAAGTGATAACAAAAAATTTATTCATTAATCTAACCTTTTAAACTAATCAAACTTTCATAAAAATATATAATCTGATATTATTGAAATGTTGACATTGCTATTTTTAGTAAATTTTAATGAACTATAATATTTGTACCCTATCTTTTTTGGTCAAGTTTGTTCGCCATTTTTTTTTACTATAAATGATAATAATTCACTTAAGACATTTTTTTTTTGAAGGATTAAGACAGTTTTTTAAAAAATTCATATTAGATACACCAAGATAATATTACTATATTAATCTTCTTTATTTAAATTAAATTTGGTCTAATCTCGATTTAACGTAGATTAAACCTTTGACATTGATCGACCTGGTCTAATCAGCCATAACCACCGTTTTTTTTCTTTACTTTTTTCTTGAGAGGGACCCTAACCACCGTTGAAATTGGCTTATTTGTGTGGCAAGTCACATGGTTGTCTTTTTTCTCAAAATTGGCAGGTGGTGGTTTTCTTTTCGAAATTCGAACAAAGGTCTCAACCTTGAACTAGCTACTTATGGAAAGAATTTAATTGTATCAATAATAATCATTACTAATGTATACTCCCTCTTGTTACTATTATAAACAAATTTTTACTTTTTAGATTCATTCAATAAATGATGTATGTAGTCTATATTGTAGACTACATACATCATTTATTGAATGAACCTAAAAAGTTAAAATTTACTTATAATAGTAACCGGAGGGAGTAGGAAAAGACGAAAATATATGTATTACGAAAAGACGAAAATATATGTACTACTGGGATTTTTATTTTTAGGATTTTGTTAATCGGTGTCCTGGAACACTGGTTAAGAAATCTATAAATAAATTTTTTTGTCTTAAAAATATAAACGGTCACTTTTTATTTTATTTGATGCTTAACCAATACACCAGAACACCAGTTAATCTTGTCGTTATTTTTTAAATTACAAAGATATTTATGTCTTTTCGTTTGTCAAATCACATTTATGTCTAGTTGTGTGAAATTGGACTAATCCCGTACTGTGTACTCCATAAAGTCCGAATTTTGATTCGGTGATAGGACTTTTGAGTTAACCTCATTGACCCACTTACCTTACACACTAGGTCGTCTCATTCAGTATGGTCCATATTATTTATTGCTTCAATATTTCATTTCATTCTTCTCGTAAATTTGATGATTTTCTCCATATAAAGTGTATCTCCTCTAATTATTACAAACTTAAAAAATGTCAGGGTATTGGATAAAAAAATTAATTTTAAAATATTGTGTTGAATTCAACTTTTTAAATTTTTTCAAAAAATATATATTGCAAAAAAAGGCTTACTGATGTATGCTTTATCCTAATTGTACTTATAAAAAACTTGTACTTTTTTTTGAATAAATAAAAAAGTTGTACTTGGCCACTTGGTCTTTTTCAGGTGAAATTTTGTCTATAGGACCATCGTACTGTATGTAGTGCTGTTAAAAGTCTAAACCAACTAAATATAATAAGCCAATAGGCTTTTAAAAAAATCATCAACATTTAAATAGAAACTAATGCATCGAACAGGCATTAAAATGAACATCATGAACTATTTTTAAAAAAAAGTTATTGATAGTGCTGAGTTAACATCAATAATTTTTTTGCCAAAAAACATGAATAATTAATTGGTATATTTAGTCAGCACTCAGCAGTTGAGAACTGAGGTGCATGTTTGTAATTCATTGTCAAAGTACTTCATGATATGCTTAATCTATATTTTTTTTATGAACAAAGCAGTGGAGTACACGGCTCTAGTTGAATTAAGGCTGTCAAATCCAGCTATGACACACATGCATCCACTACACGAACATATGTAAAGTTAAAAATTTGGAGTTATTCAACAAACAAGTTGAAATTGATTAAGTATTTTGGGTTGAAAAGTTGATTTTGTTATGAATAAATTAAATTGCTTGGCCTATGTTATTGAACGACATAACTCGAATTATTTATTGTAAATGCACCATATATATGGTCAAATCATTAATTAACTATCAGCTCCCATCACTATGATAGTAATTCGTAATTTATGGTAAGACTTATTGCATGTGCTCGCGAGTTTCATATTTTCTTTGAGACATTCTTTGTTAAAAATAGTACTCTTAAAATGGATGGAGGAAAATTAATATCAATAACAATGAGACCAACAACCATTTTTCTTATACAATTGTTGGGATTCAAATTTTGTCGCGTAGACTTTTTTAGGCATTCATACTTTTATTTCTAGGTAAAAAAATGTGGCGTTATCATATCATAAAATATTATTGATGCGAGGGTTTTTATGGTGGGCTCAACGTTGGATCATTTTGATTTTATTTTATTTTTGAAAGAAGATCATTTTGATGAAAGGTCAGAGTGGTACTCCACTGTACATGTAATGTTCGTATAGTGGATGCATAAGAACATTAATTGGTACCTAATTCAGTGTTGCCCCTGAGTAGAACTCATGAATTTTCATGAGTGAAACAGCGATTTGTTTTTACTATTAGTTTTTTGCAATCAAGTCACCATTCTCGCTTTAGAATGAAGGAAATCATGAATTTTTCTGAGTTGTTGAATTTTTCGGATGATTTTTAATTCTTGTTCCACCATGGAACACTTATCAAAGTACTTCGTTGTTGAATTTGTCATTTTTCACACTTAACTTTATCAAATAATCATGATTAAGGGTTAAACTTTTCTCTTCCTAAAAAGGTTTTTGGGAGAATAATGTATCAGTATTGCTATTGAAATTGGAATGGCTTAGAGCATCTCTAATCAAGACTTTTTTGTCCATTAAGAATTGGTGTTTTAATATCTATCCTCATTAAATACGGTTAATAGAAAGAATACTTAATGGCAGAAAAGGCTTGCATAAGCACACTGTCACCTTCTGACGGGTGAGTCTCACAAGCAATTTATTATAAAAAAATAAAAACAAAATTATAGAATTATTGGTAGAAAAGGATTGTATAAGCAGACTCTCTGACCTAATTATTGAAATGTAATTGTGTGTAGCTACTGATAATACCAATTTAGAACATTTTTGGAGGTGCTGAATTGAAGAGTTTGAATGATTAGGTACTAATATTAAAAAGTTGTAAATGAGTGTTGTATATATTCTACACATTTTAAGAATCCACCATTTTGGATGTTCTTATGGAGCTCTTATTGTGGCAAGTTAATTTATTGGTGGAGGTATAGAATAGTTTATAGTGATAGGAGCAAATTCTTCAAGGTATGATCCCTCAAGGATTGTGGTGATGCTTATAGTGATTAGGCATTGCTGTTTATTTACTCAGGTTTGGTGTGCAGTTTGTAATTGGATTGAATTTTCTGTTTCTATTCCACAAGATTTGAAGATTGTTGACTGGGAAACAGTTCTTGGGATAAAAACAAAATATCATTGATTAATGATGTGACATGGTGAATGGTCTATTAGAGAAGAGAAATAAAATTTCTTTTATAAGAATTAGGATGCTCTCGATTTATGATTCTCTCCATTTCTTCCAGTTGGAGATATAAAGACACCGAAGTTTAAAGAAATGCTCCATTTATTTCGAGAAATGGAGAGGATCCTTGCTCCTTTTATAGCAGTGATTGTGATTTCATGAACCTGCTTAATCAGATTAACCAATCTTATTGGTGGTTAATCCTTGCTAAATCAAAAATTGGTCTCATTATGACACTGTATGAAAACAGAGGAGCATTTAGTGAAGTATTTAAAAGGCATCCAGTCAGTATTATTACCTATGTCCTATGTAGCCAGTCAATTTGCTGCCACACAGGTGTGTGAGGCACCCTATTGTGGTACCTCACCGTAACTTTCATCCCAACAGAATTTATATTCAATTCAAAAAATGTAAATCATAGATGCTCTGATTGCAAAGATATCTTCTATATTACCTTTTCCAATAGTAAACATTTCAGATTCTCTGCACATCAAAAAGTTCAATTCTCTTTTCTGCCTCTCTCCTCTTTATAATCTTAGTGTGGCTAAAAAGCAATCAAGGTATAAGCAAACAGGATTTCATACAGCACGCCAAGAGAGATCATTAACAATTAATTCAGTGCAGGCTTCTGGAATTTCCCGTGAACCCACACTCTTCGCATGCTCTTCCCTTTCTGGCGATTCACAGACTTCACACAACAATAATCAAGCTCAAGCTGCAGAGTTCATAGAATGTCAACATTAGTGGTAGTACTAGTAACATAGACAATTTTTAAACACCTCAGAGACATTTGCATCTCTGGACGACACAAGAGTTATAGGAAGCTTGACAGATGGAAGGCTCTGTACAGACACCAAATGTGTGTTTGATTCTATGTTAGCGAAAATTAATTTTGTGAAATTGATTTCAGTTAAAAAGTGAGTATAATGTTAAACTATATTTGGATACATTCACATGAAAGTGAATTGAACAATAAATTTGAGTGTTTAAATCACGTTTAGATTCGAAAACTACAAATCCCAGCTTTAAGTTAGAATCAATTCTAGAGGCAAAAATCAATTCTAATCGAGGACTTCCAAACATAATAAAATCAATTGAATGTCTTTAAAATCCCTTTTGGCTCTTCCAAAAGTGAATCCAGACACACTAAACCAGTTTGACATATATGAAAACTAGCAAGTATTGGACTTTATGCAGGATCACAAGTCAATTAATAATGCAATATTCAAACAAAAATCCCTTTATGCAGGATCACAAGTCACTATTAAACCCAAAGCTCTTCTTTTGCAATCAAAGAAGAAAGTACCTCAATGAAGCCTGCACCCAAAAATAGGTCTCGGACAGTATTCAAACAAAAGAAATATGATCGTGTTCCATCAGACCGCATGTATTCCCTGAATCCCACTCTCTTGTCTGGTTCAAATCGAAGCATAGTCATATCATAGAGGCCTGATTACATGGGTTTCAGTCATTGTCAGCAATTTAAGCCTCAAAATAACTGTTGTGTCATACAGAATTTACTAGCAATAGTTTTATGTTTTCAAAAGCTCTGAAAAGAATAAGATGCTAAATTTGTTTCTTACCATAGTCCCTAAATAAAACCATGCCTCCTGGCTTTAACACAGTAAAACATTCCTTGATCGACCTCGGCATCCTTTCCAACGGTACTGCTGATAAAGTAAATATCTGAAATTACAGAAAAATAAGCAACATATACAATGAGAGGTCATTTAAATTTACAACATTCTATAACATTCAGCTGCATTTGCGATTATTTTATAGATTAGAGACACAATTGTTTTGTATTTAGAAGAAGATTAAACATCACATAGGCAAGACAATCACTGAAAATAATAGTGATCGCTAAAGAAGCTGACAACTGACAAGTATCTTAAAAACTAAGGATGAAAACCACTGAGATTAAAGCATGAATGAATGTATCTTGCAAATTAAAGCTATGAAGTACTAGGAGCAATATGCACATATTGAGACAAGGAAGAATTCAGAGTGCTGGCATAGAAAACTTAAGCGACACTAAGGCAAGACAAACATAAACCGCACGAGTACTTACAAATTTGTAGTAAAAGATAAAGGAGCTGAGAAACAAGAGCTACATGTATATGAAAAACAGGAACAAAAAACATTAAGGTTAACACGACTGTACGTACAAAGGAATTTTATGTATGTAGTGAGAGTGCAATTTAAAGTCCAGCCACTGTCATATTTGATTCATCTCAAAATATGCCAGTTCAAGAAAATTTAGCAAATATTAAAAAAGGTATTGAATAGCCTCAATTTTAGTAAAATGTAATTATATTTAACTCAATTACTTCTGTCAAAAGAACAAAACAGAAGTACTTTTTACAGGGTCTGTTTGGGAGATTGGAGGGAAGGGGAGAGCTTGGGAAAAAAGGAAGGAGGAAGTGGAAGGAATAGAGAGCTTTGGGGGTTCATTTTTCTTCATAATACCAAATCGCCCTAATTTGGGGGAACTCAAAAAACGTATTGGAGGAGCGCTTGAATAAATTCTTTAAATCCAATCTTTGTTATATTACTCTTCAAATTATAATAATAAGCATTCATTTATCACTCTCTACAAAATCACTCTCTTAAAATAGATGGAATATTTCTCTCTTTCCTCTAAGCGTCTCCCCCCAAACCCTCCCCCCCTACAATCTCCCAAACAGGCCCTAAAAGACTCAAAATATTTTCATTCCATCAATACTATGTTAGGCATATTATTAGTAAGCATTATAACGGTGTGTGGGTCAGTTATTAGAAGTTAGTTTTCATTCTAGTTTAAAGTTAACATGCAGTTTCAATAAATAGGGAAGTTAGACAGTTTGCAAAATAGCCGATTATTTAGGATTGGATTTTGATTGGGAGAGACCAAGCTCTCTAATTCTTGGATGGTAGAGACCGAGCTCTCAAGCAACTTGGTGGTCATTTGCTGTCATTGTTTGTCTATAATATTTCTGAGTATTTGGGTGTTTGTAATTTGTATTAAAAATTCCTCTGTTTTGAGAATCATTCTTCAGAGAAGTTAATAAAAGTCTAGTATTAATATTTATGTATTTTGTACCGGTTTCTATCATACTCCCTCTTATTCTACTAAGTACAAGTATGAGGAGACAAGGATGTAATTAGTGCACAAGGCTCCCACCACACGGGGTCTTTAGGGGATGGTAGATGTAAGAGTCACCCACAAGAGGAAAGGCTACTTCCAAGATTTGAACCAATGACTTCCGAGTCACAAAACACTATAGTTGAGGGAAAAAAAAAATTGGAACAAAAGAAACTTTTCTAAAAAGACAAATATTTTGAAATGGATTGGAGAGTATATCTGTTAACATATATTGTTAAGATTAGGAATATGCTAACAAGAGACGTTGTTATTTGATTGCAAAGTGAAACATATATTAAATAATAATACTAAAACAACTCAATTGGCTCAAGCATATGCTCAAAGTGGTTGAAGTTATTATGATTTAAAAAGAGAAAATCCCATACCAATGTTACAAAATCAACTCCTCCAACACAACAATCCAATTCTTGTAATGAATATGAATCCTTTCCATTGTCCTCTTTAACATCTGAAAGGAAACAAAAAGAACAAGTCTCAATATTTCATCAAGTATTAACATAAACACTTAAAAAAAATCAACAGCATTACAGTAAAGCAAAGTAACCTGACAAACATGACTGCTGTTGTAAAAATTTGTCTCTGCAAGGGTTGCATGCCAACCAATTTGGGAATCCAGTAGTTGAAAAATCACAGCAAAATGTATGAAAACGATTCATAAACAAGTCAACTGCATTGGAATTTTCATTAATAATTTCCTTAGCTTTGTCAAGAGTCTCATCACTACAATCGCAGGCATAAACAACAATATCCTTGTTGGCCCTACACACGAAAAATTCATAAAATTAACAAAAACCAATAAATAGCTTAGACCAGTTTTCTAACTTATAAACTGATATGAGTAAAAGTAAATAGCATACCTAAGAATAGGAAGAATGGTGCTTCCGTTGCCGCAACCAACTTCCAAGAGCTTAGAATTAGAGGGAGATGGAAGTAGTTGAGGGAACTCCTTTAACAAATAGCGTCTCTCCTGAAAATGAAATGAGGGGGGTGAGTGAAGTGAATGGGGAGGTGTAAAGAGAAGGAATGTTAATGGAAGGAAGGGGACCTTGAAGAATTTGCCGGAGGAGTGACGAGTGTGAAATTGCTTCCAAGCATGAACGTCTGATTCAGGTGATTGTGTTGAAGAATGAGAAGAAGATGATTCAAAGTGGTGGCGAAGAGAAGGGTTTGATTCAACTTCTGATCTTAGTTCTTCCCATTCGAAATCTTTGCTGAAATACTCTGCTGCTTCGCTGCTTTCACTCTTCATTCTCCAATCACGCTTCTCTTTTTCACACAAAAAATAAATGTTCTTGATTAATGAATTTATGTTTTAATAAATATTTATTGATTTTTTTATTATAAACTCAAACAATACTAACAAATTATTTCCTAAACTTGGAATGATAAATTACCTTGTTGTGCCATCTTATTGTCTCTGACATGTCAACCTCACCTTTGATCCCAATTTGCTTGAAAGGGATATATAACCTCACGTAAATGTAAAAAGCGATACATTTAAATTTTCATTATAAACAACGGATAGATTTTGCTTGAAAATTTAGGGTGTTCCTTGAATTATAAACTTTGAAACATGACAAATGACGAGACAAGCCGTGTGCAACTCAGACGTGGACAATGTGAGGAGTAACCAAGACTTAAATTATGATATGTTCAACTTCACTTGCTTTCTCTCTTCCGATAACTATTACAGAACGTGAATACTTTTGCACATCGGACGAGCTTAGACACCTCTTAATTCCATTTACTAAACTGATTACGTCTGACTTAAGCCGTATTTAACTAGTTTTTTTTTTCTCAACCCGGATATGATCTTGTTGTGTTCCAAAGATTGCGAGTCAAGAAAACAAGGACTAGAGTGTTCATTGACGTTGTCCACATGTATTATGAGTTCAAGAAAGAAGGAACGATGTTTAACAAATTCTCTGGCAAAATAATGAGGTTTTGGTGCTGACTAAAACTCTTCTATGCAACTCCAAGAAGACATGCAAGGGATGGAGAGTGAAGAAAGGTCGATGGTTATTATTGGATGATGAAGATGATGACCTTAAATTGTGTGAAGTTTGTAGATTGAATCATGAGTTAGTTTTCTGTTATAAGTTGTTTATTGCTCTCTAGTTCTACTTTCTGGAAATTGTATCGATTAGTTTTTTCACTGTTGTCGAGTATAAACAAGTTACCACCAGCAATATGATTATCACCAAGCTATGTATCACCACACTAATATGATATTTTACCAAGGTAAGTAAAGCGTTGTTATGAATTATTATAACTGGAGATCGAAGCTAGATACTATTCAAAGAATTCAACCTCAACTTCGAAGGATCTTGTTGATCTATCAGCACTGTATTATGTCCTTAAAAAAGCATTGTTTTACAGTTCTATATTATGAACCGCGTCACAGAAACTGTAACATTTTGACTGTGACTGGGATAATGATGGTTATGGTTGCTATCACATTTGAATTGTGACTGTATCAAACAAAATTAAACTGTATCAGTATTGCAGCCATAATACAACCACAATCATGGCCAC
>Ga0209282_1002672_pt1 | contig 10386 bp, 5 predicted proteins | sample Mtrugardesep15_FD_187529 | JGI IMG/M metagenome (GOLD analysis project Ga0209282, IMG submission 187529) | Root nodule microbial communities of legume samples collected from California, USA - M. trunc garden sep15 (SPAdes) (version 2) | ecosystem: Host-associated > Plants > Roots > Nodule...
CGAAACTTGGCACCAGCAAGCAATGAACCCATATCAAGGGAGATCAACTACAAAGCACCAAGTGTAAAAGCAAAAGTTCAATACCAATTTAAACAAAAAAATTAAACCCCTAGAAAGACCGCCAACTGTAACTTTAGACACCCATAGTGGGTCAAATCCTTCCTTAGACTCTGCTTCTTAAAGATTAGGAAGAGCTTTACAGCAACATTGCCCTCTTAATTACAATATCACACTCCTATATGAAAAACAATGTATACCGCTCAATAAGATTTTCTAAGGTCAATGATAAATTCATAAATTGTTAAGAGCCCAAACAAAAAGCTTGATGAGGGTTAATGAAACTGCTAGAGTCTCAAATAGGAAAAATAAACATTTTTGTGACACAACTATTTGCAACCGAGGCATTCTCAAATAAAATTATTCACTCCACCTCAAATGTCTGTTTTCAATATAAGATACATGCTTAGTTTTTTTTTTAGCAGAAACATGCTTAGTATTATAAAATATCTAGGATATCTTCTTTATCTTTGTGTGGGTGAGTGGGATGGCAGGGAATGGTGGGTACTGTCTACAAATTATAAAGTATCTAGGTTCTGTGCTGATTCTTTGAAGTTACAGGAACAAAGTAAACCTTATTAAAACGTGGGTGAGTGGGATGGCAGGGAATGGTGGGTACCGTCTACAAATTATAAAGTATCTAGGTTCTGTGCTGATTCTTTGAAGTTACAGGAACAAAGTAAACCTTATTATTTTCAATGTAAGAAAAAATAATTTTAGGGTTTCGGAAAAACATGGCACTACCACAAAGTAGCTTGATTAGAACTTTTTAACACAATCAACCTGCACTGAGACTTGACACTACATCAAACAAGTAACTCAATTAATATTAATATTATCGTTATATAATTGAGTGAAGAGAGAAAATAGGAGTTTAACCTTCCTGTTCATCAATGGCTCTGGAACATCTCCACGCACTATACGTTGTGCTAATCTGCAAAACAACGAAAAAAAGTTTAGCATAATCAAATGATAAGATATGAAACATGCAACAAAGGTATCATATAGTTCAGCATTGAAAACATATGGTACTGCCACAATAAATCAATCAACGTATATTCCAATTGTTGCACTTTCTCAACTGTGTTAGAACTTGAAGCAGTTTGAGTCAAATATATTACTCCAAAAGCATGTTCTATGTTTGCAATCCATATATTTCATTTGTATTTCCAAATGTCATTGCAATTACACAAAATAAGTGTACGTAAGAAAATTCAGGACATATTACATGCTTAAGGATGAATCCATGATTCAAGACTTTGACTAGTTAAATTAATTCCAATGAAGATGTTATAAACACATGTTAGAAGTGGCACAGACAACAAATTCTCGTAGGAATCAAAACATTGTGTTCTGATAAAACAAGGCATGCTTCACGTTATTGGGAAATTCAAGGACGTTATTGGGAAAGACTATATTCAAGAGAGGGCATTAGTCTATTACAGGCAAATAAATTCGGAATAAAAAATACACAAACAAAATGAGTTCTAAGCATACATGATGAAAATTACCTATAGCCCCTAACTCAATACTACTAAGCATGTGAAAAACCAAAACAATACATAAAGGAAAAATATGCACAAAGAATAAGGGACGAACACAAAGAGTGGTAACAACTAGAATAAGTGTTATTAGCTGTTAGATGACACATTTGAAAGAATTGGTATAAAATTATAGACAAACCCTTCAGCAATTGCAGTCTTCCCCACACCAGGTTCACCAATAATAACCGGATTATTCTTCGTTCTTCTTGATAATATCTGGATACAGCGCCGAATCTCGTCATCTCGACCTATGACAGGATCAAGTTTGCCGCGCCTAGCAAGTTCCGTCAGGTCACTTCCGTACTTGTCCAATGCTTCATATTTCCCCTCAGGATCTGTACAGAATTATTTCACAACAATAATAAAAATCGTTACTCAGAACTACTAACTAACAAACAAAACCAACTAGAAAGGATACCGGTAAGAACAAATTGTAATTTCTCGGAGTAACTACATAATTCAAGCAATGGCGTAGGAATATTAAATGGAAGAGAAAGGGGACAGCTAAAGATTTGAGCATCAAAATCAGGTTTTGATTCATAACCTGAAATCTGATCAAGGATCGAGCACAAAGGCAGTCAATATGCACTATAATCACACAGAAACTGATTGAAACAAGAGGTTCCTTTACATTAATATGATACCAGTTTATAATCCAGTACTTAGGTTATTAGTTGCATTACACCATAGCTTAAAAGAATCATAAACAAACATGACTCTTTATTTTCATCCTGTCAAACTCGATACATTTTTATACTTCTACTGCGATTTGGTTTTAAGTGTATTTTTAAATTTTAATAATTTTCAGCTCTATTTTAACAATATAGAAGTAATCTTTCCCTCTCATCTTTCTGCTAAAAATAAGAAACCTTAAAATGTAAATGCATACTTTGATCGGTTACTCTTTGACTTCCACGAATAGCCTGTATAGCATCCTTCAAAGTCTTCTCGCTAAGCTGAAGATTCTTAAATAACTGTTGCCCAAACCTCTTATCTGAGTGAAATGCTAGCAAAAGGTGCTCCACAGACACGTACTCATCACCCATTTCTTTCTTGTGCCTATGAGAGTTGTCCAAGATCGAGCTAAAATGCGAGCCAATTACAGGACCAGAAGTGTCACCTGTAACCTGCCAAATAAAACAGCAGGCAAGAATTTTCTAAAGTATCGACTGAAGTAGGTTGCCAGTAAACACAGTAACACACAAACCTTAGGTTGCTGAGCTATAAAGTTATCAGTAGCTTGTAGAACTGACGTATTGTCCAATCCTGCCTTTGTAAATATCCTTCGAGCCAAACCATCCCTTTGCTCCAGGAGGGCTTTCATTAAATGCTCGGACTCCACAATTTGTTGTTTATTGACTCGTGCAGCATCAACGGCACCAATAATGCCCTCCCAAGCCATCTCTGTGAACTCTGTTTGTGATATCTGATTAAATTAAATATAGAGAATATACATCAGTGGACCAGAATGAAAAACATATCATCAACCTGTAATGAAATTTACTCTTTAAATGCCGTATTCTATGCTCAACCCTTCGCAGTTAACTTATTTGGCATTTTATTTTGTTCTAGTAACCCTGGAGGTGAAACTCACTCACACACCTAAAGTGCTGAGAAGTGGAGAGCTGCGGATTCGAACCAACACCACAGCATTTCAAATGTCTATGAAGCCTTCGTTGATTTGTGCTTAAGGGAAACTTATTTGTCAATTTTATTCTACTTTAAAAAATAAATTAGCTGAACTATATTAGAACGAGAATTCTTAATGAATTTAACTGTCTAATTAGGATGCAACTTGCAAAATTACAGGACACTGATTTTATACATTCCGTGTAAATTTCAAAATTAATCGGTAACAGAAAAATAAACTATAATAAAAATGAAACTACGGAGAGTGTGAAACGATTGGAGAAACCTGAGAAGCTCCGGCGGAGCGGTAAGAAGGAGTAGAGGCATGGAAATTGCGAGTGAAAGAGAGGGAGAGGAACTTCGCGGAAGCGACATTGGTGGTTGGATCGATAATCTGAGAGCGTGAAAGAGGTTTTCTCGCGTTTTCTGAAGAGTGAAGGAAGCTTCCGTTGAAGAGTGGAGCGAAGAGAGAACGAGTGAGAGGGGTTCTGGTTCTGGAAGCAGTTACGGCGGCGAAAACTGATTTGGTTAGTTTTGTAGTTCTTCTCGTTGCCATTGAAGATTAAGACGATGGGAGAACGTTGAATATTGAGTTGCGTTGGGTTTTAGTTTAGTTTTGGTTTTAGAGTGAAGGGGTTTTGTGAGAGATGCAAGAATAGAATGGGTGTCTCTCGAAGCTTGGAGAAGGGGCCAGACTCATATTCCATTTGCTAATAGTCAATGTAATACGACGTTTGTCTGATTTTAGATTATTTTTTAGGATCTGATTTTGGATTTTTAATCTCATCAAAAAATTGTTTTTGATTTTTTTAAATAGACAGGTAAAATGACAATAATCAATCAACACATATGCATAAATGAATGAAAATTCACCCCTCCGAATTGTTTTTTCCTTTTATCCTATTTAAATGAGTGATTTTACCATATTTTATGTTTTTTTTCGTTTGTTTTGTGATTTTGTCGTGACTTTGTTTGTTTTGATTTCCCGTTTTTGTGCGGTGTGTTTTTAATTTCTCATCTTAGTACAGTGTTTATTTAATTCAGGTTGAAAGATTAGCTTTGAGCAAATGCGGATCCGATCAATGACTTTGGCGTCGTCAACGTTGCAGATCCGGAAACATGAGTATTTCGGAGATTTGAATATAGTCATGTTTGTAGGCATAGGTACTATGCCGTTTTATGCTATTAACATGGATGTTGTGAGTTTGTTCACATATTCATCCTTTTTTTTAGCGAATTTGAATTTATATTTTATCGATGTACTTTATCAATTTGAATGAATATCGTTTATTTTTGTCAAAAAAATATGCATAAATAAATGAGTTGGACTCCGATCACAATCGGTGCCAAGATTTTGGTCGTCTAGGGTGAACCTACAATTTAAATCCTAACTAACAAACCTATATAAACATCAAACTTACAAAAAAACTAAGCAATTCTTTTAGGGTCTAATAGACCTTCAAAAAATTGAAACCCAAATTTTATACTTATTTTTTAGGCCTAAGACGGTTGCCCTCTTTACTCTGCCGGAGATATGGCTCTCACAAAACTAGTTTAAACATCTTGACTTTTTTTTATTTCTTTTTGGACATAACCTTTCTGTACTTTTGGTTCTTTATTGAAATTTGACTATATAAATAAAAGTGATAACATAATGTTGTGATGTAGCAGGTCATCGTTGAACTTGAAAATTGTCGATTGATTTGGTGGACGTAGTTTCAATGGATATTTTAATTTTAGGCCTAACAATGGTGAAAATGTTCAATTTCTTTTGCGTGAATTTTTGCAGCCATTGAACAACATTTAAATTATCTTAAACAGACTCACGTGTAAGACTCCAGTAGAGAGTTCTCAAATATGTCACACTATATGCATATGTATTGTGTTATTTATTTATTATTTATGGATTGTGGAACTCGTTAATTACTAAGAAGTAGAGTCGTTATATAGTTATTGGTAATTAGTAAATATTTTTAATTTTTTTTAAACAGGTTGAGGTTCTTATTAAATAATGACTCTCCATTAAAGATTCTTTTATCAATAAAAAAAAATGTCATTTTCATAAAATAGAAGCTTAATAGCAGTTTTAGCCTCCTAACTTTACGAAGTTGCGATTTTGGCCTCCTAAGAAAAAACCACAAAATCGTCCCCCAAAATTTTGCACCTGTTGCAGTTTTGGCCCTCTAGGACAAATAAAGAATAAAAAAATAACATGTGACACCTCACTTAGTGTGCCACGTCAGCATAGACCGAGTCAAAATTAACATTGGGGGCCAAAACTGTCACATGTGCAAAACTTGGTGAACAGTTTTGTAGTTTTTTTTCTTAAGGGGTCAAGACTTATAATGCTTTCATTGAGAGTTGAAATCAAGACCTCCCGCTTACTAAACGGGTGCTATAACCAACTGAGGTATGAAAGGTACGACAATAAATGGCAAGTTTTAGTATTTATTTTGTATCTATAGAGATTCAAACATGATCACTAGATTATCCTAACACGTGCAACTGTTTTTATCTTTTTGAAGGATTAACCATAATTAATTGAATAATGAATTATAAATTAAATTTTTTGTATATTAGAAAAAACTTAGCTACAATTCTTTAAGTCATTTTTGTATGGTTCTTAACTAAAAATACGACTACGTTAGATATTGACTTTGAGAAAATTGTAGATTTAAGAAAATTGTGATAAATTTAGTTAACAATCATACAAAAAGTGTAACAACTTGTTTTTAGCTAAATTATTTTAATTAATTATTATATATGTTTATGTGTGTTTGTATGTGCTTATTTGCCTTTGTGTGTATTTAAGTTGGGATTAGTGAAATTTTTGTCTATAAGGGTGTTTTAGTCATTTGACACCATATAATTAATTATATTTTTAGGCACCATATACACAAACACATGAATAGAGTCACGAGTCAAGATCGGGGGGTCGGTTGAAAGTATATGCTTTGAAGAACAAATAAATTTTCAAATACACAACATACACAATCAATTTTAAGAAATTATAAGATATATTCAATTTTAAAATGGTTAAATAGTCACTTTCGTTCTTAATTGTGTAAGGAGTAATTATAATAATTTTTTAATCTAATAAAATTTTAAAATGATATTTGATTATGCACTCATTTAATCAAAATTGTCTCTAAGTTAAGTTAGTCTCTCAATTTTGAAAGTAACTATTTTTTTTATAAGAATCGATCCGCCGATAAATAAATACTTATAGGGACTGACATGACAATAGATAAGTATATTGAAAAACCCCTAAACAAAGTATATTGAAAGACTAATATCACATTGTTAACAACGTTGATCAACAAAGTGCATATTTAGAGACTATTTAAAAATTTCAATAGATTGAAACCGTTGAAGTTACTCAATACACATCTAGAGACAAAAATTACTATTTACCCCGATTGAAATACATTCAAAATTAAAAAAAAAACAGGATATAAGAAAATAAAAGACAACGAGACTTGTCATAGGATGATTATGCAAAAGTGATTATCACAATTTGTGAATCATCGGTGGTGGTTGTGAATGGACAAACAAGTAATAGACAATGAGTCAAAAAAAATTAAAAAATTGCAATGAAAAATACTAAATTTAGACTTTAATTAAAGAAACTAATTTCATTCTCGATTTTAAATATTTGAGACGAGGATTAATGCATTGAAGCAACGAAAAATTCATTACACAACATCATATAAAAAGTTCATACAAGATAAATATATCTCTAAAAAAATACAAAATAAATATAGAGACAAAAAATATAATACATACTTGTATAAAAATAAGAATAATTTTTTTGGGCGAATGAGACCGGTGCAGGCCCCTTTATAGCATTGTCCATATATATAACGAATTGATCATGTTAACAAGTGTCTCTGAAACACGTTTTTAAGAAATCATAACAAAAAAACAAATGATAAGTATCAAATGTAAATATATTAATTCAAATTTTGCTAATGCTTGAAAATCACTAGGAGTGCGTTTCTTGGAAATTTTAAAAACCACGCGGATGAAAAAGGGTAACAGTTTTGGCATATGAATGTGTAATATATAGCCACAAACAACTCTTAAATGTATAGTAATTTTAAAATAGTCATTGATTGTGTACTATGTTATTCAAAATAGTCTCATACGTTAAAATGTTTATTTAATATTGTTATATTAGTCATTTAATATACATACTTATCGTCATATCAATTATAAGAACTCACTGTCATTCCTTCAAAAAGAACTTACTGTCATATAAATCCTTATATGAAAAGAGTTAATATTAACATTAACAGATTATTTTAACGTCAAATCATTTTGGTTAACAAAAACAAAATTAAACTATTTTAAAATTTCGATTAGTTGAAAGATTATTACGACTACTTACTACTTATTAGTATACATTTAACAATCAAAATGACTATTATCAAAACAAAAACTAAAAATTCAATCATGAAGAAGTTTAAAAAAATAGGTTTGTCCAATTTTTGTTTTAATTATTACAAAATCCTACCTTCGACGTAGCAAAAAAAAGTCCTACCTTTGAAATTATAAACTAAAGATTAAAACCAATAATTGAAGTAGGTGGTATGAAATCAAGCACAGTGCATGCATCTCAATCCAAAATTCAACTTGCCTAAAATAATTGAAAATTAAAATAAATAAAAAATGAAAAATATCATAAATAATTACTCCAAATTTAATAAAAAGAAGGTCGGCGATAAATTGTTTGGGACACATGTTAACGACGGATATCTTATTGTCGCATACCAAATTATCACACCCGAGGCCCAATTGCAAACGACATCATTTTTAATCAAAACGACCCCACGTTCTCACCGAGTACAAATCCAGACTCAACCCTCGCACCCCAACCTTCGTTCTTCTCTCTCTCTCTTCCATTTCCCAATCCCTTTGCTCCGTTGACCCCAAAATCGATCTTCGTCGAAGATCGGTGATACTTCAACCTTCGTTTTCTTCACTACAAGGTTCGATTCTACCGTTTTCTTCACTCTATTAACTACTTCTTCGTTTTCCAGGGTTTCTCACTTCAAACCTCAAACCCTAGTTCACTTCAATTCGATTTGATTTAATTTAGTTGATTCGTTCTTTGACTCTTCTGCTATACTTGTTTTTGTTTCAGATCTAGTTCAATTTCCACCTCATACGTTTGATTCGAAGCTCAACTCACTGAATTTGAAGATTCTTCAGGTTTTTTACTTTTTACTACTCGATTTAGTTCATGCTGATTTTGTTGCTGTAGATTTGTTAGGTTCTGAGATCTGAACGGTTTTTTTGTGTGATTTGATTACAGATCTGAGTGGTTTTGATTTGGATTTGGATTTGTTGTTTGTGAAATGACGGATTTACCGAAGGATTTACAGAAAGGTGATTCGATTCAAATCAGAGAGGTATGGAACGATAATCTGGAAGAGGAGTTTGTGTTGATTCGCGAAATTGTTGATAAGTTTAACTATGTTGCGATGGATACAGAGTTTCCTGGTGTTGTTCTTCGGCCTGTAGGGAATTTTAAGCATATTAATGATTTTAACTACCAGACTTTGAAGGATAACGTTGATATGTTGAAGCTGATTCAGTTAGGTTTAACTTTTTCTGATGAGAATGGAAATTTACCAACCTGTGGCACTGATAGTCCTTGCATCTGGCAATTCAATTTTCGCGAGTTTAATGTTAGCGAAGATATTTTCGCTGCTGATTCGATTGAGCTTTTGCGTCAATGCGGAATTGATTTTAAGAAGAACAGCGAGCAAGGAATTGATGTGAACCGATTTGGGGAACTTCTGATGTCATCAGGGATTGTGTTGAATGATAATGTTCATTGGGTTACTTTTCACAGTGGTTATGATTTTGGCTATCTTTTGAAGCTTTTGACGTGCAGGGCTTTGCCGGATACCCAAGCTGGATTCTTTGATTTGATCGGGATTTATTTCCCGATTGTGTATGATATCAAGCATTTGATGAAGTTCTGTAACAGTCTTCATGGTGGTTTGAACAAGCTTGCGGAATTGTTGGAAGTTGAGAGGGTTGGTGTGTGCCATCAAGCTGGATCAGATAGTTTACTCACTGCGTGTACATTTAGGAAGTTGAGGGAAACATTCTTCAACGGCGAAACAGAGAAATATTCTGGTGTGTTGTATGGATTAGGTGTTGAGAAAACAGACTAATTGAGAAAGAAAGAACAAAGTATAATTGGTTGTAGAGTAATGTTTTTAAGTGTTGTGAGAGTCTCTTTACTTGTGTACACTTCTGCCAGAAAGAAAATGGCTGTTGTTTACTTGTAACATTTTCATCATCTTTGTTTGAATTGTAACTGATAAAACCTTAGCTTGTTTTGTTAGCTTGAGTTCTTTGTAAATCACTTCAGTTTAGTGTTTCAAAAATAATAATTTATGATGATTCCTTTATATTTTTTTGCTTTTGTTTGTTGCTATTTGTTTTGATTGTTCTATCTTGGATGGTGTTTGATCATGTTGCCAAAGGTTTCTGTTTCACTAATTTAATTTGAAGGAGAGCAACATTTAGATTACTCTTTCAAGATTGGTCAAAAATGTTGTTATGCAGAGTCCACACGGAATTGGGTCTATTTTGGTGTGCTATACAGCTGTGGCGCAATTGGGTTGTTGTCAGATTTCTCAACATGAGGTTCATACCAAAAAAATTATGATATCACGGTGGGATTGGTGGGATCTTTGTTTGATTTGTGATGCCACAATGGATCCATTCCATATGCATTAAACAATCTTGGATCAGTTTTAATTGGCCTAAGCTTTAGTAATTTCGATCAAACGGTGGAGGTTGTTGGTTGGGGGATAATCCATTTCCTTGAAGGAGGTATTCTGAAATTGGCCTAAGCTGTCTGAATCCAATTGTACCCTACCCCTAGAGGATAGGCTTGATGGGCGAGTTTGGATTGGAATGTGTCGTCGTCACCTTCTCTCTCTAGTTACTGATTTTGTTTTTTAATTTTGCTGTCATCATTCCATTGGAAAAGAATAAATAAGATGATGGGAACTAATTGAAGAAAATAATTGAATTTTGACGCGTTATCACACATTCCCTTGCAGATTCCTCAAAGTTGAATTATTCTTATTGAACAGAAAACACTCGGTTTGATTTAAAAAAAAAAAAAAAA
>Ga0209282_1002673_pt1 | contig 10386 bp, 6 predicted proteins | sample Mtrugardesep15_FD_187529 | JGI IMG/M metagenome (GOLD analysis project Ga0209282, IMG submission 187529) | Root nodule microbial communities of legume samples collected from California, USA - M. trunc garden sep15 (SPAdes) (version 2) | ecosystem: Host-associated > Plants > Roots > Nodule...
ACAATGTTAGAAGAGCACAGTTGCAAGCTATAATTAGAAGGTATATTTCTAAATGTTCATCTCATTACATAATCACTTATGTAACTATATGTGAGAATGTATGAAAATAGTTTATGACATGTCTATAAACTATTTTTAACTTAATTCATGATTTTTTTTATCATGGTTTATGAAAACAGCTTACTACTTAGTATAAAAACAGTTCAACCACATTCTTGATGCATATGCCAAGTGTTTCAACTCCTTCCCATTTGGTATTTCATTGCTACAGGTTGCAGGGGATTGTGTCTTCTATGTCTCGGATGCCAACTTTTCGACGAAAATTTAGGAATCTAGTGAAAATTTTGTATATAGAAGCATTGCAAGCCAGTGCTTCAGCTAAAGAAGGCAACAATATTGATGAACCTTAGCAATATAATGTTGAAAACGTTACATATGAAGACCATAGTTTCTTGTAACTTGAGCAAGAGTTCTGCAATCATTGTACTTAAATGGCCATTTTATTTTTGTTTTCCTTTTTCTATATTTCTTACTTACCAAAAGAACTAAATGCACCAAATTCAAAAAATATGAAGTTTGCAAAGCTTGCCAAGAGATGCAGTCTTAGTTCACATGTTGCCATAAAGTGTTTGTTTTGATAGCTCTAAAAGAACTAGTGTTCTGAAAATGGGATAAGACTGGTCAGGTTAAACCGAGAATCAACCAATTTGGCGGTTGTTTCAACCGGTTCATAGTCTTATAAAATGATATCGAATTAAGATAAATATTGAACTTTTTTACTCTGGTTCGATTTTAACAACATCGAAGATAATTGAAAAACTTCTCAAAGGTTGAAATTTTTTACTTGATTCTTTATTATATAAGACAAGTTCAATAAAAGTGCAGTATATGCAAGCCTTGAGGCTAGGATAAAAAATAACCCTCCTCTCCTCAGCCTAAATTTAGTCCATGAATAACTATCTACAAAGTTCAGCTGAAAATAAGATTTCATATTCATGAGTGCAACTAACTTAAGAACCTTAGATTGAGTCAAGAACATCAAAACAAGGGGTTAACTTTGTTTGAGTTGAGATCATATTCATTTTTGCAACCAAGTACTTTCAACAAATCCTTCCAAAAGTTATTTTACTTGCAAGACAAGAAACACATCAAAACAAACATCAATTGATTTCCATATTACATTTAGACTAAAATATAGCTTTTAAAATAATCTCTTTTGTTTGGCTTTAGTCTTGTTCACTTTCTTTGTCCGGATAAAATAAGACTACAACCTAAGCTTGTAAGAATATTTTAGATAGCCAAAGTTTAAAGGGGATGCTATATATCCCGACAAAATATCCAACGAATGCTGCACGATTTGCTAAAGAAGAATGCTAACAACACACTTTCCGACACACTCTCTTTGATCGGTTAAAATTCACATGGGTCCCATGTAAATTTGGTGGGTCTTTTAACCAATCAAAGAGAGTGTGTTGAAAAATGTGTGTTAGAATGTGTTTCCATTAATATATGCGGATACCAACAAAAATTAAGCAAAGCCAAAGACTAAAATGCCCCTAACAGCAGTTAACTCTCCTTGATACGGTGTAAATCGTAATTCATTCATTCCGTGAGAATGTCTATGGATTTCAATACCGGCGTGCCCGCAGTCACACGAACTTGAGGAAGCAGACGAGGAACGTCTACCGTCTATGGATTTCATTTTTGTTTCACTCTCTTAATTAATTTTGATTCATTCTGGACAACACAGGTGTACGATGCTCTCCCCCGTCCGCCAAAAACACTGTTATGTGGGGGTACTCAACCCCTTGACATAATAACCGATGAACTCTCCCGGCTTGCATTGGACCATTACAATGCAAACAATAATAATCAGGTTCAATACTTAACTCATGAGAATGAATATTGTATGTTGTTTATTCATTCATTCATTAACTAGACTAAACTAATTGTTCTTCTTAATTAATTATTAGGCTCCAACATTTGTGTTTCATGAAGTTGTCAAGTGTGCCTATGATGTTGGTGTTGCTGGTGGAGATATGTTTTACATTATCTTTCAAGCAAAAGCAAAAGAAGACCCTAACGACAGCCCTGCTTTAACAACTTTCCAGGCCCAAGTATGGGATGGTTTTGATAAATCACGCAATGTCATCAAGTGCGCCATTAAAATGTAATACACTCCAACCAGGCCACCATGGTCATAAATAATGTTTCTATTTGTACATGTTTAATCAATATTCTTGTAGATTTATAGTTCCTTTGATCTTGTATTTTACTTTGTTATATTACAAAATTTGTTTGCTGGTGTAGTGGTTACCATTTACTCATATGGTTTTGGTGTTTTGACATGATTAGTTTCACTTTTTGAATTTTGAGTAGGATAGTTGAGTCGTTTTAATTTTTTCATAATTTTCTAATCCCCACTTATTAATGGGATAAGGCTTCTTAGTCTTGTGTATCTCCATTTTTTGAAATTGAAAATGCAACTCATGCTTGTAGTGAAATGTAACTTTTTTATCCATCATTGTGAATCACAGCCGTATGTTCCTAATTTTGTATATGCCTTTTGCAGGAAATCATGGCCGTTGCATGAATCTACCTGCTATCGATATGGTTTTTTGGTTGTGTTAGAGAGAAATATGGAGGTTCAAACCAAAGCCTGAACAGACTTATGGGCGTTGTTAATTAATTAAATATGATGTGTTTATGTAGGTGGTATATTTGCTAGAACATTGTGAGAGATATTAACCTAGTACTAGTTTTTTGTGTTATTTTTCAGACCATCGATGATGTTTGTCATTTATCTTATCTAAATGGATGATATCCCACCATTTTATATGAATCTATCTAGTCTTGAATACTTTGAGTTTTTAGAGTTTCATTTCTTACTTAATTTGATCCACGCGCCACTATGAATTGCTTCTAGTCAACCAGAGTCGTTGTTTCTCATATTTTCAAATACTGAACATCTTATGCAATTTGTCATAGAATAAAAATAAATGAAGTTACACACAAGGGAGAAATGGATTTTATGACTAGCTATTAGATGAAAGTTAAGTGATTAAAATAAAACATCATTATACTTTATATTGTGTCATGTGCTCTCTCTTCTCATTCATAAGGTTTGTGTCTCAAACACTTTTAGAGTTCAGTATCCTCTATTTACATTATGTTTCATTTCTATTTATGAAAGACGTGACAAAAAAAGATTCAAGCGTTGAGATTTAAAAATATATAAAACATTTATTGTCTTTAAAAAAAATTATGTATTTTATACTCCCTTTCTCGTATTCTGTCATCCACATCTATGGCGGTCCACATTTCTCTTCCTATCTTGTATCCTCTCACCGGCACACAGCCATGCCCCGTTGCCGCTCGTTGCTACCTCTCAATCAATCACGTCTACCATTACCCCCTCTCCTCTGCTCACTACCATCTCATTGTCGTTGTCATATATCAAACCATTGTCGGTGCTCTTATCTTCCACAATTGTCAATTCATTCTCACCCACGTCTACCCTTGCCAATTTCAAAATATGAATGGCCAAAGATGATGAATAACCAGAGATGAGGTTTAAATTGATTTCACTCTAAATTCATCTTGTTGGTTTTTCAATTGACTTCACTCAAATTTACTACTAGAAGACGACACCAACATTATTATAATACACCATGATAAAATTGAGAATTTTTTTTTGAAATATGAATGACTAGAGATGTTGAAGTTTAAATTGATCTCACTCTAAATTCACCTCGTTGATTTTTCAATTGATTTCACAATTTACTACTAGGAGACAACGCCTAAATATCAACCCTTGAATTTATTTTTTTTCACATGTCTTCATCCAGGACCTTAATTAGACTAAATGGAACATGGTATAAATGGAGTATACATGAACTCATTTTTTATACTAAGATAATGGTATGAAATTTCCATCGTCGTTTAACGGTGATCAATCTCAAAAAAAAAAATCATTCTTTAGAAAATTCAATCTCTTTAATTCAGCTCAAAAACAAAATTGATAAATGGATTCACCAATAAATTTTTATTGTGGTAATTAATAAACATTCAATCTCTTCGATTCAACGTCTTTTTTTTTTATAAATGGATTCACCAATAAAATTTTATGGTTTCATCTCTAAAAAAAATCATTTATTTTAATATAATTCACTAAGTAGTGCTCGCAAAAAATAAAGGAGTGTCACCCTGTCTATAATCATCTAAATACTTCACACCACAATGACATACATTTAGAAAATCAAATCAAACTTAGTTCAAACTATTTTTTTATCTTTCACTTTTTTTCTTGGTCAAGTTTTCTCTTTCACTTTTATTAGTTTATATTTACACGTGCATGAACATCTATAAACGTGGAATATTTTGTGAGAATCTTCATAAAACTTTGTTGGTAGGCAAGGTTGTTATTTCCTAATTATAGGATTAATAGTATGATGTTGATTGAGATGTAAACCATTTGTGTAATAATTAATACTATTAACCAACCCTTCTAAAAAGGACTGTTAGTTTATTAACAAACTTTTTCTTCCTTTACCTTCGGATGCATCTATATTTTGTAGCTAGCTGCCCCTAAGATGGAGACTTTTTCTTCAAACAAACAAGCTTTCGTGTCAATCATCACTCTTTCATCGCCAATATTTTCTGCCAAAATTCAATTTCTAAACAAATTACTAACAGTATTACATTACATACAGCCACATCTACCTGTCACATATTTTTTCTAAGTCAAAATAACCAACTTCTATGACATTTTCATTTTCAATTTTGATCATCTAATTAATGACACTTGATTCCTTCTATCTCCAATTCCATTCCCATTGAAAAAATCCATTCATCTTCTTAATGATGATAAACCCATTAACCAACCACAAAACATTATAGTAAAATTGCAACCTTACAAGAACAAATATTTGTTTGAATCACAAGACACATTATTATAATATGCATATATTGGTTTATTGTCAAATGTGGTTAATTTGAAACCATTTTTAAAGGGGTATGAATGGTTGATGGTTTTTCAACTTTCTTTCAGATCACAATCATTGTCAAAACAAAACCAAGCTTCACTAATGTCACAAAGAATAACAGAAGAACCATTACCAACCAAAACAGCTCAAAGCACAGTTACATGCCTCTACCAAACCAGCATTGGTGGCCAATGGAGAAACATATCAGTCCTATGGTGCAAAAACCTCATCAACCACACATTAAGCCTTAAAGTTGACAGCGCTAGAGGTGAACAATTTCATCAAAACTGCAAAATTGAAGTTAAGCCATGGTGCTTTTGGAATAGAAAAGGTTACAAATCGTTTGACATTGACGGCAATCAAATCGACGTGTTTTGGGATCTAAGATCTGCTAAATTCGCAGGCAGTTGTCCGGAACCATGCAGCGATTACTACGTAGTGTTAGTTTCCGACGAAGAGGTTGTGCTGTTGTTAGGTGATTACAAGAAAAAGGCTTACAAGAGAATGAAAATGAAACAAGCACTTGTTGAGGCAACATTATTGGTTAAGAGAGAAAATGTTTTTGCAAAGAAAAGTTTCTCAACAAAGGCTAAATTTGATGAGAAGAGAAAAGAGAGTGATATTGTTGTTGAAAGTTCAACTGATGGCAATAAAGATCCTGAAATGTGGATTAGTATTGATGGGATTGTTTTGATTCATATTAAGAATTTGCAGTGGAAGTTTAGAGGGAACCAAACTGTTATGGTTAATAAACAACCTGTGCATGTGTTTTATGATGTGTATGATTGGTTTTTTAGTGTGTCTGGGTCTGGTCCTGGGCTTTTTATCTTCAAACCTGGGCCCACTGAAGTTGAGAGTGATAAAGAAGAGAAAGGTTTAGAAGGTGAGAGTGATGATGGTAGTGCTACTAGTGGATATTATTCAACAAAAAGTTATACTCCTTTTGAGTCTTGCCTTGTACTCTGTGCCTATAAACTTGAGTGATAAGTTATAGGTCAGAGAGAAGAGACCAAATGTTTATATGATGGTCGGGGCAACCATGCTTTTAAGTTTTGGTCGCGGTTATGTTGGCAATCTTTATATTGCGATAAAATGTTAGAAAATGTGTCCATTGTAGTCAAAATTGCAGTTGCAATGCTGTTGCGGAGACCTCAAATTCATTTATATTGCAGGGCGCAATTTAAAATCATGGTGGCTCCTGGTAGAGAGAGACATTGTATAGTTCTATTTTCTTTTCATTTTTAGTCTAATAAATATGAGTAACATTGGTTTTGAAAGATCTGATTGATGTTTTCATGGTGATTTTATTCAATTTTTATGGAATTCTATGTTTCATCAACTTTAACTCTTTGTTCTACATTTCTGAGGCTTAACAAGGACTTGAAATGAGCATGACAAAACTATAGCATAAACTAGTAATGGAGTCATATTGTTTGCATGCAACAAAACAGCAGTACTCAATAGTATTAGTATCCAATAATACTTAACCCTTTTGCCTTAAGGTTGGATCCATCCTTTTGCCTCCATGTTCTCTTAACAAAATCATGATATCTTGATTGTATTTGAACTAGATATTCGTCCATTTAAAATCAAAACCAAGTTCCTTATTTAACAATCACTTCATGCCAAAGATCTACACCTTAGAAATCAATTCCCTACTATATATTAATCGCGTAATCTAAGGATCTATACTCGCGAAAACAGACTCGTTGCTGTTAGTGGTCACTGAAATCAATGATTTTGGCGGTTGATTAAGATCATAAAGCTAAGATTCTGAGTTCTCGATTTGTTATAATCAAGATGTGAACTGTCCAATCTCTATCCATCAGCTTAGAAGAACTGACTATAGTGACAATAAGAAAGTTCAACCATAGGAAATTTGAGTCCCTATATACTAGTTAATTCCAAAATATGGTTTTGTAATCCACAAGGCTAAAATGCTATAAAAAAAATTTAAATGATATATAAGAGTGTACAACGAGCTAAGTCATTTATAAATAAATGAATTTACATGCATGAATAAGTTAAAAATTGGAGAAGTATTGTCCAGAACACAAAAATGGCGAGGATAAAATCAAAATGTGAAATAATAGATGAATGATATCATGGTTTCCAAGGAGGTGGTGGAGGTGGATTTTCTGGTCCAAATGGTGGAATAGCTTCAAAAATGGTATTAACGTCAACGCCACTACCTGTTGTGCTTGTTAAGGAAATTAAGGCAGCTACTAGTCCTGCATTTCCAGCTAAAGTTGGTTCAGTATAGTTGTAATTTTTCCTTGAATCTTGAAATTGGTCAAAACGATTTGGTCCTCCAACCATTGCTCCTGTAATGTTGTTAGGATTTCGGTTAGGGCTGTCACGCCACTTCCAACCACCAGTACATGAGTAATTTTTGTGATCATTTGGAATCGATGCACCTCTATGATGAACATGTCTTGGAAACTTTTTGCCATATCCTACTATGTAGCTCATGTTCATTGGATTTTTACCCATGATGTAATCCATCTGTTTCATGGGAATATAAGAAAAATCACATTGCTAAAGGACAAAAACAGAAATGATTTTGTATGACATAATTAGACAATTTTGTGACAACTTTTGAAGCGGTTAACAAAGTTTAAAAGTGGTTAATTATGTTTGGTAGATTCTTGATCAGTATACCCCTGAAACTGAGTGGTAGACCATAATTCTCACGTGTTCAACAATATATTTATTTAAGCACTGAGAGTTATGGTTAATCACATCCAAAATCCAGTTAAATGAAGTTACATTTGAGGTTAATGACTTTAAACACCTTGTATATTGACCATTTACTGAACGTAGTTAACCAACTACTTAAATTGTGTTAACCACTTAAAAAGTTGTTGCGCAAAGTTGTCAAAATTTGTCTAATCAAATAACATAACTGACAAAAATATATGAATCAAAATTCAAAATGATGTGACGAATTTGGTACCTGAGAGGTTGCAAATGCCTTTAGAACAGATATTGGAAAGAAATTAGGACCACAATACCATCCAGGAACACCTTTGGCTTCCATATAATCAGCAAAAAGAGAAGCCAAAAATGCAGCATTGACAACATATTGGAGAGATTGTGGTTGTCCATGGTTCAATTGTATCAACCCCCCTGCAAATTTTCACGTTAACATGCATCTTATGATCTTGTTGAAACTTCAAAATCGTAAATTTTTTGAATAAAAAACAAGGCAAAAGTAACATGTTAATTATTGAATTACCTTTAGTCCAATTAAAGACATTGAATTGATGAAGATAAGAGCACATGGTAAGACTAGTAACATTATGGTACATACTAAGCATATCCTCGTAAGGGTAACCAGGATTAAGAAACATCCTAACCCTTGTTAGCAGCAGCATCGCAGCCGGTAACTTATTATCCCAACTCAAAACACTCAAATCAGGCTTCATATAAAATGCATTGGAATTCTTAGGCACATTAGGATTAGTTGCCAATGAAATGTAGGTAGTATTTCCAGTGGCAAAATACAACCAAGCACCACCCCACATGTACTCATCAAAGTAACCAGTTGAGTTATAAAAGGGTTCAATGTAAGACTTTCCGCGACTGTATGTTGATCTTTTACCAAAGTCTCTTGCAAATGCAAAGGCAGTTTCAGCTCCCTTAACGAGTTTCTTTGAATAAGCAGCATCGTCTAGGAAAACTATTGATGCTGCTGCTAATGCCGCTGCCATTTCTCCTGCAAGATCAGGTCCTTCATATACAGTCGTTGTTGGGCGTGGATAGCTCATGTCTTCTGGCTTTTGCCAACAGTAGTGGTCATCTGGTGTCCTAGAACCATTCAGCGATCCACCAACCTAACACGAATTTCAGATGTATTGCACTTACGATCCAAATTTATGATCTCAATAATGTTACATCATCAAAAAAATAAGTCATGCAACACTTGTCGAGTCTGTTAGACAGGTGTCACTGTAGTTAATGGTAAAGACAAATTAGTGACAAAAATATGAAGGGACGAATGTTTGAATGATATTTTCCTAGAGATTGTATGCGAAAGTTGGAATATTTAAGGGTAATGCATCAAATAATGAAGAGTTTTTATACGAATACGCGACGCCTTCAATAGAGCTAATACAGACCTATGATTAAGATTCAAGATCAACTCCAAAATAACATTAAAAGAAGTAAAACATAGAACGAATAAATATATAGAAAATAGACTTAACTTACCTGAGCATAAATTTTGTTAATTCTGGATGCAGAACTGTTGAAGGTTAAGAGCAAATAATCAGTACCCCATTTAATAAGTTCTCTGGCATGATCATACTCATTAACTGCCATGTATTTTTGTTTATATTCAAGCACACTCCAACTTAGCATTGTCATAGCAAAAGACATGGGAAAATGGAACTTTATATTGTCCCCTGCATCATAATAACCACCAACCAGTCCTTTTTTATCATCAGTGTCTTTTCCATCTTGTAAACCTGAGTTTCCTCTCCATGGAATTCCATTGCTCTTTGGCAATCTCCCAGCTTCACAAATCAAAGGTACATATTATATACAGTTACATCATAAAAAATCATGAATGAATTTGTTTAAATAAGTAGTCCTTAATTTTTCACTTACACTTACTCAATAGATGATTCATGATTCAAATTCTTTTAGTAAGGTATTGTTACTAGTACATTTTTAAACATATGGTGCAATTATCGTCTTATAAAAGGCTAGTTATTATTGTTCATATACTCAATTCAATTGTATAATTGAGTTAGTATCCTTCTGCTGTTTTTTGGAAAATTATATATACTATTTTACAAATATAGTTTATTCTAAAAAAATTGAAACATAATATGCAGTAGTAGTATCAAAAACAGATATAAATTGTCTCGTAAATTCATTTCATATCATAAAAAGTTGCATGGATATTTGATATGTTGTGGTGTAAGTTCGAAACTGTAATCCTCTACTTCTCAACACTTGGTATTTGTGAATTTCGCCACTAAACTCATCAACCAACAAAAAAGAGATAAATTTATAATGATGTTTTGTGATAGCAACCAACAGGAACTAGAAAACTAAATATACTTTAAATTCAAAAAATACTTGTTATGTTTCTCTGTATCGTTTCAATTTTATCGTGTATCCTTGAAAAGACGCTTGTTATGTTTCTAGGTGTTAAGTGTCATATATATTTCCTTTCAATTTTGTTATTAACAAACAGAACCATTCAAATACTAGCGACACAAGACAAACACATTCGTGCTAAATGCCGTCCTGTTGATATCATTGTTTTTTTTTTATAGAGTCAAGAACTATGGATGAACCATATTTAAAAAAATTCAAAGCAACTTGTTGGAATTTTTTATTATTAAGAAGCAACTTGTTGGAATGAAAATACGTTGGATATCATTTGGCA
>Ga0209282_1002676_pt1 | contig 10379 bp, 9 predicted proteins | sample Mtrugardesep15_FD_187529 | JGI IMG/M metagenome (GOLD analysis project Ga0209282, IMG submission 187529) | Root nodule microbial communities of legume samples collected from California, USA - M. trunc garden sep15 (SPAdes) (version 2) | ecosystem: Host-associated > Plants > Roots > Nodule...
AAAAAGAAAAAAAAAAAAAGGGTAAACAAAACCCTCCACTAACTCTACATCATAAAAGGCAAAAGCACTAAGAAGACTAAAGAAAAAGTCAGATACATAGGTACATCAAAACTGCCACAGATATTTACACACTATATACTGTACATGAAGTAACATCTCTATTAGATATTTTGTGCATGCTTTAATCATTGCTCTTACCATAAGCAAGATGCATCATCTTCAGGAATTAAAGGACTCCTACAAAGTGGACATGTAATGTTCCAATAATCCAACCACTTCTCCAAACACACTTTATGGAAAACATGTCCACATGATATGCAATAGTTTATCTCTGATTCAGGTTCAAATTGAGTGAGACACACTGAGCAATCATGTTCAGGTTCTTTACAGCTATTACACACACTGTCAAACCTAAGTGTTGGTGTCCTGCTTCTGAACTCTTCAATGAAATCATCTGAAGGACTTAGATGGATTTCATATGACTCAGATGAGTTTTGAGGGATATAGTCTTGTGAAGGAGAGGAAGATGGTGAAGCAATGATACCAACAATGTGTAGGATAGTCCTTATAATGCCTTTGAATATGGATATTGACATGGCAGTGTTTACTAAAATGATGCATAACACTCCTTCAGATTGTGCTGGAAGACTTGATAGGCCCATTTTGATGAACAAATTTGTGATACACTTTATGATGCAATGTGTATTTTGAATCAGAATTGATGTGTCAAATTGATCAATGGAAACTATTTTGATCTTGTTGATAGTTTACCTGCAAACACATCAAAAGGGTATGTTTTAATAAAATTGAAACAAAACAAATAAAGTATTGTGTAGACTAATCAATCAAAAAGATTGAATTGATTGAACTACTAGTGGTCAAAATATCTGACTTCACAAATTTACTGCAAAAATATCTACAAGGGAGAGAGTAAACTAACAATTTGCAATATACCCTAAATTTGGATAAAGAGATAGGAACTTTAAAAATCTCATTGAAAATCAAAGGGAGAATTTAATTAATAGTTAATAACCAGAATTAAAAAAAAATTCACCCTAATAGCCTAAACTAGAGAACCAATCCTCAAAATCTAAAGGAATTAGGGAAAAAAACAAGAACTGAAAAATTCTATGTTTTAAAAGACAATAACAAAGGGGTTTTAAGGAGACAAATCAAACAAGTAGCATATAATTTGATGTCAAAGTTTCCAGAATAAAGATTAAGGAAACAAGAATTAAATTATAAGCATTGAAGTAGATTGATCAGCAACAAAACCTACCAAAAATCAAAACTTTATGTAGCAAAATATGGTCCAAAATTCTTATGATCGAGTTTACATGAGAAAATAAAAAGATAAAAGAAACTAATTTAGGATCTACCATTTCATGGAAACATGTTGGATTACAAAGAAAACAGAATAACGAAGAAAAAAAATGCATTTTTAAGACTTACAGATAAAGGATTTGAGGATTTGTGATGTGGGTCAACAAGAACAATTTGTGAAGAGGTTGTTTTGTTACAAGAAGTGAGTTTTTGATATTCTAGTTGATATGTTGTGTTTTTCTCACCCTTTTTCTCTTTTGCTTTATAGAGACATACCCCACTTAACACTACTAGCTAGCTAGGTTTGATTGATTGATTGATTATCTAGTAGTGCAACCTTAGTTTCTTAACCATAGTTAGAATTTCCTTGTTTTTTTGGACAAAAGTGGTTTAACCATAGTTAGTTCTTTTTTTATATGGATCATATGGCTATCCTCTTCTTTGTCTTTTCTATTTTGTAGGGTTTTTATTTGAATATACGAAAATAACATATAATGTATATGTTTTTCTCTCAAAAAAAAATATAATGTACTCCCTCCGTTCCTTTTTAGGTGTCTTTTTAGAAAATTAACACCAAAATAGTGATGTGTATTTTTGCACATTTTCTTCTTATTATACCCTCAATTTAATCCACCAAAAAATTCATATTTTTTGCACCACTTTATCTTTCCAATAAATTTAATATGTTATATTTCTCTCGTAACAAATAATTGTCGGATATTATCTTTTTGTCTAACAAATTCTATTTTTTTGCGCACTCTCTCATTACAAACAATTGTCAATGTTCTAAGTATTGTGCACATCTTTTTAATAATTTTAAGTCATTATAAAAATGATATTGATGAAACTTCTTATTCTTCATTGTTATCTTGTTCTGGTTCTTGTATCTTTTCAAACGAGTCTTCAACTATTGCTCTCCCTTCACCTTTCATCAGCGTTTCCAATGAGTTTTCCATTTTTTCTTCCTTTTGAACATTCATGGGGTCTTTTATTTTTTCTTCTCTCAAATTTGTTCTTTTACTTTGCACTTGAAACTTTTAACAATTGTTACTCATCTTATTTATAGATTTTAACTCTTCTTGAAACTATCGTTTGCAACGAAATTTTGTTTAAATTTAAAGATAACAAGACACAAATTTTGTTTTAAAAAAACAAACTTTTGTTTAAAAAAAACAATCTTTAGTTTTTCAAATAGATAACATTAATTAGTTTTATTGAAGAATATAAGAGTAATTAACAAAGAGTATAATTGACAAATCATACCCTTAAAATACCAACAAGACAGTTAAATAGGAACGGAAAATTCACCCTAAAAAGACACTTAAAAAGGAACGGAGGGAGTATATGTTAATATTTATCATTCTTTTAATTTTGGTACATCTTACATACTTTTTAGTTTAGAAATACAGACAAGAATTCAATGATATATTTGCAATTTCAATTGTTTACTTGTAGTCCTTAATTTTATAATCTAGATCACCTATTTTTTTGTCTTTAATTCCTATTTTCACTCATTATTATTTGCTTAATTTAGAACTAAAGAATGAAAAGGAGTCGACACAAAAATGACATAAGCAAGGTTTTGAGTTTGAAAAAAATGATGATGCAATTCTTCACATACGTATACCTCACAACCGTTCTTGTCATAGTTTAAGGTGTCTTTTGAGGTGTTGGAAAAACTTTTAAAAAGATGTACATATATCTACATGAATTGAAAGGTTGCACAGTCATGCAAGTTGTAACTCTCCAAGTTGAACAAGATGCAAGATTTTCAACGAAACACATTCCTACATCACAATTATGTAAGGGTCGTGTCAAAGCACAGACAATATTGTGGTTTGATATTTTCTATAAATTGAAGTCTCATCCCCTATTTTATTATTTTGGACCGTACTTTGAAAATGATATGATGCTCAGAAGTAATATAGCAAGCTGAGATTACATGCGAGTTTAGTTTTCAAGCTTTCTTTTATAGATTCATTTGTGATTTATGTTAATTATATCATGACTTTTATTACATGAGAACATTTAACTAGTTTAACTAAATAGTATGATTAATATTGTATAGGTAATAACTTTGGTGTTTAACTAAATTCATAGTTATTGTCAAAAAAAAAACTAAATTCATAGTTTACCTCAAAAAAGAAAACTAAATTCATAGTCATAGATATGGTGGATCTTATGTTTTTACGAATTCATAAAAAAGTACATGATATAACCCAGGTGGTAAAAATCCACAGATTGCTGGAAAGTCTAAATGGCAAAATATAAAAGTTAAAAAATTGCTTTTTAGTTTAGACTAAATGATATGCTACTATCCCACATATGAAAATGACATTCAATACTCTCAATTGTAGTTAACTACAATTCGCTGCTTAATTTTCTTTTTGGAACAAATGGTAGTTAATTACCAATGAAGTATTTTGATCATTTCTGTGTGTGATAGCAAATCATTGAGTGTAAACAGCAAGTTTTTAAAAGTTAATGCCCCTGCAAATATAAAGAAAAAGTCAGTGGGCATGTTATAATGGGCCGGATGATACTTCTAGCACTGGACTTGAATTCTACAACACTGAAAATATGTAGAAAATTGCTCTTTAGGCTTCTATGAATTGTTCACAAACACCTAGAACTAATGAAAATGTCACAAGCGATAATTAACTACCGTTCGTTCAGGATTGATAGTTAATTTTTGTTCGCTCAGGATCGGCAGTTAATTTATGTTCCTCTCTGGTATACAGAAAAAAGAGATACGAACTCAGAACTATTTGTTTCAAAACCAACCAAATACAAACCTAAACTTTCTCTCTATATACTCCAAGAATTCATACTCCATCAAATTTATTCAAACTCAAGCAAGTAATCGAGTAAGTGTTTAGATTCACTAACATACACATTGTTAGTTTTATATGTTTGGTTTTTTAATTGCTCATTATATATATATATAATCAATTCAGTTCATGAGCCGAACTATATATAGTTCAAGTTCACTTCATTTAGTTAACGAACTTAATTTTTAGTTTACGTTTGGCTCATTTGGTTCATAAACCAAGTTCAACGAATTAATTATCGAGTTGAGTTTTAAACTTTATTCGAGTTGTCTCAATTCATTTTAAGCATAGTTGTAGGTATTGTATCCATCTCAAAAAGAATGTAAACACTCCCGCATCTTGGTATTTCTCTATTGTCTACGTGATCCCGCGGTTAAGATTCATAGAAGAAACTTGGGAGGAGATGCATCAGCTAAATGACTCTATCAGGTTACTTTGGTCATGAAAAAAGTTAGAGGGGTTCTTATAAGTCAAGCCCCTTGCAATGCCTTCATAAATTGTATCAATGATTGTAATCTGGTTGATAATGGTTTTTCTTATCAGGGGTTTACTTGGTTAAGGGGTAATCTAAGGGAGAGATTGGATAGGGTTCTTAGTAATGCTTCATAGTATAAATTCTTCTTTAGTTCAACAACTACTCATCTCTCTCTCTCTCTCCCCTCTTATGATCATTGTGGTTTATGGTTGAGGCTGCATCATGGTTGTAACTTGCATGGGGTTAAGAATACTTTCAAATTCCTTTGTCCTTGGCTTGATCATCCAGGTTCTTACAATATCCATCGTAAATAATATAATTACATTTTTTCCTAACAATATCCAGGTTATTCAATGATTCTCTTAACTAGAAAATAGTCATATGATATTGAGTAGAGGATGGTTCTTGAAAGATTATAGATGTTATGTTCTTTACAACTAGAGGCAAACGACTTCCCTTAGCACTATTAATATAAATTATCTTATCATTGAGTAGAAGTCGTTTGTCATTTACTAAGGAAAGTGTTAAGGTAAATTGATGTCATTTTCTATAATTCGCAGACAAAGACTATTATAAATTTCTTTTATCTTCCCTAAACAAAACAACTTCTCTATGAATTAACTTTTATTCAATCAGACAATCTATAAGCTATCAAAATTGATTATTGCACGGCGCCCGCGCTACCTGTGCTATAGCACGGGTATCTCTACTAGTAGTTTATATAAAACAATCACACTTCTCAACTCAATGAGACACTTTTCACAAAGAACAAAATCGTGAGGGTTCACTCAACGACTCAAAACGGACAATACATTAAAATGTGGTGATGGCGTGCTTGAAAATAGAAAGGAACAAAACCTAAGCCTGGCCTGTTTTAGATTAGACAGTATTTCAAGATTTAATGGTTTAAACCGAATATATTATTAAAAAAAAAGTTTGAGATTGAATAAATAATTTGATCTATTATGAACTACCAAGTCGGTGGTCCATGTTGGTCTTTGCCAGTTTCTTCACTATTTGAAACACGAAGCAAGTGAAAATTAACAATTTTCTAACTTCAAAGTAAAAAAGCAAAAGCAAAAAAAAGGTAAAAGATTATGAATATACTGTTCTTTTGTCAAATATAAAAATATCTCACCTTGTTTTCCGACATCAAATACAAATTATATTGGGTGCTTAGTGGACATCAGGGCATAATGCTTATTCCTTTGCGATAGAGATACTTAGTATGTGTGTATACAGAGAGAGTACTACTTAAGTGTGTGTGTGGAGGGAGAGAGTACTACTTAGTGCTCCACTATCAGAAACTTATCCACAATATATTAAGCAAAAGTATCAATATTTTGTCAATATTATTTACAAATTTATTCTATTCTACGACACCAAGCAAAAGTAACCAATAAAATCATTAATCATATATATAATCTAGTGGTTGGTACGGAGATTCTAAGGCCTTTTTCAACATATATTCGTCAAAAGGTTATTGTATAAAAGTACAATATTATTCTTTCAAAAAAAAAATACAATATTATTAAAATGAATTTTTTAATTGATATCAGGTACTTTACTCTTTTTTCCTTTAAAAAAAAAGGTACTTTACTCTTTCTTTTATCACAAATAAAAAAACTGAGGTCTAGCGCAACTGATCGATGCGCAGGGTGTGAGAATGTTTTAAACCCTAGAGTGAAGAGCTCGATTTCTACTGATAAAAAATGGATCAAGAAGATCCAAATAAATTTCTAGTCACAAACAAAACTTGTATTGGTACATTTCCAATATAGAGCAGCATACATGAGATCCTATTCTATACATAGTACTACACCATTCAATATCCTTTACAGTTTGTCTGAAGTCAGATCCATTGGACATTTTATACATCTAACTGCATACATGTAGATTGTGTGCTATACATCTCAAGGAAGAGAAGCCAACTATTACAATATACAACTTTTGCAGTTTATCTCAAACTGTCAAAATAACAAACTCATCATGATGCCGCACTTCTAGACGTGACTATAACCCAGGACATGACAAACATGGTGCATTGGTTAAGGACAGAGAGAACCTAGAAGACTTCTGAATTCTTATGGAAGAATTAAGAAGCAAAATTTGCCAAGTTTAACACAAAGATGGTAATCCAAACACGGTGCTTGAAGGGGACAGTTTGGATATACTTGGCAGTGGAGGACAGAGAATCGGATTCTGAGTTTATACTGTTGAACAAAGTCTTCTTAGACCCTTTTTGTCCTTGAAGAAAGGTAGAACCCTGAGATAAAATCAAGACAGTTCGTCATTTCACGGAAAAAGAATGCATCAAATATCACCCATTTTTCAGGTATAATTGTTTCTTTCCTTTTAAGAAATGGTTAAAAATTATACACTCAGTAGCTTCTGGTTTGGCTCAAAGGGTCATAATCGTAGGCCTCGCCAGCTTTAACAAACCGGCCCTTCACCCGCCTTCGGACATCAGCCCTTTCCTTGCGAGAGGCATATCTCACTCTTTTGTCAAACCTAAAAGATAATAACATTCAACGTTAAGTCAAAGAAAAAGAAACAACTATTTGAAATTATGAAACAAGACTAATCCCGTAATTTCTAGCTTGTTAGCAAAGATGGTTACACAATAATCAAATTAGGTTTTTACAAAACCAGCTTGTAAAGCGAGTAATGCCACTGTTTAGAAACTCTTTTCAGAACTTACATTTTTAAGGGAAAGTTCATTCCCACCCTTGTTAGGTGTTGTTCATTCAAAAAAGAGGAAAAACATATTTATTAGGTGAAGTTGTTCATTTAGTACTTTACATTAAACAATAATATTGTAATACTTACTTGCGTGTCTTTTTCTTTTCCTTGTATCGCATAACAGCACTACAGCGGTTAGCAGATTGTAGTTGTAGCTCATTCTCAGGACAAGTGTTTAACCAAGGAGGTTCTCCCATGAGAAGCATTGAAGAAGCTCCACAATCTTGATAGTCTCCAGCACCACCGTCTTCGTTAATACCAGAAAAAGAAAGGCTTGATTGGGATTGCTTTGCAGTAATACAAAGATTTGGTTCAGTTTTAGTACTCAATATGGAATCTGCAGATGCTGCAGTGCTGCATGCTGGTTGTGCTGCATTTACATGTCCAACTGATGAACCCTGAACAAAAGAATTAGATGTAGAAATAAGTACTCTGCTTAAAATCAACCGAAGATGTAAACAACTTGTATTAACAATAAGAACTTCCAATAGTAGACATAAGCTCTGTTTGGATAAGCAGCTTAATTAAGTGCTTGTATATAATCTATTTCTAATAAAGTCAAATTGTTTTTATATAAGTTATAAACTGTTTTCATACGCCATCTTGGAGAGCTTATGGAAATAAGTTGAATGGACATGTTATAAGTTGTTTCCGTAAGCTCTCCCAAACAGTCTCACAAGTGCTTATGCTAATGTATAAGTTCAAATAAGCCAATGCAATCAAATGATAGAAAAGGCAACATTATCACAGACAAAGAATGACAAGAATTTAGTACCTCAGCAGCAATAGCATCTTGACAATTGGAATCTCCAGCAGACATGGCCTTTGCCCCAAATAAGCTGTTAAATCCACCATTTTCAAAAAGCTCTTCAGAATGAGTGAGGGCCATACCAAAAAGTTCATCATAGTTCTCCATATTTATATCCATTTCATCCATATCGAAATCGCCATAAAGATCATCATCATCATCACTTGCTTCAGGGCAATTTGTAGCAGGACAGTATAACTGATCAACAATGAGAGTTAGCTATCTAATTTGATAAAAATGTAAGAATTTCAATTATAAACCTCAGGTAGTGAAACTCGTTTAAGTAAACAAAATACAAGTTGACAAAATCATATATAATAATAGCCTTATTAATTAAGCTATTCATATGAAAGAAATGTTGCTGCTTCACCAGTGATTAAGCTATTTCTCTATGACTTCTACAATGCTTATTATGAGACTCGCGATGAAAATGAAAACGACAATATAACATTTAGATATACCTTTGGTACACATTCATTGGTAGATCCATCTGGGCGGTCGAGCATACGCGGTTCTTTGCTTGATTCGGGCATTGAAGATGTACCAGCAAACGACTTATCCAAATCAGGTAAATCAGTAGCTTTATCTGAATCAGACACATTCTGATTTTTCGGATCGACCCAAGCACTCCTATTCTCATTAATACTCATGAAACCTAGCTCTTGCTCACATGTAGTTTCACTCAGAGAAGGGATATCTAACACAAAAGACCATATCGAAGAAAGTTCGGCAGACGAAGGGCAACCTGAGTAGCAATTGATCGTTTGCCTCTTATGATTGGAAGATGTAGAGTTACCATGACCTAACCAATCACAATTCTGACAAAGTGAAACTTTCTCTTCAGAACACCTAACCAAAGCAGGTTGTGAACTGCATCTCTCACATAAAAGTGTCCTCGAATGCCTTCGAGCAAGGGTATTCGCTGAATGAACATTTCGATCACATGACAAACATAAACACGCTGCATCGGAGCGGCAGTACACCATCGACCTCTGATCTCCACAAAAATCACATATGTAACCCATCTTTAAACTGTTTCTTTAGTCCTATAACTGTGAAACCTTCGGATAATTTGATAAAGATAGCTGAATTTCAATACTGTGGATTCAGCCTGAAAAGAAACAAATGAATTGGTATTTATTAAGAGCATCTAATATAATTAGAGAAAAGAAAACAAAAATTGGAATTCTAAATACATCTTTGAACAATAGTAAACATGCCATGACAAGTAATTCATAGTTTCATACAACAAGGATAATAAAACTTTCAAACAAGATAAAAAAAAATATAAAGAAAACAAAATTTTGTATAGTTATTTGCTAAGAAGAACTTGCAAGGGGGACTTTAGATTTGAAAACAATTTTCTTTTTCACCATCATCAAGACAATTTCCACCAATAAAAAACCAACAAACAAATTCAAAGAATAAAAACATAATAGGATAAGTCATTGGTAGCAGATCAATATTAAAGAACCAAAAACTCATAGACTCATATAATATACCATCAAAAAGGGAGAAATTAACAGAGACATCAAGAATAACTTTTCTTATTAATTCAAGCAAGTTCCATGCCCAGAAAAACATCAACTATAAAAAAACATAAAAACAAAACAAAAACATAGGAACATGAAAAACACATAAAGAAAGGTGCAAAACATGATAAGAAAATTACCTTAAGGCAAGGAAAACACAGGACAAGATCTGTAAGCAGAAGGGTTTTGGTTTATCAGAAAAAAGTTGATATTTTTGGTAAGGAAAACCTGAAAGCAAAGAAAGAAGGTGAAGTTTTAGAAGATATTTAAGATTTTTGTTGTGTTTTTCTCTCTCTCTCTTTCTCTTATGCTAAGAAAGATATTTTAGAGTTGAGTTTTGGAGTCAGAACCTGAGAGATAGATAAGCAAAGCAAAGATGTATGTGTAGATATTATTTGTAGGTCAGATATTATTTTGAAGGAATAATAATGGAAATGGTTAAAAGTGACATAATGAATCAAATTAAAAAGTGCAAAACAAAAAGAGTAAAAAAAAGATATAATGGAAGTGGGGTCATGTCCTTTTCCTAGTGAAAGGAAAAGGTTAGGACTTTCCTTTTGTTGGTCCCTCCCTCACAGCTGCTATTTTTAATATTTATTTATTGAGTCATGCACTTTTTCAATCTGTCTTGTTGCCACTGTCATTGCACATGGTTATTCTTGCTTTTT
>Ga0209282_1002677_pt1 | contig 10378 bp, 4 predicted proteins | sample Mtrugardesep15_FD_187529 | JGI IMG/M metagenome (GOLD analysis project Ga0209282, IMG submission 187529) | Root nodule microbial communities of legume samples collected from California, USA - M. trunc garden sep15 (SPAdes) (version 2) | ecosystem: Host-associated > Plants > Roots > Nodule...
AAATTGATAAAAAAAAATATAAAAAAAAGATTAAATATTTTGAGGACAATTTCTTTATGTGTGTCCAAACATTATTGATTTGGTCTTGTGACCATGGAAGAATACCTCCTTATGCTTACTCTCCTTGCTTGCAATGTCCTTTTCTCTTTTTATATTCAGTCTTGATAGGATTTAATTTTCTGAATTATTAGCATCAGTTCGGTTAGTAGCAAACATGCTAAGAGAGTCCAGACTTTAGTTCATATGTTTTATTTGGTTACTATCTTTAAAGTTTTCAATTTTGTGAGAGGTAAAAAGTAAATTTATGAATATAAAGTTGATTTTGATTGATATTATTCGTGTTTTCAAGATTTCAACAAGTTAGGATTTAGTGTTTCCATTTCCATAAAGAGAAAATAATTGTAGTGCCAACTCACTTTTGCCTATTTTGTAATCAACCATATATACATATAATTCACTTTGAAGGGAAAATACCAAGTTGAAGGATTTTTTTTATCCACAAGATGTAAAATTAGTGAAGTTGTATGGAACTGAGTGTTGAGTGGTGAAGAACCAACAAAAGAATATAATAAGCGTGGTAGAGACGAGGATGTTGTGTTTGATATGTGGTAAGACTAGATGAGATATGATTGAAAATGACAACATTAGAGAGAGTTGGGGTCACCTATAGTTGAAAAGATGGTGGAAAATAGACTTAGGTGGTTTTCGGCATGTAGAACAAAGACTAGAAGATTCTGTAGTAAGGAGAGTAGATCCATAGATCACTAAAGGCAGCGGTAGACCTAAAAAAAACTATAAGAAAATTATTTAGGAAGATCTAGAGATTAAAGAGTTAGATCAAAATATGGTTTATGATAACACATTATGGCGTAATTTGCTCCATGTATCCGACCCCATTTAGAGCCTGTTTGGATTAACTAATTTGGGCTTATCTACTCGCTTAAGTTTTGTGAGACTGTTTGAGAGAACTTCTGAAAACAACTTATGACAATTTTCATAAGCTTTTTTCAACTTATTTTCGTAAGTTCTCCAACATAGCTTATATAAACAACTTATAGCATATACAAAAATATTTTAACTTTATTTTATCTTATGATATAAAAATAGCTTATGCAAGCTTATACATAAGCGCTTATCATGATAAGCTCTTGTGCTATAAGCTGCAAATAAGTTGTTTATCCAAACAGACCCTTAGTGAGATAAGGCTTGGCTATTTATTTGTTTGTTTTAATTCACTTTGAACTTGAATCATTTTTACAAAATCAACTCTTTCATTGTACTTTTTTTTATCTAACGTATGTTTAATATGACGAATGATGTTCTCAATTATATGGTACACTATTTGTTTGACCTTCTATGATTGCTTCATTTACACTTTGTTTTACTTGATGATTGTTTCTTATTGTCTTGTATATGCTGAATTGTTCAATTATATAGTACACACTGTTTGATATTTTATAACTCCTTTTACATTTTGGTCTACTTGTTGATTGGTTCTTATTGTCTCATATATGATTAATGATGAATTGTTTTAATTATATAGTATACACTATTTGTTTGATCTTTTATAATCACTTCATTTGCATTTTAATATACTTGTTTAGTTTGGTTCTTATTGTCTTGTTGGTGAGATTAGTGAAATTACGTTGGCATCAAGATTTTGTTGAAGCTACATTGTGTAACTTCTACCAAAATTTCGGGGGTCCATCATGATTCTGTCAAACTCAATGTGAATCTGAATATATACACTATTAATTAACTTGGAGAGAAAAATAAATCCTTTTCCCTTGCAATGTACATTATATAATATAATAAACTCGTTCCTTTATTGGCATAGTTTGGATTTACTTATATTTAGAAAGTTAAGCTTTTGCTATAGTTATCCTTTATGTAGCCAGTTCACACAAGTTTTAGTTATGTGCATCATAGTTTGTTGCTTAACTTATATTATCAATCTACTGTAAATATGTAATTCATTTTTTCTGCATATGAGTTACTCTTTCTTACTCTAGGCGCTGCTAAGGAGGAGGAAGCTTCTAGTGATTTTGAACTTGTGGAAAATGGTGTGGAGGAAGATGAAGGTGACGGTTAGCAGGCTGAGGTTCCACCATACCACTCTTGGTCCATTCTTTACTAGTAACTAGTCATCTGGTCAACATATCATTCTATCCCTTAAACACATTCCAGAGAAGTGATACTTTTGCAGTTCATTTATCACTATATTTATTTTTCTATTAGGTAAGTGCACAGTCAATAGTGGGCTAAAACCTGTGGTAGGACAAATTTTACAGACTTGTTTATATTCCACCCATTTCTTAGGTCGGTAGATCTTTTCATTACTATTTGTGTTACTCTAAAATTGTTGCTCAGTCGTTTTTGTTTTATGCAAAAGTTTTGGGTTTGTTTAGAACTTTTTTTAATATGCATTTTTATCACGCTTCTTCTGTAGATATTTTCTGAAATATTTTAAAAATCAACTAGTAAAGCGGCCTTGTGATTGTATTTTCATGTATGTTAGACTTGTCACGGACTCAAAGTTGTTTGTTATGAGAAGTCCAGCATGCAATGTACGATTAATTTTTATTAGAGTATCTTGTATAAAAGAAAAAGTTAGTTGCAAATGCTCAATGATAGTAGCTATAAATAAAGTTGTAAAATTTTATCCAAAAAAAAAAGTTGAAGACATTTTCATTTCCTTAATGAGAATATCAATTACAACACTTCACATCTACCTCTTTTCTCTCAATTCATTCATAACTTGCATTGCAAGAAACCGATGTGCCAATAATCGACATCAAGAGCTTAGTTTTCAAATCGAGAGATTGTAAGGGGAAATAGCAATTTTCCAGCAAGTGAGTTTGAGTGATCTCAGATAATTGCTTGCCAGTAGTCATGAGCGGAAATAGCAATTTTCCAACGAATCTTCCAATTCTAGATGGAAGAAACTGGGAACGAAGGTGTGCAATTGGTGGAAACATTGCTTGAAGCACAAGAAGTGCTAGAAGTCGTGCACAATGGGTACAAAGAACTGGGCGCAAATCTAACGGAGGCACATAGAACAACCCTGAGAGATGCAAAGAAGAAAGAATGTGGAGCTAGAAAATCACATAACACTAACAATAGATATGCAGTTGAAAGGAAGGATGGAAAAATAGTTGTGACCGAAGGGTTGTGTCCCCAATTTTACGTACCTGGAATGCTATGCAATCTATTACGTGTTGGACAAGTTATGCACAAAAGGGTTGTTTAGTGACTATGAAGAACAATGCATTGAAATTGTTTGACAATAATCAAAGATTAGTGTTGAAGTCTTCTGTTGCAAAGAATAGAACCTTTCAAGCCAATATGAAGACTGCATATATGGGATGTCTTTGTAGCAAAAATGCCTACTCGAGATAGCAGTCTGACTTTTGCATTTTAGATTTCGTCACTTAATAATATACAAAAACATGTCGGTCTATCAGTTTCATAATCTTTTTTGATAGCCTAAACCTAACCTATTTAACTAAAATAATTTTTTTTCAAAATTTAAGTTTAGCCTTTTTATTAAATTGGTCAGGCCAGACCAAACCTAAACAGGGTAGACTGTAGGCTCCTGTAAACCGATCTAAAATATTTTCAACCTTGGTTAAAAAATGTTAATGCATTTTAGGGTAATATGTTTTTTAACTGCTTTTGTAACATAAGCTAGTATGCCACACAAGCTTATCCAATATGTTGTGAAATGTTGAAATGTATGTTACTAGTTGAAATTGTTTTATATGGTAAACTAATCAGGTTAATTTATACATGTTGAAGGAAAAAGAAGGTTTTGTTCTCTAATTTTAGTGGACTCTTAACAGTGGTCTTTGTCATTTCTCTGTTACAAACCAGGAAGAAAAAAAAACTAATTTCAAGTTAATGAGCAATGCTTGAAATTTATAAGACTTTAGATCAATAGAAACATCAACATTAAATCACCCCATGATCCTAAGAACTTATATGATATCTTTGTTAAATAGTATCAACACTACATAGTATCACTGTTAAATATATACAGTGAACACTTTTTGTTTGATCTTTTATAATTCCTTCATTTACACTTTAATTCACTTGTTTGATCGGTTCTTTTTCTCATATATGACGAATTGTTTAATTATATAGTACACGCTATTTGTTTGATATTTTATAACTCCTTCATATACAGTTTGATCTACTTACTGATTCGTTCTTATTGTCTCATTGATGTTGAGAGTGCATGTTTGGATTGGCGGTGAGATTAGCGAAATCACAGTTGTACCCTGATTATGTCAAACTCACTGACAATCTAAACACCCACACAATTATTCAACTTGGAGAGAAAAATTAAACCTTCTCACATGGAATGTACATTGTATAATATAGTGGACTCATTCCTTTATCGGCATAGTTTGGATTACTTATATTTTGAAAGTTAAAGTTTCGCTACCAGAACTCCAAACCATGACTTGCATAACACAAATTTTTGTTTTATGCATCAATTTTGCTGCTTAACTTGTATTATTAATCTATTGTAAATTTGTAATATGTAATATGTAATTCAATTTTCCTGTATGACTTTTTGCATATGAGTCACTCTTTCTTTCACAAATTGTTTTTAGGAGAAAGATGAACGTGAGAAAATTGAAGGCGACAATGATGATGACAGTGAGAAGGCTGAGGTTCCACCAAAAAGGAAGAGGTCAGACAAACATGATTTAGATGACAATGATGGAGGAGAAGATGGCGAAAGAGTAAGATCCTCTAAACGATAGAGTTGGTTCATTCTTTGCTGAAGAACTGGTCAGCTATCAACTATAGATCAACATAACACCATTTGTCCTTTAAAAACATTCCAGAGAAGTGATACTCTAGTATTTTATGTTGATGCGAGTTTTTTTTTCGTTATAAGTAGTGTAAACCTTGCTGACTTCTTGTAAAGAGAAGTAAAAATAGGCAAACTTATGTTTTCTGTAGTGAAACAAAATGAATTAAAGGTTTTGTTTTAAAGTGAGAAATTTAGAGTTTGAACTCTAATCCTTTATATTACAATATCAATGTCAATTGAACAATTTTTTTTTTAATATTTGTTTTTCAAAAAGCCAAAGGAATTACGATCCTTAAATTAATTTCATGTTGCCATTTGATTCTTTTTTTTCTTCATGTTTTGTCTTATTTGGCCATTTGCATATGATTTTTAAATTTCAAATCTATGGTATTATTCTCCGACGAAGATAAATTCAACAATTCTGTCTCGGTGATGAACCGAATTGATCCAGATTTGGATGAGACTATGTAGAGTACGTTAGGAACAAAATCCTTACTGTGAAGTATGGTAGCAGGACACATGTTGTTACCGTCGTCTAACCACCATTGGATATTGGAACGTCGTAGGTGACACCGGTGCATAGACTAACATGGGATTTCACAACGTCGAGTAATATTTGGCATTTGAAGAAGGTGAGAAAAGTGATGCATAGATCAACGACTCTTTCGTTAACACTTTGTTGTTATTGTATAAGATTGGAGTTTTGAATTAATGTTTTGTGTTTGGTGGATGATGAATATGAATATATGATGGTGAACTCAAGGGGATGAACATTGATGGTGAAGAGATGAATATCATGGTGTTCATAATTTACGTATCAAAAGAGCGGAGACGTACACTTAGAAAAATCACACTCAAAAAATGGATCCCAAACCAAAAATATTTGATTTGTGTCATCTACTTGGTTTTGGTTACGACGAGTCAACAGATGATTACTTAGTGATTTCGATATCCTATGACTCTATCATTAATTCGTCATATTTGGAGTTTTTTTCATTGAGAGATAGTACATGGAAACAAATTGACGAGGGTATTAACTTCCCTTATATGAGTGCCAATGGTGATCACATTTTTGGGCTTCTTTTTAACGGGTCTATTAATTGGTTGGCGTATCATAACTATTTAGGAAAAAGAGTTATTGTTGCCTTTGATTTAATGGAAAGGAAACCGTTAGAGATGCCTCTTCCAGATGATTTTGACTTTGACGGCACAACTGCATATTGTAATTTGTGGGTATTTAGAGAGAATGTCTCGGTTTTTGGGCTATGCAAGAGGGTAGTTATAAAACTGAAATATGGGCGATGAAACAATACAAATTGCATTCGTCGTGGACTAAGACTCTTGTTTTTCTTATTGATGATGCCATTCCTACTTGGTGCTTTTACCCTGTATGTTCTACAAAAAGTGGTGATATTGTTGGAATAGATGGTAATCTTGGATTGGTGAAGTACAATGATAAAGGACAGCGCTTAGAGTGTCCTACTTTTATCGGCATGGATTCCAAATAGTTATGCATACAGAGTCTCTGCTTTCACTCCCGCCTGACAGAGAGCAAGTAGATGAAAATGACACAAACATGAAGAATGAGGTTTTGAAATATTCTCCTTCGCCATTTTCTTGATATTTATAATTCTATTTATATTCTATTATTAACTCTAGGGTGTCAGCATTTATAGGTTAATGTATGTTTTACTTCATTTGTAACATCAGTTAGTATGTGACATGAGCTGATCCAATATGTTATGAAATGTTTATTCGTTAAAATTTAACACAACTACTTGTCTTTTTCTCTACATAAGTTTGCAGAGTCGTATATATATAAGTAAGAAATGCTACTAGAGCAAACATTCTTTAAAAGCAAAAACTTATATAATTTGGTGTATAGTGTATGTTGTATACTTTTGTACTACTAGAGGAAACAGTGAGTGACCTATGAATTTGGTTAATTTGTCATCTTTCATTTTTATTTTTTCATCACTTTATTGTTATTCTATTAATTCCTGACTTGTTCCATCGTCTTCTTTTGTCCCCCTGATGAATGTGAGTAGTCAATACTCAGTCATCTAACATGTGTTGCCATGTGCACTCAACTTAGTTCAGCCGCTCACATTCAAAATCATTTATTACCACCATTAACTTCTGAAATTAATTTATATATGAAATTCTGATGAGGTTCCTGATAGCAGTATGTTAGACACTGCAGAGGTAGGAGTTGTGACTCATGAGCAAAGGCAGAATAGGCATCCTCCTGCATGGATGAAGTTTTGTTACTAGATAAGAATTATCAGAAAATAAAAAAAAGCAATTTGTTTCTTCTAATTTTAATGATACTTTTTAAATTAGGTGTTATTGTTAGTGTCTATATAAGAATTTCTCTGTAACATTGATTCCTTTGAATTAAAAGTCATTAAATCCTACCCAAGCATCTGATTACGAAGAGACATATACTTTTGTTGATCAAGTTAAAGATGAAATATATAAGAAAGCATGTTCTTTTTTCAAAATTTTATTGGCCATGCAAATTGATGGTCATTCAAGTGTTTTGAATTTTAGAAGGGTGTGCAATGCTAGTTCAAATGATATTTCAGTAGAAAATGTCTTTTAAATGACTTTTCTTTTCACCCTGTCTGCAGGTAAATGTTTCCCAAATCCTAGCTTCGATACCATCCACAAGTCATGCATTTCACCATAGGGTTATGCTCTAATACTAATGTTCGTTCATTATCAAGTGAAGTTACGCTAACATACTTGGACGACTAAAATGCTAGTTTTGGAAATTTTTCTGTTTTTTCTACCACCTTAGATTTACAGGCAGTGTTTTTTTACATCGTTTTTAGTAGGTAATATTATGATAGTGCAAGTTTCATTTATATTGCACAGTTCCTTTATTCTTCATCACGCTGTATTTTGTCTTGAATATTTTGTGCTGTGATTCCTCATAATGATTTTATTTTATTCAATTAAAATCAAACAGTGGATTACTGCATATTTTTTGCGCCTCATGTTTAATGGCACTAATTAACTATTTCAAACATTGTGCTTCTGCAGGAAGCAGACATCAAACACTAACTAAGGCACAATCATACGTCAATAAACAAGCAATTGTTTTGCTTAAGTATTTTCATCTTTTTAAATGGGAAAAGGGAGGAAACAAGCAATTCTTCTCATAATGAAAAACTTGTTACAACCCGATCGTTGTTTTTTGGATCGGAGTGTACCTCCCGATCACTTATTTCAGAGGTTGAGCATTCTAAGGGACCTATAGAGCAATAACCATATTTATCACTATCTAAATTCTAAATTAGCAGACTGGGCTAAAAGGTGAGCAGCCCTGTTGCCTTCTCTCCTATTTTGCAGAAAACTAACAATAACAAAAAAACCCTAATTTTTCCTTTATTTTCTCTCCTAGTTGCTGTTAATTTTATTTTCATTTAAGACGTCTAGGACAATAGATTGGAATTATCACGGGCACAAATTATGTTGTGAAATATCCGATATGTCAAAAGTCAAAAACTTTTTTTTCCCATAGTTAGAGCTACCTCTTCCTACAAACTGTATTTCCAAGGCTGGTTACATTCTCCATAAAAACGTGCTATTTGTTTCGGGACAATAAACGCAAGAACAATTGACTTTGGCCCTTGCCATTTCTCTGTTTCAAACCAGGAAAAAAAATTAGAAAATTGTTCTTCCCTCATCTAAAATTGCTCACTTTCATATAAACGGACTAAAATACCTGGACTAAAATACCTGACTTAAGCCATGTAGATCTTGTACTAACGTAACTTAAGTAACGTTGAAAAACAAAAAAATAAAATAAAAACAAAAAATCCCCCGCTGCCAGCAAAGACCAATCGGTAAATTATACAACACAGAAGATGAAAATTTTGATCTGGGACATTCCCAATTATTGGAAATGAAAATCATGCTAATTGGTCTTTGCTACCTATTGAAATTAATTATCACACTTTTAAATTGATATACCAACCTAATCAACTTACACATTTCCACAACTACAATCCCATAACCAGATATGAGAGTTTTTAATAAAGGGAAATGTTAACCGTGCCCCCGGGCATTGGTTAAGGAACTAAAGTAGTAAGTATTGTATTGAAACTTGTGCTATTAACTCCTCAAAAACATAAAAAGTGTTATTTTCATTTTAAAATTTCCTTTTTTTAGTTTCCTTAATTAGTGTCTCGGGGCACTGGTTAACATGATCCTTTAATAAATAATATTATACAATTACTTGTATGGTACAAATGAGAACTTAATATTAGAGCGAAGTTTGTTATTAATTATGACAGCCAAAATGGACTTCTTATCTAGAAGCATAGACATGTAACATTAACTTGTAGCAGCGGGACTTAAGTCTTGTGGGAATTTTTTTTGTTTTTCAACACAACTTAGGACACGTAGGTTTAATGAACGTTGATATATGGCCTACGTGACCTAAGTCACGTGGGGATATTTTGGAAATTTCTTTCAGAAGTGAACAATTCATGTTGGAAAAAGAGCAATTTTCAAAAAGTTAAGTTCAAATTATTGAGCTGCGATTAAATCAAAAGAAACGTCAAAGTTAAACCACCCGATGGTCCTAAGTAGTACTACAGTTACAACTTAAATCTTAAACTTTTATTCAATGAATAAAATAAATATTCAATGTGGAAAGTGTTGGCACAACATAAGTCTTAGCATAGTTCGTAAAGCTAACAAAAACAGTCATGTAAGAGTAGCTCAGTTAGTAGCTACCAGGGACAATATTTGCAGGGGGTGGGGGTTCGAACCCCGGATTTCCAACTTTTCCACACTTTAAAAAGTGTGTGATCTTTCCACTCGGCTATTGAAACAAACAAAAAATAACAAAAACAAGATAGATTATTTAATAAACAGTCAATTTAGTCTTTAAATTATCGTTCTCTCACTAATTTGGTCCCAAAACTATTAAACTCAAATAAAGGTTCCTAAACTATAATTTCACCCATCAATTTAGCCCTGGACCAAACTGATAGATAATAGTATAATTTAGGGATCTTTTAGTTGATTTAAGAAACAATTTATTTCTTTTGTATTTTATTTTAATTTTATTGATGTGGTTTTAATTGGGTGTCTAAATATGAGGTGGTGTCTTAGTGTCTACCTAAGAATTTCTCTCAACAATGAATCATGAATAATTAGATTTGGATGTCCTTTTGCGAAAACCGCTATGATCGAATTTTGGATTGAATTTTCAAAATCAAACAAAACCGAGCCAAACCATATACACATGTATACCAAAGAGATATCATGGTGCAATTTGATTTGTGATGTATGTTGGACAAATTCATAATTAATTTATCGATTTAAAAGGAAAAACTGAGTACTATGATATAATATAATTTTATCAATTTACTGAATGTAAATTGCATAATGAAACATTTTGAGTAAACTAGCTATAGCAAATTTCTAATGATAGCCGCTGCTATCGTTGCTACATCATGCATGACGTTGTTGTCAGCAGTGAGTGGTGAATTCCCAGAAAATCCACCCTCACAGGCTTTTTGCTCAACATCAGCA
>Ga0209282_1002678_pt1 | contig 10377 bp, 9 predicted proteins | sample Mtrugardesep15_FD_187529 | JGI IMG/M metagenome (GOLD analysis project Ga0209282, IMG submission 187529) | Root nodule microbial communities of legume samples collected from California, USA - M. trunc garden sep15 (SPAdes) (version 2) | ecosystem: Host-associated > Plants > Roots > Nodule...
CAATATGATTCGGTCAAATTTATCGTGCCCATATTCTTCTTACACATTACATATATTATATTTCTCAGATCTTTAATATAAAAAAAAATCAAATAAATTTGATTTAATATTAGATCAAAATACATTTGATTTTTTTACTTCTTTTTGTAGTACATTTGTATAAATAAATGCTGACATATGAAACATTATGGTTGAATAATTTTGTAGGCCAGCATATTGGATTATCTGAACCCACGTTGCCATATTTGAGTCCACAGTTGACCGGACAAAGGCTATTGGTTGGGGCCAATTTTGCTTCCGCTGGGATTGGAATCCTTAATGACACTGGCTTTCAATTTGTAAATTCATTAATTCACTACACATGTTTCAATTCTCTCCCTATAAGTACACTAATCTAACCAACTACTAGTAGCACTGAAGGGATTAACATCAAATGTTAATTCTAAACAAATTTGGTGATATATTAAGGATATAGTAATTCATGCAAAGAGAAAATGTTTGACTTGTATTTTAACTATTAAAGTGTGAAGCACGGATATGGAAACGAACACCGGACACAACATAGATACTGATACGTCGACACAGTAAATAATTTGAAAAAATCATATAATTTAGTGTAATTACAAGTGTCGGTGTCGTATCTGACACGACACGTGTCCAACACCGAGACACGTCTAATATGAAGAGTGTTCGTGCTTCATAGATTTATTCATTAGAATTTTTCTAAAAAAACAATAAAATATTAATTAGAATTACAATTATATGCAGGTGGGAATATTAAGAATGTTTCAACAATTTTTGTTGTTCGAGCAATACAAACAAAGATTGAGTGGAGAAGTAGGGGCTGAGGAAGCAAATAGAATTGTTAATGGAGCTTTGGTACTTATAACACTTGGTGGTAATGATTTTGTCAACAACTATTTTCTCATTCCATATTCAGCTAGGTCTCGTCAATTCACCGTGCCACAATACTGCACCTATCTTATCTCTCAGTATCGAAATATTCTTACGGTAATTCTCTCTTTCTTTACCTTCTTTCATCTCAAGATTAATGGTTTAATGCATGCAATTTTAATGCCAACTTATAATGTTTTCATATGTTGTATTCATATTGACGTGGACTCATTTATTTAAGGATATCTTTGTCGACAAAATTTTGAGCTTATAGCTTACAAATTTAATCCGTTATAAATTTATTTACAATAAACTAATTTATTAGTTACTGCCGATACTTTTTTACCGAACAGAGTCTAAGTAGTATGTAAATTGTAATGCAGAGGTTGTTTGACTTGGGAGCTAGAAGGGTGCTTGTGACCGGGACCGGTCCATTGGGTTGTATTCCTGCTCAGCTTGCTTCTAGGAGCATAAATGGAGAGTGTATAGATGAGATACAACAAGCTGCTCAATTATTCAACCAGCTTTTGCTTCAAATGACTAAAGACCTCAACACTCAACTGGGATGTGATGTGTTTATTGTTGCCAATGCTTATCAAATGAACATGAATTTCATCACCAATCCTCAAAGCTTTGGTATCGTCAACTTTACCCAATTTCACTCTTTCTCTATTCCTTTTTCTTCTTTTGAACTTTTATTGCTACTTAATTTAGTTTTATTATTTGTAGCAATGACACTTGGTGTCGGCTTATGTTAGTGTTCGACACCTTGACGATGCCGGCACATGTGATGATATTTAATCAAATAGCTTCTTCTATTTTTTTCAATGTTTATAGTCACATGATTGATCATCAACTAATTTTTAATTGTTGGTGTGAGCAGGTTTTGTTACATCAAAGGTAGCTTGTTGTGGTCAAGGACGTTTCAATGGAGTGGGATTATGCACTGTCTTGTCAAACATATGCCCAAATCGTGATCTCTATGCCTTTTGGGACCCTTTTCATCCAACTGAACGTGCTTTGGGATTTATCGTTCGAGACATCTTCAATGGAACCTCTGATTTTATGAGCCCTATGAACCTCAGCACCATCATAGCCATGGACTCCAACATCTAATAAAAGGTCTTCAATTATTTATTTTGTGACTCTTGCATACAAGATGCGAAAATGTCATTGTATTTTTATTTTATTGAATGTATGGATCATGTTTTCCGTCATATGTGTCTTGAATCCATTCTACTTTTCTGTCTGGTAATGGTAAAAAAAAATCACTAATATGATATTGTTACTAATAATGAAATTAGTGGAATTGTTGTGATGATACCATAATAAATCTTAATCAGGAATACATATCAAGAGTTTTTCTCTCAAAAAAAATAAAAATTCAAGAGTTTTGATTAAAATACACGTGGATTTTACGAGAATAAAAAATATCACATTTAATCGATTAGTATGATATCCGTGACATGTACAAGGAATTAACATATTTAGAAAATATTAATAAAAAATATAGTTTTAAATTAATTTGTAAATGAATTTACACACAAAAAAGTACATGTCAAATAAAAACAGTGTATATTTTAGTTATTCGACATATAAGTGTTATTATACATTTAAGATAAATTTAGTAGAAATTATAAAGCTAATAGTATTATTGTATAGTTTTTTTTAAAAAAAATGTATTATATAGTTCTATTAAGATAATTGGTTTTACAAATATAAAGTATATATGTTGTAGAGGTGTGAAACCAAACCAATTTAAACCGAAAATAAAAAAAAAATCGTGTTTGGTCTGAATGTGCTCAAGCCAATTTTTCACTCACCCGCGCGGTTTGGTTTGGATTTTGGTTTTTGTTTTGCCATCCAAACCTTAGACATACCTAATTGGGGTGATTGGTATTTTTACCATGTTACCGTACATGGTAGTTTCAGCAAGTTTGTTTTGGTTGTAGTTTTCCTCGGTAAAATTTGGCAGCTCTATTGATGTGTAATTAATCTTGCTTGCCCGATTATGACTTGTGATATGTGCTGTGGTTTAATTCTCATGAGTTCTCCTTTTAGTTCCTGATATGTTTTCTTTGTTTAAAGGATCTAGTGTTGTGTTTGAATGACTTTTATGTATATTTTGATAGTTTAATTTAGTTATTTCAGCAAGGGTGTTTAATGTCTGTTATCGTGTGGTGTTTGAGGTTTTTCGCCTTTGTGGATTTACCTGGTACACTTGATACAATATTATTTTCTTTATTATTATTATTATTATTATTATTATTATTATTATTATTATATTTTGTTTAATTTTTTCAATGACGGCGATTCGATTGGAAATTATGTGATTAAATACAATGTCAATGTAAAGTTGTAATTAGTCTGACATCCAATCACAATTTATTAATTTGTGACAATATGTATGACAATTTTCAAATAAAATGTAATTATTTATTTTATTGTTGTGGCGACAAATTGTGATTTGAAATGTCATTTTGTACTTGTAAAAGGGGATCTCCTGTGAAAACTACCCCGTTTGGGGTCCAGTAGGCGGGAACCTCCCGGGATGGTAGTTTGGGGATGGGGAATTTATTTGACTTATTTAAGAAGACTTAATTGATCATTAAGGAAAATATCCTCATTAAAATTAATATTTATTTGAAATATTATAATGTGATGACTTGTTTAGGATTTTCATAACTTTGTATCACATTTATATCATTTAATTCGCTTATGATCCTTTTAATATTTTACTTCCCTTCTTTAAAAAGAAATATAAATTACTTCCTTGATAAATTGCATTAATATGAGAAAAAAAATTATATGACTATAATATTTAAAATCTTAGTAAAATACAATAAATATAAAAAAAATTGATTTACGATTTTTTTACAACATTTTTATTGAGGACTACAATGGACCTCACATGCGCTTGGCTGCACTGAAATACTCCTTATCTATAAAGATGATTACTGAAAAGCTTTGTTTTGTAAAGGCGATTATCACCACTTTCATTGGATCATCTATAGAGTTCTCTCTAAAATCTCTATGTAACCAGACTGTAATTTCATTGAGTATTGCTCTGTTGTATTGAAAAACCTCTTGTCTACTTTACACGTATTGAATATACATTGATATAGTATAAACTGGATGGTTGAAGCTAAAATAATGGGAGTAATTTCATTGCTTACTTCGATTAATCACGAATTTATAAATGTAATTGTTTTTCAGGGTTTTACTGATGGAGTAACCAATTACTTAATCTCGTTTTGTTTTCTATAATTCATAAAACTTACGCTATTTTGATCAATAAAAATGAAACCACGTTTAGAAATGGCCCATTTTACTTTCATAAAGTTGCATTTCTTGTCTTGGCGTAGATATGACAATAGGTATCCTTTGGATAGGGTACTATAGCGCACATTCCCATACATGAGCTCATACCCTCGTGGGAACCAAGTTTGGCGTCCGTTCTCATATCTTATGGGTATCTAAGCGCCCGTACTCGCGCCCATTACCCACACTTTCACAACAAAATGTTAATAAATAACAAAAAATAGCACATCATAATTAAAATATGATCTAAATTCTTTGAAATCAATGTATAAAATATTACACATCATATTATTTAGCCAAATAAAAAAGCATCTAAAATATATAAAAAAAAAACAAGTGTATATTACAATAAGTATCAAAGATTTGGAATTAATTAACTAACTTTAATATTAAATAACATTATTGGTATAGTCTAATAGTCCATATAATGTGCAGGCGTGGGCGTGGGGTGGGCACTAGAGTGTCTGTGCCCGCGCCCATACCTGTTAAAATTTGTGGATAATTACCCGAGCCCACACTCATACCCAACAATGCGGGTATTTACACACCCCCGCCCCCTTGGGGATTTTTTTTTCCGGAAGTCCATTGGGCTTGATTCCAATTGCTATCTTTGTCTTTACTTTCTCATTTCCTCAACATTTTCAACCAATCCAGACAATTTCATGCGTTTGACATTTAACTAGATTGTTGTCACGTGCTATCGCTCGGGTCAATGATAAGCACAACCTATTAGCAATTTAGGACTACAACATCATATGAAAGAAATGAAATTAAAAATGACATAGATTATAAGTGAAACACTAAAACTTCATTCCATTATCACACGAGTAATACTAATATTAACTAACAAAAATTTTGGAACTATATTTTAAAACTACATTTGATGTAGCATTTGTATCTTCGCTTTCCTCGCTAGTTAGCAATTTCTTCAAATCATGGGTTAAGCAAGCAAATCCAAAACTATGAACTTCATACAGTTAGAATAACCAAGAAATATAAAGACACTTATTTAGTAGAATATAATTGTATTTTTCCATCTCTTTCCTTTCAACTTTTGTCAATCGTTTGTCCATATTATAAAAACAAATCATCAACAAAGTCATACATTTTCAATGATTCAAACCAACCTATTGTTGAAATAACAAAAACCAGCAAAACCAAATAAACTAATAAATGACAAACAAATTAAATGAGTGAGGTTAAGAATATGCAAAAAACTCTTCATCTTTTATCTTTATGTTCTGTATTTTCGATGTATTCAGACTCTGATTCAGGATCTGCAACATCATATTCTGACCAAGTTTTTATAAACTATAAACACTTATAAGAAGAATTTGTCAAAAGACTTGCGCAATTCAACCCCCCCTTCTTGAGTGAAGAAGAATTAGCAAGGTTTTCTAAGTTGTAGTGAATGGGTTATGGGCATTGGCACTGTCAGTCTCGTAACTCCAACAAGGTTTAAATACTGTGTTTATTTTTATGGCTATGTGAATGTTAAAGATGAAAGAGTGATGATGTTTGATTTTGAGAAAAACTCATAAACTCAATTGGTGCAGAAGACGTGGTGGAGAGTTTATTTTATGGATTTATGTGAGTTTATGGGTTAAAGGTGGTAGTGTTAGATTTTTTTCTCGTGTGTTGTGGTGGTGGTGGTATGAAGTTCATATGATTAGGTATGTGTTTGGTTTCCCGGCAAGAAAGGTGTAACGCAAGTATATCCTCCTCGAAAGCACTTTCATGATGTTTGGCTTCTCTTCACTCTTCTGTTGCCGTTGTACGTTTGTGTAAGTTGAATCAATTTTTCAGTGAAGCTATTATTCCTAGCTTCTACAAATCAATTTCCATTACTGTAAGTTAAAATTGCCTACTCCTAATGGGCCAAATTTTTTTTTTTTTTGGGTCTTTTATAGAAAAGTTTCATTACCTTATAAATAGTTTGTGATACCAATAAGAGCATTTTATACTGATTATGTGCTAATTTGTATTGGTTATTGTCAATTGATATTGGTTAATATTTGGCGGTACTTATGTTGTACTCATCTCTCTACTTAGCTTTGACAATAGCTAGCACTCATTGCAAAATGAACTATTTGAATGGAGAATCAACTGAAGATGGTGATTTTTTTGAACAAGCTTCTTTAGTGGCTGCACTAATGAGTCAGTATGCCGTAAAACATGAATGTAAAAAGCCACGTAAAACTAGTGAGCTAACAGGGCATGCACGAGTGAAAGAAGTAGTGCAAGGGAATCTCACTCATTGCTATGAGATGTTTCGAATGGAAAAACATATTTTTCATAAAGTTTGCACTAATTTAGTTGATCATGGTTTAAAGCCCACTAAACGCATAGGGGTAGAAGAGATGGTTGTGATGTTCTTACTTGTTGTTGGACATGGAGTGGGTAATAGAATGATTCAAGAAAGGTTTCAACACTCGAGAGAAATTGTAAGTAGACGTTTTCATGATGTGTTAATTGCTTGTTTGAGTCTATCCATCGAATATATAAAGCCTCAATATCCTTTGTCCTGTGATAGTTGATGAGTCAATAATTATTGTTTTTAAGATAATATTTGAGTATGTTTTATTTAGATTTGATTTCGTTATATTTAAATATTATTTACTTTTAGAACTATTTTACTTCAATTGCAAGTTATTTAATTCCGGGAACAAATATTCTAAAGATTCAATCTTGGAGCAAAAGAAAGGGGATTCGAGGCTGATTCGGGCTAAAAATACGAAGATGCAACACAGAAATATAATTCCCCCAAGTCAGAAGCTTGGCACGGCCCGTGCCACCAGCCACACGGTCGTGCCAACTCCCAGAATGCTCTTTTGCTGCTTTTGCTTTACGGCCAAGCTACCTATTAGTTTATTTCTGACCTAAAAGCCCGTGGTTTCTTGTGGAATATTCTAGTGATATATTTCTTAGGGCTTAAGTCATTGTAAACTATAAATAGAGTAGCTAGGTATCATAACAATTCATCTTTTGTTCTTGGAATTCAATAGTGACAATTGTCTTTCTTAAAAAAAGTTTTTTCTTTTACTTTCTTGTTATTTTATGTTCTTCTTCTTCCCTTCTATGTCTACAATGAACATGAGTGAGTAGACCCTTCTTGTTTTACGATTGTTGGATAAGTCTTAATGTCATAATCATAATCAAACCAAACCATAAACCCTAATTTTATATAAACCTACTTTCTAATCTAATTTCACCGATCTTATAATGAATTAACCAATACCAAACTCATAAAGCAAACACGGAAGGTTGGTATTTGTTAATTCATCATCTCAAATATCAAAGCGAATCATCGAAAAAAGAAGTTTTAATATTGGAACAAGTGAAATTAGACAAGGATTGCGAAACATGAGAATAGTCTAGCAAACCTTGAGACACATAAAGTTTCGATCTTCAAGGATTCTAATAACAATCAACCATGAGAATAGGTGTGGTTGCTATAGGAACACACTCACTGACATCGAGAGAAGCTTTGATACGCTTAAGAGAAACTTGTATTTAGAAAGTGGGTCCAATATAAAATTACCAGTTTAGGGTTTGTTTGTGAAGGATTTGTCATTAAGATGGACCAATAAACCCTATGGCGCTTTTTATTATTATTTTCTTCCGTTAAAAATCAAACCTTTTCAACTGAATTCTCTTTCTAATCATCAACTAAAGTTAATCAAATTAAACCACTCCCTATTGGAACGATACTCTTTTTATTACTACATCGGTAGAACCGTGCACTTGCGGTTTTACTCATCAAGTTTTTGGCGTCGCTGTCGGGGAGTTAACCAATTTGATTTTTTTAGTGGTTAGAACTTTTTGTTTTTCTTTCTTTCCTTTTTACCTTTTCTCTCTTTTCGTCTTCTCCTTTCTTCCTATTGTTACCGTTAAATTCTTGGGTTCTTGCTATTTTATGCGAAAGTCTTGGTGAATTCGTTCCCGAGATCGAAAGGTTCCTACATAAGAGAAAAAGAGACGCACAAAATAATACCGCTATGGCTGAACGCACTCTCAAAGAGTATGCAACCCCTTATACGGAAGAGCCACAAGCTATTATTGTGTACCCAACGGTTGATGATGACAATTTTGAAATCAAGCCTGCACTACTTAACTTGGTGCAGCAAAATCAGATTTATGGATCACCCACTGAGGATCCAAACCTGCATATTTCTACTTTCTTAAGACTCAGTGGAACCCTAAAAGAGAACCAAGAAGCCGTAAGACTTCATATTTTTCCCTTTTCCTTGAGGGATAGAGCTAGCGCTTGGTTTCATTCTCTAGAGGTTGGTTCCATCACTTCATGAGATCAAATGAGGCGAGCATTCCTTGCCCGATTCTTTCCCCCTTCTAAAACTGCTAAACTAAGGGACCAAATCACACAGTTCAATAAAAAAGATGGGGAATCTCTCTATGATGCATGAGAGCGTTTCAAAGAAATGCTTAGAATTTGTCCCCACCATGGTTTAAAGAAGTGGCTCATAGTTCACACTTTTTATAATGACTTATCTTATACCACAAAAATGACTGTTGATGCAGCTGCAGGTGTGAACGTTATCACTACCCTGATTTTAGGCGTTCTCATGAGTTTGAAAATAATAATGAGGTGGAGGAGTTGAAATGGAAGGAACGAGGTAAAGAAAGGTTATGTGTTGGTGGTTAAATATTAAGATTGAGTAAACTGTCACTTTAGTTCCTGACTTTGTACCTCGTTGTCACAAAGGTCTTTGACTTAAGATTAATTACAAAGTAATCCATGGATGTGCATTTCCCTTATCACTTTAGTCCCTTATGTTAAATAATTATATTAACTGATGATGTGACAAAGGTTCTATGATGACAAGACATATGAAGTGTCACATGGACTAAAGTGAAAATAGAAAATGGTCAATTTGATTCCTGAACCGAAAATCAATATCTCAGAAAATCAATATCCCTGAACCGAAAACCAATATCCCCAAAGTTGTCTCAATGAATTGTTACTATTCGTCAAGAATTGGGCCATCTTTCTCAATGAAGTTGTTATGTGGTAGCGAGAGACTTGTTGTTAGGTCCATGACTGTACATACTTACCGTCAGGTCCCTAACAGTACACACTTACTATCACTAAGGCCCTTTACACTAAAAACTTACAAGTACAAAGCGGTAGCATCACATGCACATACAAATCACATATTTTCCAAAAAAGTTGTATATGCCCACATATTTTCCACATTTTCACGACAAGATTCATTGGTAAAAAACTCGTAACAATAACAACATCAAATATAATCATATCACTAAAGCTATTATAGATTTGTACTACTGATTTTGGGCAGCACATTCATGAAAAGCAAATTCAATCCACGTTCATCTTTGGAAAACATGTGGGTAGATACAACTTTTTTTGGATATGTGATTTATATATGTGCATGTGATGCTGGCACTATGTACCGATAAATGTTTATTTTCAAAAACCTAACCGACAGTAAATGTACAGAGTCAGAGATCTAACATCGAGTCTCTCACAACTACAGAACAACTTCATTAAGGAAGATGACCCAATTTTTGATGAGGACACTTTGTTAGGACGAGTTTGGGGATATTGATTTTCGGGGATATTGATTTTTGGTTCAGGTACTAAAGTGACCATTTTCTACTTTCACTTTAGTCCCTGTGACACCTCATACTTAATGTCAACATAAAATCTTTGTCACATCATCAATTAACAAAATTATTTAACGCCATGTACTAAGGTGATAACAAAAATGCATATCTAGATACTACTTTGTATTTAATCCTGAGTCAGGAACCTGTGACAACAAGGTGCAGAGTTAGGGACCAAAATGACTATTTAGTCATATTCGATTCTATAATCTTGGATGATCTAAGGGTCCATTTTGTTTCAAGATCCTCAAAATGTTAAAATTAAATAAATTGATAAGGTCCAAGTTGGACCACCTATAATGTTGGTCTATTTTAGACATTTTAGATTAAAATTAACGGATTAGGACCAAATTGACAAACAAAAATGAAATTAGAGACCAAAACAAATTTTTTATTAATTAAAGGACGAGAATGAAACTTCGAAATTAATTAACGACCAAACATGTAATTTAGTAAAATAAAAATAAAAATAAAATGAGAAGCACATGGATGGTTAATTTTTCAACCACCGCCACA
>Ga0209282_1002679_pt1 | contig 10376 bp, 8 predicted proteins | sample Mtrugardesep15_FD_187529 | JGI IMG/M metagenome (GOLD analysis project Ga0209282, IMG submission 187529) | Root nodule microbial communities of legume samples collected from California, USA - M. trunc garden sep15 (SPAdes) (version 2) | ecosystem: Host-associated > Plants > Roots > Nodule...
CTATGAGTATTAAAAATTCGTAAAAATTAAATTTTATTTCGTCGAAGCTTTTGGTAAATAAAATTTAATTATTATAGTTGTTAACGATAGAAAATAATTATTTTTCTTAAAAAAAATTCATTTATTATTAATTTTACGAATTGGTGTACCGATACACCCAAATTTATTGGATGTACCATAGAATTTGCCTAATCTTAATTATAATTATTTTTTAGAGTGACGTTAATTATACAGCTGTATTTTGAAGATAAAATTTCTTTTTTGTAAAATCATTAACCAACTTAGTTAAAACATTCCTTATCTAATCTCTAGGCACCGATTGATGAAACGCTATCAATCAAAATTAAAAGGAAAAATCTGATTACCTATATCATCATAACACAAAACTGATTCACCAAAACGTTTCTCTATACATTGAGAGTTGCACCTATTCAGATCTATATAAATACACAAACCCTATGCCCTAATAATTCACCATTAACCCTACATATTATTATCATCGTATATTCATATTCAAAACCATTGCAATCGATAACATGGAATTGTTTATTTCGATACTAAAACCAGTTCTTCTTGCACTTGTTTCTTTCCTACCCTCCGAAGAAGCCACAACAAGAACATCTATCCTTAAAGAAAAATGGTTAAAGATATGGAAATCCGAAGAAAACATCGACTTCAATGAAAACTTCTTTGTGGATTCAACTTCTGATGAAAACAAACAAGAACAAAGAAAAGTTTTCATCAACTTTATTACAAATTGGATCACACACTTCCCTAGCCGCAGCATTAACAGGTTTTCTCTCACGCTTTCGAACCCTCGAACTTGTGGGGAAACAATTGAAAGTTGTGTTGCTTTCGCGACACAACGGGGCGTGAAAGAGTTAATTCTTGATTTCTCTGATTCAAAATGGGAAGATAACGATTTTGATGGTAAACATGCGTTGTTTCAATTGCCAACACATGTTCATCAACTCGGATTGTCGCTCGAATCACTAAAACTGTATTCGTGTGGTTTCAATACGCAAGATTTTCTTAACTTCGGTGCACTCAAAGACTTATCTTTGGGTTGGATTGAAGTTAAAATCGAAACTCTAAAAAGATTGTTATCAACCTGTCGGACGATTGAAAGTTTGAGTCTTGAGAAGTGCTGGAATTTGGGGATCTTTGATTTGGGAGACGAACCACTTGGATTAACAAGATTGGTGGTAAACAAGTGTGATTCTGAGTATTTTATATTAAATGCACCAAATCTTAAATACTTCAAATATTCTGGGGCTGTATTTACTTCAGATATAAATGTCAGGGCTATTGAAGAGGTAGACATTGATTTTTCTCAAGAATCAGAATTCCATGAACGCGGCAATGAACTCTGCCAAATCCTTCATGATTTCTCCGCTGCCAAGACTCTAACTGTTTGCAGTTATCTACTTCAGGTACTCTTTGAATTAATCTTCTTTCAAATATATATTTTTATGGTTACTTCTAAACATTGTCCTTTTTTATTGTTATGAGAAAAGGTCGTTCCATCTGGAGATGAACCGGAGAAGATGCAAAGTGCTTTGAATGTTAAACATTTGACTCTAAAGACTCAGATGCATCAATATGAACTTTGTGCAATTGAATTCATGCTCAACAGTTGCCCTATGCTTGAAAAACTCACATTGGACATTAGTCCACAAGTGATATTTGAGGTGAGTCAAATACTCTAAATTTTTTTCTCTCAATATTTTATATAGTAATCATTGATATATAGTGTGATATGTTTTGATTTTTAAGATTTTTGAATGTTTGCTTGTATATATTATACAGGACTATACACTTCCCTATCATAGAGACCTTAAGAAATTTTGGCAAACTCGTCGAGTGTTTCCTCAATGCTTGAAAAATACTTTGAAGGTGGTAGAAGTAATTGGATTGAGAGCCACAAACGAAGAACTTATGACTTGTTGCTTTCTTATGCAAAGTAAAGTTTTGGAACAGATTAATATTAAGTTGTGGAATGAAGATGAAAATGTAGAATTTCGACGTGGATGTGCACAACTTTTAGTCAAAGCTCCAAAGCGTGCAAAGAATTTGCAAATATCAATTGAATGATGATAGTGTGGAATACATTGTTTTTTCATTTTTTTTTTAAATGTGGTTTGAGTAATGTGATCTTGTAACATTAGATTATTCAATAGAGTTTGTTCCATGATTCTATCTTTCGTACGTAACTAAAGTGTGTTCAATAAAAGTATTGTTCCGTACGTACTCGCTCCATGTTTGATTATATGACATTGTGTGATTATACCTACCATTCACATAATATATTTTAATCATAATTACTTTATTATATAAAGACAAATGATATCATATAAGATAATATAAGATGTTAGATTTGTCACGATGTTTTTTATTTTACTACGATAAATTTTTTTAAAATATCAAATTTTTAATGATGAATGCTAGTTGACAAAGATATTTAAAATCATTTTTCTCTTTCTTTCATTTATATGTTTTTATCATAATACGTGTGCAATGAACAAAAGAGTTATTTTGAGAAGGAGGGAGTAATTTTTATAATACTCTCTCTAGTCATATTTATAAGCAACTTTTGTTTTTCTAAATTCATTAAATAAGTGATGTATCTGAACTATATTATATTTCATATACATTAGTTATTTAATGAATCTAAAAAAAAAATTCATTAAATATGTGCATCATTAAAGATATTAACGTCAAATATGTGCATTGGCATCTGTGTTTTAGTCAACAAGATTACTTATTTTGAGACTTAGAGTATTATTAATTATTATTAAGTTAGGAGTTCTATAATGCGTAATTTCGGTGAAACATTATGTTTTGGATTTATTTATTTTTTTAAGGAATGTGATGGAGCAAATTTTATTTGAAAATACACCAAAATTTTACATTAATAGTTAAGTTAGTTGTTTTTTGAATTTTTTTTCTATCTTTTATAATTATAATAATTAAATCTTATGTGTAAAAAGTGTCGGCAAAATTAATTTAAATTTTTATTACTCATAATCGAGAATATCGATTATTTTTTACAAAAAAATATCATTAATTAATAAATTTATAAAACAAAAATACCGGTATACCTTAATTAGAAGTGTTCCATTCTGTCATTTTGACCCTTAAAAAAAAAAATCCCTCGTTTTGGATTTGTCTAACTATTTTCACAACTTTTCTTTTCAAACACTCAAATGTAGCACTTTGGATGAACTGGTAGTATAATTTCTCTCGATTGTTGTTGATGCGAAAAGGCTAATGGTAATTTGGATTAAGTTTCTTTTGATGTTAAAATAATTGAATAAAAACATCTTGCTTAAAGGTGCCTAAATTCAACTTTCTCCTTTTTATTCTTTTATGTTTTATGGAATAAAAGTTACACTTTCTTCTTATCGGCTAAATGATAGTATTAATAACAGCAAAAACCGAGTACAAGCCATATAATACCCACAAGAAAGTATGGTAACAAAACTCGTACTCGCGGTTATCTGTCTAAACCAAATATAATTTGACGGGTTTTTCTTGTTTTAAAGGGTTTGAGTTTTCTCCGTTTTTAAAAGACAGGTATATAGGTACGCGTACCCAAACTCGTCCCGAATATAGAAAATTATTTTATTTTGATATGTCATGTTATTTTGTTTGATAATTGTCATGTTATTAAAACTAGCATTGATATTTAAAGGAGAAATTAAATCATTCGGTCCGACAAATTTTAAAAGTGAGCATATTGTTCGATAATGTATTACAACATTGCTCTTGGAGTTACAAAAAAACTTATATTTTTTATTAAAAAAAATTATTTAATGCTGGGACGGGGAGGGGATACCCGAACCCGTCAGAGACGGTGATGAGATTCAATTTCTCATCCTAACGGTAATAATTGCTATGTTATTATTATGTTATTTAGTTAATTATAATTATTATTTAGGTAAGTATATGAGAATCGGGTATGAAAACGGAAAAGGTAAAACGCGTCCCACTCACCCCATTGCCATACCTACCCACGTCCGCAAAATAAATACACACTGCTTTATCATACAATTTTTTTTTTAAAGAATTCATGAGGAATTGCTTAATGAGTAATATTTCGATAGATTCGCAATCGCATCACAATCTTTAAATATATTTCTATTGATTATAAGGTAATTTAGTAATTTTTTGAATAAATTTCCGAAGATATATAATTATTATTATTTCTTTTTTTATAAATTCTCATCTTAAATTATATAATTAACATTAGGAAAATGAATACATTCCATTCAACGAATGAAAATGAACCGATTAATAAAATAATAATTTTTTTTTGGCAAATAATATAATTTATTTCAAAATACAATTAACTAAATAACATAGTATAATAAAAGCCAACGAAATTGCTACGAACTATAAGGGCATTAGTGACCAAAAAGGATGAACTGTCATTTCCCTTCCACTTGAAGAAATATCAATTCCCTGAGCAAGCATGAATTCACTTAGGGAATTTTTATAATATCCTGATTTTTATTATTAGTTTATTAATATAATTATTATATGATATTAGTAATATTAGTATTATTTAGAATATTTTTATTTGATGTGGTTGAACTGATTGGTTAGTTAATTATTAGAAAATAAGAGTTTACGAGGAATTAAGAAAATAGAGGTGTATGAGTAAATATGAGGTTTAAGTGAGTAAATGAGTAGTGTTTTTATTTGTGGAGAAAATAAACATGATAGTAACTAAGCTCATCATATTATACCGGGTCGTGGTCTCCGACAAGGGGATCCACTATCCCCTTATTTGTTTATAATTTGTGCGGAGGGTTTGTCTTCTCTTATTAGTGATGCGGAGGCTCGAAATGGCATTCTTGGTACTTGTGTTTGTAGAGGCGCGCCACTGGTCTCACATCTCCTCTTTGCTGATGATTGTTTTCTCTTCTTTAAAGCGGAAGAGGATCAGACACAAAAAATGAAGGACATTTTTTTAAAATATGAAGCAACGTCTGGTCAATCTATCAGCTTGCCAAAATCTGAAATTTTCTATAGTCGGAATGTCGAGGAAGCTCGAAAGAATGCTATTACCCACATTTGAAAGTGAATTCATGCTTAATAAGGGTCTGGAGGTTGTAACAATGTCTTTAGTTTTAAATGATGTTTTAACAATTTTTCATTTCTGACATGAACCACAGAGTGCATCTAAATGATAGTCAATGTATGGGGAGCCTCTAACAAGTTTTGACTTGCTAAGCTTAGAGATTAATTAATCTCCAGTTAGCATGCCCTAACCTTTTGTGCCACAACCATTTCTTATCATTCACTAATAGAAGACAAACTACCTTCTGATCAGCCAATTCAGAAAAATAAATTTTATACATTGTTTCTCCTCTTTCCCTTGAACACTATGAACTTATCACTTTTGTTGATTACTGTGCAGTTGTTCTTATCAAACATAACATCATAACCACTATCGCAAAACTGACTAATGTTAAGTAGGTTATGTCTAAGTCCATCTACTAACCACACATTATTAATAGAGATAGAAGAGTTACAAATAGTTCTTGTACCAATGATTCTGCCAGTCTGGTTTCCTCCAGTTCCCACAGTTCCTCCCTCTTTCATTGTTAGGGTTAGGAACATAGACTTATCTCATGTCATGTGTCATGAACAACCACTGTTCAGGTACCATGACTTTAGCTTTTCCATTCCTCTTAAGCATATCTGCGACATCAAGAATTTCAGACTTATGTACCCAAATCTTTATGGGTCCTTTAGGGTTAGTACTGAAAGTTTTACTCTTCTTCTTTTGTGCCTTGTGCTTGAAGTTAAGTGGCTTTTGTTCATTCAATACTTTAGGTTTAACACCTTTTTGTTTTGAATCCCATGAAGCAACAATTGTTTTCCTTCTCTAAACCTTAAGCTTTGAGACTACAGACTCTGAGTTCTTTAGAACCTGTGGTTTAGGTTTTAGTCTCTTCAGAATCTGAATCTTTGGAGTCTTAGATTCAGAGCTAGTCAAAACCTTAGGCTTAGAGTTCTTTGACTTTGAAGCTTTCAGAGTCTTAGAGCTAGAAGCTTCAGGTTCTAACTAGATTACAACTTCAGACTCAACAAATTCATACAGAAAATAAGTTTTCAAACCCTCCTTAATGCACTCACAACATGATTTAGATTGATTTCATTAGGTTTCCCTTCTGAAAAACTAATCCCTTTACCATTGTTCTTATATATGTTGTAAATCATAGAAGCTACTTTTCTTCTGTCAATACCTGAAACAATAAAATCTTCAAGAGCAATATCTTGTTTGCTTAAATATTTTCCTTCACACTTTTCTTTCTGTTTCCGACAAACATACTTGAGTTTGTCTTTATAAGTTCTACAATTGAAGTCAGAACTTTGAAGTTCTTTTTCAGATTCTTTCAGATCCAATAAAGTCTTTTCTTGTTGTTTTAATAAATCAACATTTTTTTCTTTTAAATCTTTCAACTCATTGGTTCTGTGTTCAAAGTGTGTGAGAAGCTCTTTAAGTGATTCAACAAGTTCATCTTGGAAATTTTAGAGTATACTTCATTTTCATCTTCATAGTCTGTTTCAGGTTCAGCATTTGAAGCAGGTTCAGCATCTGAAGCTTCTGTAGCTACTAACCCAACATCTACATTTCCTTCTTCTTCTTCTTCTTCTTCTTCTTCTTCTTCTTCTTCTTCTTCTTCTTCTTCTTCTTCAGCTTCATCCTTCTCAGACCCTATCTCATTATTTACTTCTTCCCAGGTAGCCATCAAACTCTGCTTGATCTGCTTTCTGAACTTGTTGGATTTGAAAGTTAGTTTCTTGGATTTTTCTTTAGATTTCTCCTTCTGTAGGTCAGGACAATCAGCAATGAAGTGCCCAGGTTTCTTGCATATGAAGCAATCTTTCTGATCTTCTTTTCTTGATCGTTTGTGACCACTGTAACGCCCTACTTCTATTAAAGCGATAAATCACGCGAATATAATAAATATTCAAGAAATAGACGTCACGTCTTCAAATAATTCACAATTGACATGCATAAAAATTTCAACAATAAAACATCACAGCGGAAATATAGCATACACGTCAAGTAGCCATGTCATCAACTCATAAAATACATCCAAATAATAATATCCAAATCCCGACACATGGGTAAAGTCTCAACAACGTAAAACACAAATCCTAGATCAGAGCCTATCTAAGACTCTATCAACTGAAAGAAAATGGAGGAAGCTCCCGCTATCCTCAAGCAACTCACCAAGCAAGCAAATCAACTAATCCTGCATGTCATCTACCCATTCATACAATTAGGTAGGCGGTCCACCACAGACCACTGGGGGTTAGCTTCACATCAACCATAATCAAAATGCATAAGCCGGAATAATCAATCATCAAGACATTTCATGGTTCATAACACCAATACATGTACATTTTCAAATATTCACTAAATTGTCACCAACGATTTTTAACAAGTATATGATTCATTGATCACAAATAATCACCAAGCACACAACAATGTCAACACGTAATTCACAACAATCACATAAATAATTATGACTCATCCTAAACATGCAATGTGCCTTGACCGAATCTTGACACGTGTGATACCAAATCGCCTCAAGGTCGTCACCTTATGATGCAACAAACACATCATTTGTAAGATTTCACGCCCGTCTTACAATTTGCCGAAGTAAAAGTACACCCTTTTACAACATCAATGACTCGACATGACTATGATGCATGGACATACAAGTAAAGACTCGACAATACAAAATCACTTTATACATATTCGACGACAATATAAAGGATAACCTCCATTTACATTGACCAACTTCAACAACAATTGCATTATCAAATATTTACGTCCACACAATCAACAAATCACAATTCAATTAAGAGTCATCACCACATCATTCATTACATGCTTACACCAACAATTCAACACCAATAACATGTAAGAAGGTTCACCAACAACATATATGCACATAAACATATATAAACACCAACAACATCACCATAATAATTCAACAACTTCATAAAATTCTCACAATTCAAGTAAAGGAGAAAATGCACCACATTATGATAAACATCATATTCAACACCCATCAATCATTCATACATCTTCATTTATTCATATCAAACTATTCGTAAAAGATTTTCAAGGTAATCGGATTCAAAGATTATATTCAACAAAGTTCGTCTCATATTTCACAACTTTGAAACAACTAAGACCATTGAACCAAAACTAAGAAAAACAACTCAATTGCCCCAACTATGTATACACATTAATCACATATGAGTGTAGTTGTGCATACATGTACGTTTCACCGGCCAATTACTACGAAATCCTACAAATCACAAGGTTCGTCTCACTTTACCACTTTTCCAAAAGAATTTCATTTTCAAAGCAAAGCAAGTTAACTCTCAATGAAATCAAGCAAAACCATTTTTAGAAATCACATAATCAGTATACATCCTTAACCATACTTCATTCCTTTGAGAAGAACAAGTTTTGGAAAAATCGGCGTTCTTGGACATTTTTCAAAAGTTAAGTTCAATTCACAAAATCAAGTCCAATTCGATCCATAAGATGTTCCAGTATGTTTAAGTGTATAAAAAGATATTAAACTAGTCAAAAGAAACATTTTAGAAAGCTCGGAACATCCCCCAAACGCCCGGAACGCAAAACAAAAAGTGTTGAAACTGGGCACAGTTCGCTCAAGCGAAGACCTGCTCGCTTAAGCGAAATTCTGGCAGTAGCCACTGGTGACATTTCGCTTGGCGTTCGCTTGCGGTTCACTCAAGTGAACTGTCATCAGTTCTGCAGAAAATGTTACGGGTTCCAACCCTTTTTCCCCCAAAATCCTAATTTTTGATCTTCCAAATGTCCAAACTCGTTCCAAATGTTATTTACAGGTATTGATACATCAAAAGGCACTCAAGGTTACACAAAACTTGAAATCAAAACATCATTTCAACATAATTCCACAATCCAACCAAGTTTCACCAAAACTTTCAACAACAACAACAATTCACATCACCAATTCACAATTATGAACACTCAATGTATCAATTCATCAACAACACATCCCACAACAACAACAACAACATTTAATCATCCACAATTTAATAACCACAACATCATTATTCATCAATTTTGTACGAACACCAAACATATATATATATATATATAATTCAAGCATGCAAATTCAACATCAACAACACAATTATCATTCAATTCACATACTTAGGCATGACATCAAAATTAAGCACGAATTTCTACAACTAAACTCAAATAATCACTTATTCAAATAAGCACTTTTGAACATGGGTAGAAAAGAGATTAAAATGAAAAGTTTATGCTTGAATACTATCCCACTTACCTCAATCTCCAAGATTCCTAGCCTTAGTCTCGCTTTAGCTCCTAGAATCCTCAATCACTTCTTGCTCTTCAAGCTTTTTCTCTTCTAACCCTTTTCTCCTCTTTCTCTAGCTTTTCTCTCTCTACCTCTTTCTAATGTTGCGAAAATGAATGCTCTAACCCTAGTTTTCTCTTAAGACACGGGTTATATAGACACACCACTAATGGGTCTAACTCTCAAAATGTTTTATGGGTTCAAAGCTCTAATTAATCCATTCTACAAGTTTCTTCTCACTTACGGTAAAAATAACGAGTAAACACCGGCTCTTAATTAATTACCACAACCCACTAACAACTTAATAAAATAAATGGTTCTCACTTAAAACACTAAAAATAACCTTCACTATAGAATTACTAAATTACCCTTGCTCACCAAAAGACCAAAATACCCTCCTAACACGAAAACCCAAGAAATTACACCCAATGATAAATAATCACACACAAACATATATAAACACATAATAAACAATTAAAAAAAACGAAAAATCGGGCTGTTATAGTGAGGTGAAAAGAGTGGAGGACGGAGGAGACGAAATGTTGGTCGGATCTTAGACGACGTGGTGGTGACGAAGTGTTGGAACAGAGGACAGGAGATCGTCATTACCAATGTGAAAGAGAGAGAATAAGACGATGGTGAACGGATCACAGTGGTGGTGATTGTCTAACGATGAAGATGGTGGTTGTGACAGAGTACGACGACGATGCGATGATGAGGTGAAAGTGAGTGGTTGCGATGGTGGTGGTGAGTGAAACAGAAAAAAGTTGTGTTGTTTAGAGAGAGAAGAGAGGAAGTTTTTATTTTTATGAATCTATGTTTTTTGGAATTTTTCTGAAGTTTTTTTTTTTTTTAAGGTGATGAATGAGGGGAAGGAAGAAGATGAAGAATGGGAAATAAAGTTAGGGTTGAAGCAAAATCCCTAATTAATTTTAAAGATAGCAAACCTTGATGATTAAGGAATTA
>Ga0209282_1002680_pt1 | contig 10376 bp, 4 predicted proteins | sample Mtrugardesep15_FD_187529 | JGI IMG/M metagenome (GOLD analysis project Ga0209282, IMG submission 187529) | Root nodule microbial communities of legume samples collected from California, USA - M. trunc garden sep15 (SPAdes) (version 2) | ecosystem: Host-associated > Plants > Roots > Nodule...
GAGTGGTTCTTGAGTTGATAACAATATGCACCGTGGCCAGTATATCACATTGGTGGATACATCAGCCTCGGGTTTCAAGTACCTGCAACTTCCAAATTCTACAACCCCCACAAACTCGCTACTTTCTAGTTCCACCCGTATTTACAAGTTATTACTCCCCCTTCCTACCTCTTCTTGGTTAGTTATTCAGATACAATGTATTTCCTATACTGTCCCCTACTCTTCCTCATATCGCTATAAATTAATAGGAAGTTTCCCAACATCTTCCATTTACATTCATGATTTGTTACCTCTAGTCTCTATCGTTTGACAGTGTTGCCATCGTGGTCCAATTCCTCTGATGTCAAATTCAGAACTAACATTTTTTTCCTCCAACGTCATTATTTGCTTTGTTGCTTCTATCATTGGATCACTTTGGTTGTAATGTACTATATGTATCGTTTTTTATACCGTCACACTTACCGAAATGCACCTACCAGTATCTATGTATACCAACCTATGATTTTCCTTTACTTATAACCTTCATCATGTAATATGTTACCATCACCTATACTCCTTTTGGAACTATGCCATCTGAACTGGCAACAATCCCTATAAATAGTACATGGATATACAAAAGTGTCTGCTAGGAGTAGGACCATATTTTTTTCCCATAGTAGAGTGTCACCTTTTTAGTTTGAGCCTGTGAATAACAATAACACCAACCAAGCCTTTAATGTGAGCTAATTTATATTCAAAGTTACCTCTGATATTTATCATAGCAGGTAATCACATGTCTTAAATTTTATTCAACTTGGCACTTTGTTGTTCTGTTAGGTGATATTGGCAACTAATATTGCCGAGACATCAATTACGATTCCTGGAATCAAGTATGTAATTGATCCTGGACTTGTAAAAGCGCGTTCCTATGATCCTGGAAAAGGCATGGAATCTTTGATTGTAGTACCTACATCCAAGTCCCAGGCATTGCAAAGAAGGTATGGTGCTGGATTATGTTTCAATCTGTTTAATATTTGATTCTATTTCATGTTTAATTGCTGCTGCAATCGTTGGTTGAATTAATTTAGTTAATGTAATGAAAATGAAGCAAGTTTGGTTCAGTTTAACTGAGAATGACTTCCTTTCTCATTTCAAGTTGAGTTTGTTGATGACCTTTGATTTTCCTCAAAAAATGTGTATTTTCTTAACAAAGGTTTTTGAAATGTGAATCCAGCATCATTATTTCTAGAACTTGTTTTTTGGTTAAACATGGCATGGCATAACAACAACATTTAACCAAAACCTTATCCCACTAGTTGTGGGCGGCTATGATTTAAATGACACCATAATCAAAACCATTGATTTCCCTCAAAAACATGTATTTTCTTAACACAGACTTTGGCAATGTGAATTTAGCATCATTACTTCTAGAACTTGTTTTTTTTTATTACTCATACTGAGGCATTACAACAACAACAATAAAACCTTATCCCACTAGTTGGGGTGAGCTATATGAGTCAAATGACACCGTAGTTCCCTATCATGTGATAAGTTCAGAAATAGATTCCCTACTTCTAAATCTCTCTTGATGGTTTGCCCTAAAGTTTTTCATGGTCTCGCTCTACCTTTAACCATTGGACTATCTTTTATCTAGCAAACTTTCCTTCATAGTGTCGTGTGTGTCCACTCATTCATCTTAATCTTCTTATTATGCGACATAAGTAATATATTTAGTTTGATTTTGCTAGAAGAGTAGTGCAAATTGATTATCTACATTTTGGTAACAGTGGGCGTGCAGGGCGTGAAGGACCTGGAAAATGCTTTCGGCTATATCCAGAAAATGAATTTGAGAAACTTGAGGATTCAACAATGCCAGAAATTAAGCGTTGCAACCTTTCTAATGTCATTTTGCAGCTTAAGGCTTTGGGTGTTGACGACATATTAGGGTTCGATTTCATTGAGAAACCTTCAAGGTGAGAACCTTATCAAAATTTTGGTTTGACAACTTCCCTACGTATGCATATTTGTGGATTAGTTCTGATTGCTTATATTTTTAAGGCTAAGTTACTATGTAGATTTTAAAGTTTCACTTTGTTTTTAAGTAGGTTCTTATACTTCAAAAAAAATTAGTGTTTGATTCTAAAGATTTTTGTATGAGGGCCAACTACCAAGTACTATTAAGACTATGCAAGCTTTTGATTAATTATGAGGACCAGTTTGAAAGCTTAGATAAGCTGAAGAGTTTGAGAGATATCACAGTTAAAAACGCCCCTATACACTTCATCTTAATTTTCCAATAGGTCCTTATAAGTTATAATTTTGCAAAAGTTAACAGCCATTAGGGAGTAGGGATCTTATAAACTTGTCTAAACTATAAGAACCTATTTGAAAATTCATGAAACTATAGGGATCTGCAGACTAATGAAGCCTGTTTAAAATATGCATGTCCTGAAAGCTTTTCTTTCTACCTTCTGCTTATCTTTTAAAAGGATTTTTAAGTCACTTTGAAAAGATGCTATTATCTCTCTACCAAGATGATTCCTTCAACCTATATAGTTCCCTTTGATTATCCTTTAATTTCTTTTTGTTGTAATGTGATCTAAACTGGAGATAAAAATCCATTTGAATATTTGGTGCTTCAATTCAAATTTTCTTTGTCATGAAAAATAAAATTATTGAGGTCTGACTATATTGTATTCATATACAGAAAGAATAAGAAAGACATGACATTTGTATTGACAAATAACCAAAAATCAATAAAAGTGTCATATATATTATTAATTCAGAAATATTTTTAGGAATATTTGTATCCTGATGAAGAAACTAAGAACAATACATAGACAGCACTAAATAAAACCTTGCTTGGACCATGAACTTGCACCTTAAAATGAATCTATAAAGATAATTCCTATGTACCTAAAAACTACAAAATATTAAAAATGGGCTTCCGTGAAATTTTTTGGACTGAATGGAGAAAATACATTTACCTGAGTTATTAAACACGTATGTTCGACTTACTGGTTTTCAATCTTGTACGCAAGGCAATCAGGATTCAGTAATGAGTTCAAATATTTGAAACCTCTATTGATTCAGTTTCTTTGATGTCAGTTGTCTCATGCATTGTACTCCAGAACTAAATTACAAACATTTTTATAGAGTTCTTCGTTTCTTTCTGTGTTTTCTATTGATTCAGTTTCTTTGATGTCAGTTGTCTCATGCATTGTACTCCAGAACTAAATTAAGAACATTTTTATAGAGTTCTTCGTTTCTTTCTGTGTTTTCGAAAAGTATATCACCGAGCAACATATTACTCAAAGCTTGTACCTGTCACATGTTTTAACAGGACAGCTATAGTAAAATCATTGGAGCAGCTATTTTTGTTAGGTGCTTTGACAGATGACTGTCAACTATCTGATCCAGTTGGACGTCAAATGGCCCGACTTCCCTTGGACCCAGTTTATGCTAAAGCTCTTATTTTAGCAAGTCAGTTTAACTGCTTGGAAGAGATGTTGATAGCTGTTGCAATGCTTTCTGCGGAATCCATATTTTATTTTCCGCGCGACAAGTATGAAGAGGTTTGAAGAGTGAATTCGGATTGTAATCCATTCCTATCATATTATATTATTCTATTTTGGTGAAACATAAATACGTGCATGAATCATTGATTATGTGCTATGCCACTCTATTGGTATATTCACCGTTTAACAAAATAATTGAAAAATATCATACGGATGGTTTAACGCGATTGGTAATGGCCGTATGAAAATTCTAGTCTTCATTTGACGTCAACTTGTCTTCCCTACACTTAACTTATTGTGCTTCTCTGATTTATGGCCAGGCAAGAACTGCAGCTAAGAGCTTCGCAAGTCCAGAGGGAGACCATATCACTCTGATTAATGTATATAGAGCAGCTACTGATTTATTGGAGAAGAGAACTATTGAAATTAATAAAACAAAAAATGAAAAGGATTTTAGAAAATGGTGCAAAGAAAATTTTATCAATAGCCGTTCTCTTAGACATGCTCGTGACATTCACAGGTTGTTTTATTGTGCTTAAACTTTATTTCAAGGCATCTATAATATCCTCAAGACATTTTTTTTCATTCTAATTTCTGAAACGTCTTTTTCAGGCAGATTCAAGGACATGTTCAACAAATGGGTCTGAAACTTGCTTCTTGTGGAGAAGATATGCTTCAATTTCGCAGATGCCTTGTTGCTTCCTTTTTCCTCAATGCAGCTGTGAAGCAGCCAGATGGAACCTACAGGTATCCATTTTAACTTCAAAATTCTTGGGCAGGCCCCTTAGGGTGGCTTGCCATCTAATTGGAATTATTACATGAAAATATCGTTTAGTTTTGAAATTTTTCACTGGTAATTATGATTCGCTAGTTGGAATCCTGACCTTACATTGCATATACACTCTTATAATATTTTGCTTTTTTGTTTTTACTTATACTTTTATGATAAAAAAAAGACTCTTACTGCTTCTTCACACAACAGGGCTTTGGCAAGCGGTCAGGTGGTGCAGATCCATCCTTCGTCTGTATTGTTCCGGAAGAAACCAGAGTGCATAATATTTAACGAACTGATTCAAACTAATAACAAGTATGTCCGTGATTTAACCAGAGTTGACAACCTATGGTTAACTGAACTGGCTCCTCAGTTTTATGCTATGCAGAATTAAGTTCTCGATGGGGCTTTACACAGGTAATTAAAATTGTTGTTATTTTGATATTTTTTTATTTTTGGTCTTGACCCTGTTTGGTGGTTTTTGTGCACGTATTACGTGCAAAATTTATTTTGCGTCCATGACTTCATGTGATCCTCTATCACCATCTTCATTATTGATCTGAATGTAAGCGAAAATTCATCTTTTTTTTTTTTTTTTTTATGGCGGAAGTGGCAAAGTTGTAATTATCTTTAATTAAAGAAGCATATATGTTTAGAAAGAATAGAAATAATTTACATTCACCAAAGCTGACTTACCTCTTTGTTCTCTTAAAGCAATCATGAACCAAGAAGCCACATTCTATCACCCAACATGTTTAATGCAATGTTTTTAAAACCGGACCGGAGATCGAACTGGTGAGAACTCTGGTTCAAGGTTCAACTGGTCGAACCGCAATTGAACCGGATAATTAATAAATATAGTTTTAATTAAATAAAAAACTATAGTTTTTTAATAAAAAAATTATATTTATTAATTATCCGGTTCAATTGCGGTTCGACCGGTTTGTAATTAATAGGGGATTTAATTAAATAAAAACAACAAATAGGTAATTAAATCCCCTAAAAAACAAATAGGTAATTAATTAAGAAAAAAGAGCAAAACTAGATCCATTTTAGCAATTAACATGTAAGGCTGGTAGTAAAAGTCTTAAACTAAACCCGATATGCCCATTACACAACCTGTTAAAAACAAAACACAACTCTTAAATCCCTAATTCACAACACAGTGCTGCGCCGTATTCTTCTTCTTTTTCACAAGACAAGCATATTTCTCCTTCTTCTTTATAAAATCCATGGTCTTTGGCTCTTTGCTTCATAACAGAGAATGTAGATCTTACATATCTCCACTTTACTTTCCTCTTCTTCTGTTATTCTTCTCTACTAACTAAATTTCTGCAATTTTTTATGAAAAGAAAATCCATGAAAGGGGAAAAAAATGGATTTTTTTAGCTTGATGTATGGAACCGGACGGTTGTCCAAAACCGGATCCGGTTCAACGGTTTTTCGGTTCAAACCGGTTTCCCCATTATTTTTCCGGTTCATTTGGACTGTGGTTTTCACTGCTTGTCCAGACCGGCACTGACTCCGGTTCGCGGTCCAATCGGCCGGTCCGGTCCGGTTTTAAAAACATTGATTTAATGGCAAATACACCCTTGAAAATAATGCCATTATAGGTGCTATAGATACTCACTCCTCATTTCTCATGCAATATCTAGTAATACAGTTGATCTACCTTGTATTAAAGGAGCGGGAAATTGAGAGAATCACTCATATTTTCTTATATTTGAATTGTGTATTACAATTTTCTGATCTGTTAATAACAGATTCTGGGAATTTATATGATTGTTTTCCTGCACCCAGCATTGGCTTAACCTGATGTGGCACTCTATTTTCACCTGCCTGATTATAGCTGTTACACGGCTAGAACACCTGAAAACTATCTAGAGATGTTTATCTCACACCTTGCAATAATATAATGGTTCTGATTTCTGCCTAGAACAGTTTCAGTTCAATAACACAGTAATCTCATGCAAATCAAATTGCTTTGTGTCAAATCTTGTTATGAAATATAATATAGTTGCATGAGCTAGTTAGCATCCCTGTACCCCCAAAAAGGAATCCTGCTGGTAAAAAATATTCAGTTTTGGCTGTAATAATTGCAAAATTGGCTCTATTGTTTCTTCATAAATTTAGGGTTGAAATATATTATTTTAATTGAAAGGCATTTATATGCTGGAACAGATAGGTGCAAGCTTCAGGTTATGTCCGACCACTGTTTGCAGAGGTAGCATTTGTGGCTTTTAGTGACGAAAACTTTCTTTAAGGGGCATGTCTTTTGTATTTTGTAACCATTGATGTCTAAAAATGGAGATGACTTCGAGTACTCCAATGACAGGCCCTCTTTGCTGAATTGTTGTCACCGTATTTTCTCTTGAGCAGCTTCGGTTACTGAGATTCAAGAACGCAACGAAGTTTGTGGAAGGATGCATCTCATCATATAGTTGAGAACCTTGTTGTAGTGGTGGTTTAAACAATGTAATTGAATACACAGACTATGACATTGTATATTTAATCTTACCTTAAAAATTTTTAGGGAAAAGAAATAGATGAGTTTGCAATTTTCCAGTAGATGTCAATGAATTAATATGAATTGTGTGATTAATCTGAAAAATCATCTTTTGAAATCTGCATATTTGTATACCCTCCATGGCAGTTTCAAAGTGACATACTGTTTTTTTTTTCTTTCTTTTTTCCTACATTAGGTGATATTTGAAGGATTTGGTGATGCAGAAAGCACACAGTTTCATGTTGTAATACACCGAAGTTGATATCAGATCGGACAGTTTAGATTATACATCAGTTGAATGATCTCAGCCATTGATCTAAACCAGACGGTCCTTGTTTGTAGCTCTCCATCAAAGCAAACCAGTGTGGCACGCAGCCCTGATATGGAAAAATAAAATAAAAAAGTCAACAAAAAATATACCAAACCTTATAAATGAACTATTGATATAATTGAATCGGAAAATAAACTAATATTTAATCTCACTTACTGCCCCCGTTTGGAGTTGGTTGGACTCTTCAATGTGAAAATCAATTGAAGTTTAATAGCAGAATATCAATTAGTAGAGGTGGACGTGGTTCGGTTATCGAAGAAAACTAAACTAAACCGAATTGAATTATTGAGAAAACCGAACTGTTTTAGGTTTGGAACGAACCAAACTTATGGTTCGATTAACCATTTTGTTACTTAGGAACTGAGCCGAATTGAACCAAAATCAATATTTTGAACCAAAATGTATTTTTTAAATACTTTTGTGAATTTGATTGTGTTTTCTGTCTTTTTTAATGTAATTGCAAATCTATATTAACCAAAATGTATAACTTTATTAACCAAAATCACATTAACTTTATTATTGTTATGGAATATCAAACCAAAATCATTATTTTGAACCGAAGTGTATTTTTAGGCTTGAAGTGTGAGAAATTTCTTTTCAGCATTTACCATGAAAATGCACAATCAAACAACTATGAAAAGTCAAAGTATTTTTTTTGTCAAATAGTCTAGTGGTTATAGCTCACACAATTTAATTGTAGAGAAGTGAAGTGTTCGGAGTTTGAACCCTGACCCCTATATATAAAATGCAATATCCTTATCAACTGAGCTAAGCTCACGGAGATAAAAGTTAAAGGATTTATCATGCCATGTTGAGTTGATGCAATTAATACAATATATATATATATATATATATATATATATATATATATATATATATATATATATATATATTAATTTATTTAGCTCACATGATATTTATGATTATGCAATTCATAAAACTGTTTCACATGAATTACCATATTTTCTTTAAAAAAATATGAATCAACCATATTTTCTTTCTAAAAACAATTAATGTTTATGATCAAACAGTAGTTTTATTTTCGTGTTCATACGCTATTTATGAATTGTGTATATAGTCATACAATTTCAATACAATATGATTCATACAATATTAATTGTATCTAACGATTATATAATCATACATTCCCTTTATATAATTGACATACGGTATAATTCATTTAAACAAAACAACAATTGTTATAATTCCTCAACAACAAAAAAACAAAAATTGTTATAAATATTCGTCATATTTGATTATAAATTTATATATAATTTATTGTCACAATATGTAAGTTGTTAAGTTTTTAGTGACTGATTTCAAAATAGTTTTCGGAATTTTGAAATATATATTTATCAAAAGAGAATGTATCATATTTTTCAACTTATTTATCTCATAAATATTTTTACATATTCATCACATGTAAGTATTTTTTAAATTTGAATTTTTTTATGAACAATAATATTTTGTATTATAAAAAATGATCATATGATTTAAAAAAATAATATTATTAAAGTAGAAAATAAATACACATAGTATGCTAAAATGAAGTGTTTGATATATTATTCTAATATAAGCCAATATATATTTAGGGTATCTTTAAACTCTGTAAAATACAATTTAAATTAATTTGGACGATATATTTAGGGTATCTTGAAATACTATAAAATGCATTTTAAATTAATTTGGACATTATGATAATATCTTCCGCAATATGAATTAATTAAATTAAGAGAAATGATATTTATACAACCATTTTGGGACAATTTTTTCTCTCATACGCATATCATGTTCTTGTTCTCTTTCATATATTTTCTTTCAAAATTGTTTTTATCAATAAAAAGAGAGAAAAATAAAGTTGGCATAAAAATTCTCATGAATGATTGTTCAAATATCATTACTCTTAAATTAAATATTAACTAAATACTTGTAAATATTTATTATCAATTGAACACTTGAAACACAGGGTCAAATTCAATTAATTACCCCGATCTATAGGTTCATTTTCACTCTCCACCCTAATTTTTTAATTAACCTTTTTGCACTCAAGTTTAAAACAACTTATTGTAACTTTTCCTCTCAATATTACTTTGTCAAAGATTAAAAAAAAATGAGTTTAACAAATTACCCAATTTGAGTCAAAGGATTAAATTATCAAAATTTAAAATTTAAATATAATTTGTTTCATTAGATTGATATTCTCATTAGATTTACCTGACTTTTTAGCCTCAAAAGGCTTAAAATTTGATAGAGTTTATAATATATTTAACATCTTACGAAATAGACGCGTGAAATAAAATGTGAAAAATAATAATTCCTAAATTGAAATACACAAATATTAGAAAATAAAAAAGTCAATTAAAGGAAATATATAGGTATTGACTTAAAAATCAGATAAAAAAAATTGTTCGTGTGTTCAAATAAGAACAAAGTCAATTATGATTCAAATGAAAACAAAACTGATTTGTTTTTTAGTTATGAAAAAAAATCGATGGATCAGATTTTTGACAAAAAACACCAAAAAATTAATAAATAAAACATAATTGCAAAGAAAAGAAAGCTCTTCATTTTGCAGAGGAAAAAATAAGTTATAAACATCTGTGCTTTGTCGAAAAGAAAAAAATATAAATTTACCTCATTTGGATCTAGATCTTCTCTCCAATACTAATGATTTTTGACTGGTGCATAGATTTGTCTGCTTTGAGATATCCATCTCGAAGGAATTGAAAGAAAAGACAAGACAATAGCAGGTGGCACATGGCGTAGTAGCTCAGACGGAGGAAGCTGTATGGGAGTATCAAATTTCTAGACACAATGACCGCCATCTGAACCGCTCATTATTAATTAATGTTTAATGCGTTGTCATTTCAAATCGTGCATTTTAATTTCGACTAACTAACAATATCAATAATAATACACATGCATCCTTTTTCTATCATGCAATTAATATTTTCAATTTAGAGTTAATATATGTTTAGTGTTATGAAAAATAAATTGTTTTAGATTTTGATCTCATGTGATTGGACAAAAACATTGATGTGACACTTTTGGTTTTGCATTGTAAAAAAAAAAAAAATAGTTTCAATGTTTGTAAAATAAAGATTATTTACGATTGCCCCCAAAGCCTTTGAGTATGATACGACCATGAAATGGCTTTTTCTTTTTATTTTGTTTTTTTTATGGACATGTAAAAAATATATTACACGTCATTTATAATTAAAAAATAAAATAAAAAACGAACAAAACAAATTAATTGTTTTTGGCTTAAAT
>Ga0209282_1002681_pt1 | contig 10373 bp, 4 predicted proteins | sample Mtrugardesep15_FD_187529 | JGI IMG/M metagenome (GOLD analysis project Ga0209282, IMG submission 187529) | Root nodule microbial communities of legume samples collected from California, USA - M. trunc garden sep15 (SPAdes) (version 2) | ecosystem: Host-associated > Plants > Roots > Nodule...
CTTCAAAAAAAAAAAACATATTTCCTATATTTTGTTGTCTCAAATTATTTTACAAAAGGAGTATGATACCAGAAGAATTTTCAAATTCTTAAAAAAAGTTAAACTTAATATTCCATTTTTTGATTGGTTTCACGTTTATATACCATAAAAACAATGGAGATTATCCTTTTTCAAACTGATTTAATAAGTAATAGAACGACAAATGTTATAACTATTTGGTATTTGAGGGATGATAAAACTGTCCAATCTGAATTTACTCTTAATGACCCCTTTAAACTTAAAAGTATCCTTTCAAAACTAAACTTGAAAATGAACTTATAAACTCAAGTGATATTAAAAACCTTATTGAACAGTCTAATTATACAAATAAATATCGTCAAGCTTTAGGGAAAAAACTAGGAAAGAATGAAATAACAAACTCGTCTAATTAGACTTCAACATCCTCTTCTATCATGATAGAGAAATCTTTATTTAAACCTTTTAAATTGTCTAAACAAATAAAAAAGAGTTGCAAGACTCTAACCAAAAACTAAAATTAAAAGAATAAGTTAAAAATGAACTTCTTGACATGGTTAATGACAAATTAAAACTTTGTCATACAGTTATACTTGATAGTCCTCAAACACCTCAAACATCACTTACAAAATCAATCATTATGATAGGATAGCAATCTTTTTTCGATAAAGATGGAAATTCTGAGATAAACATCAATCATGTCATTACCGGCCCTAAGCTTAACCAAAAAAAACAAACCAAACTCTATTACCCTAGGGCAACTGCTCCTGACCTTCTCTTAGAAGAAAATGATTCCAATTTCAAAAGTTTCAGTACAAACAATGTTTATGAATGAAACATAGATGAGAAAAATAAGTATTCAATCACCAAAATATAACTATGGTAGCTATGGCCTATGAAACTTCACAATTATTGTTGAAATCTTAATTGCAGACTTTTCTGGACAGTTAAAAGGTTGGTGGGATAATTACCTCACTAAAAGTGAAAAATCTGCAATTCTTACTGCAATTAAAACATATTCAGACGGTAATCCGATTCTTAATGGCAGTGAAATTATCCTTGATGTTGTTAACTCTTTAATCTTTACTATAGCCCAAATACCTGGTGACAACAAATTCTGTCTCAATATACAATTATACTTCCTCTGATCTTTTTTATAAAAAATCAAAAGTGTCAATATTTTTGGTTCTTTTTTATCAAAAACATTGAGAAACTTTCAAACGTGTTATAAGCTAATTTCATTTGTGCCCTTATTTATCATGAGAGACAATATTAAAAGTAGGTTAGTTATTGGAATTAAGTGTAATTAATATAGGAGTATCAAGTCCACATTTCCCAGGTCAATTGACTTGAGAATAATACAACTATAGCTAGTGTACGATCATAAAAACCACTCCTTCCGTTTGAAAATGAATGTCGTTAAAGATTTTTACACAAATATTATGAAATGCATTAATTAAAAGAAATAGATATGTTATTTTACCAAATTATCCTAATCAACAATTGATTTATTTTTCACTAAAGAAAAAATAATACTTTGTAAGTAGTGTATATAGTATTAATTGAAGGGTACAATTGAAAATAAAAAGTTTTATTGCATTGAAAATTAAAAGTGATATTCATTTTGAAATATATTTTTTTGGCTAAAACGACACTCATTTTAAAACGGAGGGAGTAATTAAGAATACATTGAAATATTATGATTCATTGTTCAATTTATCAATGAATGAGATATTAAATAATTAGACTAATTTTAGTTTGGTAAGATGAGTATTTTCTTTTACTTAGAAATGGGGGCATACATTTGTTTTAACACCATTATATACTAATTTGAAATTAAGTGTAGGCACATGCCCACACACGGATGTAAGTGGTCCGCCACTGGGTTAACTATGTGTGTAACCTTGGGGATTGAATGATAGGATAAAAATAGGCCCTGATAACCCGAAATTATATCAGTTTCATCAACTTTTCTAATTACCACTTTTTATAGAGGTTAGGATGTTTCAGGTTTAAACTTCTTCCATCATTACTCTTTTCTTCAAACAAACATAGTACATCACCAAATTCTAGGTTGGTCCTACACAAGTTATTTAAAAAAACTCAGTACGAGTTTTACAGTTGGATTCAATAAATCAAAGTAAGCACCACATAAGTTGTTTGTTTCTTAAAAGATAATTCTAATAAAGATGAAGGGGGTTTCAAGGATTCCCTAATCGTCGTTAATAATCTGAATCACAAAACCTAATCTTGCATTGGGTAGGACAATTAAACCCTGCAATTCTTTTCACTTTTATTTACTTTCATCTTTTGAAATAAGTTTTATTAATTACTAAGTTGAACGACAATCCTTGTGGAGAACGGTAAACTAACTACTTTATTATTTGTTACGATTTGGTGCACTTGTCAATTTCTAGGAATATTAACAATATAGATAGTTTTATTTATTTATTTATTTTTGTTAAAAGGTTAAATTTAAAGAGAAAAAAATGAAAAGGGCTACAATCATAAAAAGGAATTCTCTTGCTCAAAAAAATAAAATAAAAAGGAATTCTCTTTGAATTTGTTGAAAGGACGTCTTTAAGTATCAGAAGAGGAGAAGCGGGACTCAAGAGACAACGGAAAGAGACAATTCTCACACAATAAGTCTTTGATGTCTTGAATCAACACAACATGATTGTCAAACTTGTTAATTGGAGCCTATATAAGCTTCAAACAAAGTGAAGAATCAGTGTAGCAGACTGAATCATAGAGGCACATGTCCTTATCAAGACTTAGCCCTTGATGAATATCGTACATTTATGCTTGTAGGATGTCAATTGGACCCAAATTGAAACTAGAAAATCCAACATACCAAGCACCATTAGAGTTTTGAATGAGACCACCAAATCCAGTTCGAGAAGGATTGCTATAACAGCTTCCGTAAAAGTTGATGATGGGACCGAAGAGTTTAAAAAGTTCCACTTAATGTTCATTCCTTAAAAAAAAACCTATTGTTAGGCGTGTGAAAACAAGAAAAGATCATATCCACCATGGATCAAGCTGTCGAACTAAGATGGAAAATGGGCATGATTTCTTTACCGAGGCACAAAGAGTTTTCTAATCCTCTAAGATATCGGTGGTGAACAAACTAGAACGGGTGTTAGCAATGCCATCTTTGAGCCATTTGATACGGTATTGAGTTGCAAAAAAAAAAAAATCGAGGGTGAAGAATCCAAGGTTTAACCATAGGTTTCCATAGTGGATGCAATCTCAAACATAGTCAAAGAATGACTCATCTTCCAAACTACAACGAGTGCACAAGGAGGAGGTACTCATAATACGATGATGTACCAATGATAAAGTTTGGATGCGAGCCAAAAGAGAAATTTGATTTTTCTTTTAGAAGATGAAGCTTCCAAATGCAATACCAAGTTCGGATGCGAGCCAAAAGAGAGATTTGATTTTTTTCGAGAAGTTGATGCTTCCAAATCCAATACCAAAATTGAGTATCGGCATTATATGCAACTCTGATGCTCTTCTTTTCCTTAAGAAGCCACAAGTATGTGATACTCTTCTTTTTCTTAAGAAGCCACAAGTATCCACTCTTAGTAATGTAATCATCATTAATGTGCTCTGATCAAAACAAACATAGGGTTGGGACTGAAATGTTTGATGTTAATCTTAATGAGTTTTATTTTGATTAAAAATCTTAATGATGACATTTTGATTAAATATTTTATTTGATTTTTTTTTTTTACAGAAATGATGATTTAGTTTTAAATATTGAAAAAAAGAAAGTAAGAGATTTAGTAAAAGAAAGATTTTTGTTAGTGGAGAGATTTTATTTTTGTAGATTAGAATGAACTCATGAAGTAAAAAAGCCGTCATTTTCCGGCCTATACGTGCAATTTAATCGGTGTGCCCTTTTTCCTCGAAACCTCACTCACACTCTTTCCCTAAACTCAACCCATTTCACTTCAAATAAAACCGCAACACATGCACCTCACTCATTAGTCATTAGCCTTATCCCCCTCTCTCTCCAACAAATTCTATTTTTAACAAACTCCCACTCCCTCCGCCGCAACCAAACACCATTTCACTCTCATTTCTATTCTTACTCCATGGAATGATACAACACCTCTCACCACCCACAAACAATATGAATAACATCTGGGACGACAACTCCTCCGTCATGGAAGCTTTCATGACCACCTCCGACCTCTCTAGTTTCTGGCTTCCAACACCACATTCAGCAACTTCAACCACTGCACCACCAGTGCCTCCTCCACCACAACACTCTTTGTTCAATCAAGAGACTCTCCAACACCGTCTTCAAGCTCTTATCGAAGGAGCCAAAGAAAGCTGGACCTACGCGATTTTCTGGCAATCCTCTTACGATTACACCATGGCTACACCGTTACTCGGCTGGGGTGATGGATATTACAAAGGGGAGGATGACAAAGGAAAAATGAAACGAGTTACACCTCCTGAAGAACAAGCTCATCGTAGAAAGATTCTCCGTGAGCTTAATACGTTGATTTCTGGTGGTTCGTCTGTCTCAGATGATGCCGTTGAGGAAGATGTCACCGACACTGAGTGGTTTTTTCTCACGTCGATGACTCAATCCTTTGTCAACGGCACCGGATCACTGAGTCAGGCTTATTTCAATTCAACCCCGGTGTGGATCACCGGGGCTGAGAGGCTTTCCAATTCTGTCTGTGAACGGGCCCGTGAAGCACGGGTCCATGGTTTTCAGACGTTGGTATGTATACCAACAACCTCTTCAAGCGGGGTGGTTGAGCTTGCTTCTACGGAAATGATTCCATACAACGCTGATCTAATGGAGAAGATTCGTGTTTTGTTTAATTTCAACAATCCTGAAACAGGTTCGTGGCCGTTGAATTCCATCACAACGAGCGAGAACGATCCTTCTTCGGTCTGGCTCAACGATATCTCCGCCTCTGGAGGTATTGAAATTCGAGATACCACTGTTCACACCGCCACCGTACCTGCCATGAACGCAACCATTTCTGCAAATGCAACAATCGGTAAAACATTACCGTTTGAAACAAATGGTTCAACCAGTACTCTAACGGAAACACCAACTGCAGTTAACTTTGCTCAGCGCCAGAATCAGAACAACCAGAACCAGAGTTTTTTTCTGAAGGAACTGAATTTTTCTGGTTCGATGAAACCAGAATCTGGCGAGATTCTGAGTTTCGGTGAAAGTAAAAAAAGTTCTTATATCACCGGAAATGGAACTTTCTTTTCTGGTCAGTCACAGTTTGTCGCGGCCGGTGAAGAAAATAGAAAAAGAAAGTCTCCTGTATCCAGAAGCAGCATTGACGATGGAATGCTTTCGTTTACTTCCGGTGTAGTCTTACCGTCTTCAAATATGAAATCCAGCAGCAGAGGTGGAGGTGGAGGCGGAGATTCTGATCATTCAGATCTAGATGTTTCTGCTGTGAAGGAAGGCGAGGGCAGCAGAGTGGTAGAGCCAGGGAAGCGACCGAAGAAACGAGGTAGAAAACCGGCAAATGGAAGAGAAGAACCATTGAATCATGTCGAAGCAGAGAGACAAAGAAGAGAAAAGCTTAACCAGAGATTCTACGCTCTACGTGCTGTGGTTCCAAATGTTTCTAAAATGGACAAAGCATCGCTTCTGGGCGACGCTATTTCTTACATAAACGAATTGAAATCGAAGCTACAAGGGCTGGAATTGTCAAAAGGTGAATTGGAGAAACAATTGGGTGCAACAAAGAAGGAATTAGAACTTGTTGCAAGCAAAAATCAAAATCAAAATCAAAATCCAATTCCATTAGATAAAGAAAAGGAGAAAACAACAAGCTCAACAAGCTCTTCTAAGTTAATTGACTTGGATATTGATGTGAAGATTATGGGTTGGGATGCTATGATTAGGATTCAATGCAGTAAGAAGAATCATCCTGCGGCGAAGTTGATGGCGGCATTGAAAGAATTAGACCTTGATGTGAATCATGCTAGTGTGTCTGTTGTGAATGATTTGATGATTCAACAAGCTTCAGTTAACATGGGAAGTCGATTTTACACACAAGAACAGCTTTTGTCTCTTCTTTCTTCCAAAATTGGTGATGCACAAGGAGATTAAATTTTCTGGAATTTTTATTATGTTCCTTTTTCTTAGTTATATTTTTAGCTAGTACTAGTACTTTTTGTTAGCTTATTTTAGATTTTTGAGTTATTTTTATTGGCTATGTAAGATGGAGTTGTAGAATTAGGGAACATCTTTTATTCATGTCCGTGGGAGAAAGAAATGTAGCAACTAAAGTGAACTATTTTGTTTTAACATTATTATCTGTGTTGAGTGAGTGTATATATATGTTTCTCAATTATCATAATGTGAATTCAAGTTGAAATTTTTTCCTAGTCATTATTGCTATGATAATTAACTATTAAGGTTATGAGTTCTTCATCTCTTTCCAAGTCAGTTTTGTGATACCATGTGTGTGATTCATATGTGATATTGGTTTGTTTGAGGATGCTGCTTCTTGGGGGTGTATGTTATGTGATGAAAATAGAATTGAGCAATTTTTGGCCTGAAATTTCTTATCTGAGTTTCCCATGTATTTTGATTGTTTGATCTATTGTTGGAAGAGTTTGAATCTTTGTGTGGTTTTGATTGTGTAAAGGAATAGAAACAAAACAAACAATGAGGCGAGGAAAACGTGCTTAGGAAAAAATTGATTTTTGATTAGAATAATATATCACTGTCTTGGATAAGGACATAAACCCTGCTGTTCATAGACAAGTGGGTGGGTTCAATATTAGGCATGTGAAAAATACACACCCCAACAAAGTTTATGGTCCCTACTTAGTGTTGGTAGTTCATTTCATTTAATTAATATATTGAATGTCTACATCTTTGCTACATTTTTTATGGTTTTGGTGTACTCTAGTAGACCTCTAGTTTGTTTTTTCCCCACAAAGTTAAAGCCAATTTCCTGTTCAAGGATAATGCCATCTATAGGTTTGACCCTACCAACTTGCCAATGAAAATATACTCCGACATGCATGGTAGTATTTTAGGGGGGAAATAGAAGGTTTTCAGTTATCCTTGACACAAAGTAACCCTATTTAGCTGTGTTCAGTGTACTGTATAATAGCATCTCAAATGATGAACTTTATCCATTGTTATTCTGTGGTTCTTATTATGTCAAACTATCTTAAACTAACTCATCTATTTTTTATTTTAATGGTAAACTCTAAAATATTCATATTAAGTCCCACAAATAACCTAACTTTTACACCACTGGCTGGGGGACCATTACAAAGCACAACTTGAATATGTTAAGAAAGATCGATAACCATTGATAAGTTTAACTCAAAAGATAAACGGGTGTCGTGATATTTGATATGTTGGAGTATATATTTGAATTCACAATTCTCGACTTCTCTGCGACCGGTGTGTATGGAGTCTTTGAAAAAACAAAAATCAGAACACCAATACAAAAGGAGCGACTTTAAACATGGAGAAATGTTAAATGTCTCAATCATATACCAATAATGCAGCTATCAGCAATAATTTGACAATAAAGATGTAAGTGGATATGAGGAAGCTAGGAAAAGATACATACCCATGTGTTTTCCTCTAAAAGTTATTTACATATTGGTTATGTTAAAGGCCAATGACTTTACTTTCAGTAACTCTTTCAAGATTTACATTCATTGAATCACTTCTCTTTAGTTTTTTCTCTTTGAATCACCAATCAACCAACAACTGATAACCATTTTTAGCAGCTCTACACATAAGAGCATGGGACATCACATATTATCTATAACATTTGCCCCATATTTTATAATAATCACTATCTATAATATAAAACCCATTTCAAACATTAATTAAGAGAGAATCTTAATTTAGATCCATCTGGTTGGTAAGGATTTAGTTCAGATCCTACAAAGACCTGAATCTGAATTCATCTTTCAATGTGAATTGATAAAATGTAATAAATTTCCAATACATATTTCTATTAATGGAATTTTTAACATGTGTTTTAAGGATACATGTTAACATTTTCCTATATCTAAATTACATAATATTTAAAGTAACAAATCAATTGTTCTAAGGGATTGTACTATGGTGAAATACAATTATTTGTACCATGCTACCCACCATTAATTGATCTATATCTATTATAGACAAATTTAACATTGGTGCATTTAATAAAAGGATTCAAAACTTCAAAAATGAGGTGCTATATAGTACGTAATGTAGGACTATTTGAAACAAACACGGAATCTGGAGCTACCTTTTTAAGTTGTTTTTAAGTGGGAGTCCTCCTTTTGCCAACAACTTATGCCGAGTCATAAATGGTATTTTCTCAGTTGCATGACTTTGCTAATTCAATAGTTGCATAATGGTTCGTTGGGTATTTTAGAATGTTTGTATGCGTAGTGAATCTATTCATTCAGTCAAAAACAACAATAGTATGAATCCATGTGAATAATGTCGATGACCTTAATTGCTTTTGTCCGGTCTAGTCTTGTCCATTTCCTTTTGTACATGGTGATTAGTAGATGGTGTATAATACATTTAAGTTATAATAATTAACTATTTTAATTTAAGTAACACCTATATTTCCTTATATTTATGCAAATTTATTATTTGAGTTGTATTGTTCATTTGATGTTATTGGTTTAAAATTAACCGTTACATATACAGGTCTTTTAAGATATCTTTTATTTAAGATTAATTTTTACTGAATTTTTCTTTTAAATTTAGGCTATGCATGTAAAAAAGTGATGGATGGATGATAAACTAGTTAACAACACATAAACTTATAGTTGATAACATATAAACTAGCTTAATGAATTTCTATTATTTTGTAAAATTGATGGTTGAACTAGTTTTCGATTATACTTTATGTTAAAGATGTTCATTTAAAAAGATAGATAGATAGATTATGAAGATCTTTATCATGCCGTAAAAAATCTCTTTGTTGAACTTTACGATAAAGATGTTCATTTAAAAAGATAAATATATAGAAAATTTGAAAATCTTCATCATGCTGTCAAATATAACAAGAACTATAGGGTGTAAGTTTAGTTCGGACTATATAATTTGAAATAGTTCAAGACACGATTTTTTTGTGTGGTACATTCCACTGACAGTATTTGTGCTCCACGACACCAGAAACTTCTATAAATAAGTATGTTTGGTTCATTTGTTGTAAAACAAAAAACAAAAAAAACTCTGAACACCAAGAGGTTGCTATGAGTTAGATCTTGCTCCTTTGGCGATATAAATATCTCACTTGGCAAGACATCATGATCTAACTCAAAACAATCATCTTGAAACACCTTGTATTTCATCGTTATGTTGCAGATATGATTTCGAAGAGGTTCTTATGAACTTGATCCAGTTGACTTGCCGATCGAGGCAGACACGCCGATTGAAATATTGGTTATATGCTCGTAATAAAAAAAATTCTTACCACTTGCATTCTTTTTAATTGTCATTTTTTTTTACTTTTCACACAAAACAAGACAACCAATAATTATTACTACTTATCCACTTAAGTTGACATGATAATATTGACTTGCGACTTGAGGGTGTGCTCATCCTCAAGGTCTCATGCTCGATTCTCTCTGGTGCTAATTTGGATGGACTAATTTAACTTTTTTTTAAAAATAATTACTACTACTTTTAATACAATAATTTACCTATTTCTTACAATAGTCTTAACCATTTAATATTTTATTTCATATATTTATCTCCTTACGATAAATAATTTTAGCTAATATTAATAAAACCAACATAATAATCCATTGAATTTTGCTAACTATAGATAAATAGAAACAATTTTTTTCTTCAAAAACAACTGTTAAAGGGAAGGAGGGAGTATAAATTGACACTGCAACACAATTCTATGGCTGAATTCACAACCATATATCTCCTAATAATTTGGAGTACCTTACATTTATTTCAACAGTTGCAATTCTTTAATATCCAAGACTTAAAAAGCTGGGTTTAATCCAACCAACATATGTAGGGTAAAGGAATCCAGAGGTATTAAATGATGTGAAATAGACTACTCATTTTTGGTCTGTTAATTAACCCTCTTATTTTCAGAAGAAATATTTCTGGTAATCTAAAGTTCGGCCGTAAAGCAAGTATAACATGATAAAGAATTATTCAATACAAAAATCAAACCCGAATTTTCCTAAATAATTCGTCTTTTCATAGAGCTTTTAACTATTTAAACACAAGTGTTTGATTAAATAGAGTACTCACTTGTACATTTAGTAGAGTCAGTGTGATCTACAAGTGCATCATACCTTTTTATCATCATATATGAATGATAACGTTATCATCCACGTAGCACTCTTGAAGTTTC
>Ga0209282_1002682_pt1 | contig 10373 bp, 7 predicted proteins | sample Mtrugardesep15_FD_187529 | JGI IMG/M metagenome (GOLD analysis project Ga0209282, IMG submission 187529) | Root nodule microbial communities of legume samples collected from California, USA - M. trunc garden sep15 (SPAdes) (version 2) | ecosystem: Host-associated > Plants > Roots > Nodule...
GTTTAACTAAGCATATATTATTCAACTAGTGTTAAACTGCTTTTTTATCTTTTTATCATGAATTAGAATCTGAGACTAGGAGATTTTAACTAATGCTTGTGAATGGAATTTAAGAATTTCATGGGCGTGGTCTCCTATGATCATGCACAAAGTGTGTTTGCTCTCATTGCAAATTTGCTAGAGGTCCTACCATTGGGGACAATGAGGGGAAGTCACATTACTTTTTTTTGACATCAACATTTTGATGTTAAATATGGTGTCATTTTATTTTGATATGTATTTTTAAAATGCATGTAAATCACAAAAGATTAAAAGGTAAAGGAGAGATATAAATACATAATAATTGTTTCAATCTGAAATTAAACTCGAGTTCTCCAAACGATTCATCTTTAACTGAAACTAATTAATACAAATCCTATTAACTAGTAAAGCGAAAGGACACTTTAAAATCCTATTTGCATTTGGAAGCTGAAGTATTTAGCTTGCTAGTTTTTCCAAAATCTGCAACTACTCCAATAGTGACCTAAATCTCAACTACTAATAACTAATGACATATGGATGCATCGAAATATCTTATTTTAAAAGATACGTATCTATAGAGTGTGCCATACTTTTCCACATCAATGGGATTTCATTTCATTCCTCATGTATGCTTGACATGAAATACTACCTTTCCAGCTGGATGCTCCTTGTCATATGTTAGAGCTCTTTAAGACTTTATAAGCAAAGTGTAATCTAATCTTTCAAACTCCATGGCCATTAAGCAGACAATCTCTTTTTTATATTCTCATTTGAAGCAATAATTCCAGTTAAATGACGTAATTAAAATGGGCCTACAAAACTCATATAAAGTTTGAGACAAATCGGCTACTGGAATATGATATTGATTAAACCCCACTTTTCAGTAACAATTTTGTTATCATTACTTTCTTTGATACATAAGTAAATTAATACATTAGAGTAATAAGTAATTACAATTGATCTCTACCTGATACAACTTAATGAAAGAAAGAAAAATATATAGTTTTTGCTTAGATTATTAGATAGTTGAAATTGTAGCATTTAGCAACGGTGGGTCAAATCAAGAAACTTCAATGAAAATTTAATGTATAACCATAATACCATATTGTATGTTTCATTAGAACTTATTAGTGGAGTTAGACATATACTATAACAACACATCAAATGTAAGGCATGTGCACTGCACTCTTAAAAAAGATGCATTATTGATTATTCAACTTATGGTTAATATCTGTCTATGTCACACCCACCCTTAAAAAAAAATACAAATTTGTCAATAAATGAAGTAGGGTGCAGACTACATAGATGAACTTAATTAGTCACAATCATATTTAGCTATCCATTTCACCAAAGCAATGTCCATTTTAATGCCATATATTGCTTAACTCCTCCCTATCAGAAATAGTTAGCTTTATTTAAAAAAAAAATCAATGTATACTAATAATGGTATACCCAAATCTGGTGAGCACTAAAGATGAGAAGGGTCAATCAAGCAAGCTACTTTCCCTTTTATTGAAGTTGATATTGATGTATTGAAGTGGAAAGATGTCATTCTCATATCCCTCTGGCTGGGGACAAAGAGATGGTTGTGTACTATCAATGGCCACAACTTTGTGGCTCAGGCTTCACCATTTGATATTTCATTCCCCTTGCGACTCCCCCATCATTTCAAGGTAACATGAAATGTCGCAAAAATACAAATTCAACTCGTTGGTACATTTTCTCTCAACTCGTTGGTACATTCTCTCTGTAGGCTCTGGCCTAAAGTGGTTTGATATAATCCATTTCATTTTGTTTGATAGAATTGATTTTGAAAATAATCCATTTTAATAAAATGTGAACAAAAGAATTAATGTGTATTTGATTTGATACCATACAAACAACCCAGAAGAAATGAGCTTGTTTATAAATTTAGACAAAATTACGCAAGTGATCCTTTATCCTATTTAATTTTAACACATCAGTCTTTTGTGAACTGCATACCTCATGATATAAAAACTATTGGTATAAATTTTCACTTCACTTAAAAGTCAATTCTATTTGCAACAACAATAATATTTCTTTATCATAATTTGATCCAAACAACCAAGTTACTTCCTCTCAGAAAACAAAAGAGAGTTGGTCCGTAACAATTGATTCATCGACAGGTTTCTAACAAGCGTTACTTCAGATGTAATCAAACATACACTTATTATTTACTATTAGTTTGGTTCGAATCATGTCGGTGCATTCATAAACTAGTAGCAAAAAAAAGGTTCATTCATCAAACTTACAACTTACAAGCATCCTAAAAAATGCAACTAAAGAGACTAATTTAGTGCCATGCCAAATCCAGAAAGGTGTAAACCATAGAAAAACCTGCTTTAAAAAGCTGTCATTATAACATTCTTTTAATGTATTTTTTCATAAGTGCTTATTGATAATAAGCTAATCCAAGCCTTAAAAACTGGCTAAATAATTGCCACTTCAAGATTTAAAACACGAGCCATTCTGCACTAAAGGTATCAGACAATTCACGTTCTGTTGTTTAAGTTCCTCACAAGTGAAAGACTTGACTGAGGTATCAGACAAGTATGGTGAGTTTTGGTGCATAAATTAGAACACAATAATTTCTCTATCAATTCGTTTGAAACAATTATGCTTTGAGACAAATCATGCAGACATTAAACAAAAAAGGTTGAAGGCGGCGATAAATAAACATGCATAACCAGAAAATGTAAAATGCTGTTATGATATCATCAAACTGAAGGCATCCAATTGATAAAGCTAAACACTTTTATCTACCAACAAACCAGTCCTATATCTCTCTACCTGTAGCAACTAAAACCAGCCGCGTTACTATCACTCAACACCGATGTAATTGTAAGGATGAAAATAATTTTAGTTCTTACTGTTAGTACCAGTTTCGGAAAGCACATCATGCTAATTTGAGACAAAACTTCAAACCACATAACAAAGCTACCAATCAACCAGTGGTGTGTGTTAGAAACTCTTTATCTAAGTCAGTACTATTCCTCAACCAAACTGTGAAAAAGTTTAATCTGTACGGAATTCATCATTCTGAGGCCGGCCAAGAATCCCAAAAACGAGATAAGGGATTACTACCATGCATGCCATGAATAGTGTAAACTGCACAACATAAGAGGATATTGTTAGTTATCACAATTTCAACTTTTGTCAGTAAACAAAACAAGTAATAAAACATAGTAAGCGGACTTATTTTACTGTTGATACATACCAGAAGAGGAATCGTCAAGAAACTCCATATTGGCCACAAAGCAAAGGTGAACCTAGAGATGCCAAAGATAGGGAGTAAGCAAAACAGGGACACACTTATACATTAAATGCAATTGAAATAAAAATAGATGAGAGTTTGTTTCTTACAAGCAAAAAGAGGTGATTCCAAATCCAGTGGCGAATGGCAACACTGTGATACTTGTTATTTCCCATTTCTTTAATCCCCATTTTTCATCAAACCTTCGAACACTCCAAGCCAAGATACTTGTATAAACGAAAATCAATGCGTTCAAACTAATACCTATCATCCCAAGATATAGAGGCAGTCTGCAATAGAACTAAGGAGAAGATTGTGAAAATTCCGATATTGATATGACGTCAAGTATTAGATCTCTAAGCATCACAACAAAAATAAATTAGAAGATTCATTCATTATTTCAAATTTCGATATCGTCAAACAGGTACGGAAACACTCATCCATTAATTATTTCAAATTTCGATATCGTCAAACAGGTACGGAATCACTCGCTTATACTTCATCAAACCAGGTACTTATGAAATAGGAAAGAGGGAAGGTACATATATACACCGATTCACTTCAAAACATCCATCGGATACTGTTTATCTTAATGTATACATAGTAGATATGTACAAGCTGATAACTCATCTAATTAAACCAGGAACTGACATCATGTTTTGAGTTATGAACTGATTTTATGTTTAGGGTTGCACACGTGCCCTGCCTCATGGTCTGGTGTTATGATCCATAATTTCCACTTCCAATCAACAAGGGCATCAATCAATAAGCTGCTTAAAATCCAAATTTAGAGGAAAAATAACAGGGTAAACAGACAAATAAATAGTTACGACATCATATTTGAAAAGCGACAAAACACTGGGATTTCTCCAAGCAAATGGTGGAAATAAATCTCACCCTCTCCTTCATTAAAGGCTGGCCTGATGTTTTTTGTCGAGTTATAAATGAGAAGCATGTGCTACTTATAATGTTTTGATTTCCCTTTAATTTTTTTTGTCGTGTTATAAATGAATGTGGACAATTATTCTTACACATCCGCGAACGTTGGTAACTCGTAATGCCGGGAGCTTCACAGTTGACAAGACATTCAACTTATAGGTAACGCAAGACTATAACAGTTAAGCAGCTCTATATAACTAAAATATTCAACATGTTCCTAAACACCTACACAAACAAATTCCTGCTACCATCTTTGATACAATAAAAGAAAAACCATAAATAAATGAACATCAAGACAAATTAACTGCTAACGGTCATTTATAAATATAACTAAAAAAACCGTTACACATTAAAGGGAACTTGGAATATTTTTACCTTCTAATACGATCGTCATGGCACAGGAGATATATGAAATTGGAGTGCTGATCACCAAAGTATAAAATAAAAGCAGCTGAAGCAAGCCAAAGAAAATTCTCGAGCATCTCGATCCATGTCCTTTTAGGAGGACTTGGAGGCAGAAAAGCACGCTGCCTCGAACATGCATCGTCTTCCAAGTCATCACCACTACTAGCATAACCTTGGCTGTGTCTCTGCCTCATTAAACCACCTGCCCCAACCGGTGTTCCCCCAGACATTGTAATGCAACTGATTACACAAACAACCCACCAAGTTCCAACAACAAAAATCACCAAAACCCCGAAAACTAACCAAACAATTATGTGACAAAAGCAATAATTTTTCCGCAAATTAACAAATAAAAACCTTTGATCTCCAAAACCCAGAAACAAAATTAAATCTCTCAAAGAATTATGCAGTGATCTAGAGTAGAACACTTCCCAATTATCCAGAATCCAGCTAATACTTCATGGATAAAATTCAATTGAAGGCATAGAAATCATAGCTAAACATAAAAAATTCAACCTAGGAATCATCATAACCTCCAAAAATCTCCAGATAATAATTTAAAATTTAAAAAAAAAATACCAATTGGGATTTGAATAAGAATCTAGCGAAACTGATGAACCATTATTCGAAATTGGAGGGAACCCAGTTGGAGGAAGGGGCAGAGGATGGTGAATCTTGATATGATTTTGTTGAAAGAGTGAACCTTCGATTTGAATTAGAAAGAAACAGAGAAGAGGGTTACGCATGTGACATGCGTAAGCGTTGTGTTTTTGTTCAGAAAGAGTACCAAACACTTCCAAGGTATATCAGAGAGAGAGAGAAGCTACGGTACTACTTTTCAAAGGTTGAAAAATAAGATTAATATTTGATGCAATGAAGATTCTTTTCCTATTTAGGTAGCCTTCGAATCTTCATGTAGTAATTTTTTTTTTGTCTGAAATATTTATTTTGATTTTGTGACTTCTTTTGACAAGATTATGATTATGTTTCCTTAAAAAAATGATTTTGTATCCTTAAGTAAAACCTTGTTTTGCTAAAACAAACAAGTCATAAGCATTTTGCTTCCTTAGAAAAAGAGTAATAAGCATTTTGCTAATTCGAGATGTGATCATGATCCGGATTTTCTATGAGCGACTTCGCACTCAAATAAATTCTTTGTTTTTTTTTTAGGAAAAATAAATTCTTTATGTTATATTTTGATTTTTTCGGTGTTGTTATCATGAAGATAGTTACTTTGTAATTTTCTTTGCGGACTTTGACTCTCTTGTTTGTTTAACAACAAAAAAAACCACTTGAAATTGTCAAAGTTCATGTGATTTTGTTTATAAATTACTGAATTGAGTGATATATATTGTTTAATTTAAAAGAATAACTTTTATTTCATAAATTTAAAGGAATAAATTGTCTCAACTTATATAATATAGGACAGAACTTTTTGATTGCGTCACTGAAAAGTTAAAACTATTTGGTGTTCAGTTTTTGGATTAAAAAAATCTTTGCACGGATACACGTGGACCTTTATGTTTTAGCTGAGATCAAATGTTCTTTTTTTTTCTTTTGATGTGAGATCAAAGGCTCTCTACTCCCTCATCTTTGTGAATTAACATAGCTCTATCAACTTATAAAATTTCCAACAGATTAATATGTTACGATGAATAATATAGTTGATGTCAAAAATGAGAAAATTTAATAAATAAAAAAGTACATATATATGGTTATGTTTGATTGCTGCCCAAAGACCTCGAAGATCTTCAACTTGACAATGCAAGAAAAAACATACATACATTCATACAGCCTCCAACTCAAATCATAGGCAAAAAAGTCTACATATTTGAGACCGAAGAGAGTCTATACAACTTCATTGGCCACCGCCACCGCCGCTAACAAAGGCAATCAAATCTATTAGGGTAGCATATAACAGCTCAAGAGACAAGGGACCTAGGAATTTCCTATATTCAGATGCACCATCAGTGATCTTGGTATGAAGCTTTTGCACCTCCGCAAAACTATCCTCCATGACCAACGACCAAGATATACAACCATCACTATCTTTTGGGTCCACATTTGCAACCAGGCTCAGTGTTTCACCCTGCTCCAGCTCAAATGACAAACATAAAAAGTCCCGGTTTGCCTTTATCCCAACTATAAGAGCTTCATGATATAGCCAATTAATAATTTGGCTAGCCACCTGTAAGATTTTCAATTAAGGTAGTAAGCATGCATGAATATGTGTAAGATTTGTAAGTTTATGTAAATCAGCGACATAAATGCAATCCTTCTCTTATGAATCACTTTTACCTGCTGCAAAATAATCACAGGAAGATCAGCTAAGTTGCATTCATATTTGTTTATTGAGTGGGTATCCTCAGACTTTCCCTTGAAGAGACCAGACACATTAGGAGAACCTTCTGCTTTAACACTGATGCAATCATCGATTACCACGACCTTAGTCCAAAACTGACGCTTGATAGCATTATTCTCAAAATGATCTGATGTTTTGGCTTGGCAACCACGAAGAATAGATGGAGGAACCTCCATGAATAGGGTCCATGATGACCCCCGAGAATGCCATGTGGGATTGGAAATCAGTTGGAGATATGGGACCTTGAAGACCTGCAGATGTCAAATATATTAAACAAAATGTCTACTTTACACGCAGCTTTAGTCTAATTCAAAAGAGCAATACCACATTTTCCAGCTCTGCGAGAATTTTAGTCGAAAAGATCCTATGAGCCAAAGACATAAAAAAATGACTAAGAAGATTCGATCCATCTTTTGCCTGTGCACCAGATAAACGATTACCAGAGGAAATTGGTTTTTCGCTGCCTCGTCCAAATATATGCTCGTGATAAATCTGTTGAATATATATCTCATAACAGGTAGAATTAGAATGCTGCCCTTTCTTCTTAAGGGTGTTTTGTTGGGCATCATGCATCAATATGTCAGATGATTCCAAAGGTGAAAATGCATTATCATCTGCATTATTGGTAAGTTCACCTTCAACTGTAGGATTATCTTGACCAGTGGACACTAGTGATAAGTACACAGAGGTTCCTTGACCTAAACTTAATTGTAAATAATTTTCCCTTATTCCTGTCAGAGTGAAACCAGTAGATGTGTTAAATGCTTCGCGATTCACCAGATCAAACACCTGGAAGAACAAGAAAAAAGTAGCAATATTAAAACAGGGAGATGCACTATCAGTGGCGAAGCTAGCAAATTTTTTACGAGGGGGCTAAATAAAAAGAAAAAATAAAATATATTTTTAAAATATTATATTAAACTTAATCAAAAAGCAAACTAAATTCTCAATATTATTTACTTATATAAAATGAAATGACAACAAATAAAAAAATAAAATAATTATTAATAAAAGTTGAGCTCGATGGAGTTTCAAGAAGTCAAATTTATCCATAATTGACTCAACTAATTAAATTATCAATATTTTTTTAATATTATATCTCTTTGAACCAATAAAATTGTTTGGAGTAGCCAAATATATATTAATGGTAGATACATATAAAAACTAAGTTAGTTATTCAAGATTTTTTTCCTCTTGGGACCCCATTTTCATGAAACCCTTAGCCCCTGTGCACTATGCATTAAAACTGGACAAACTAGACACGGCAATCTACCTGCTCATTGAAAATTGCTTGATGTACATCACGAAGGAGAGAATGTGTTTTCTTCACACACTCCTCATCACTTGAAGATTCTACGCCAGTTTCTCCCAAGCAATCTTCACCAGGTAAGCGGGATTGGTTTTCATTTGATTTCTTCTGCATATCATCTGGTTGTGCACTGACAAAACCAAATTGGAGAGAATGGCATAACTCAGGAGATACGTTTATTGCCAGCATCCCAGCTGCATCGTGATTGACACGAACAGTGGACATAAGTGAAGACCGAACAATAGCCCCTTGGTCATATGAGTTATCAAAGAGATCAAAAGTGAAGCCTTCATTCCCTGGAACTAAAGATGTCTGCCGTTGCCGTTTTACTTTCCAGTTTTGCTGCAACCTGCCCTTATCAGGAAATGTGATAAGTAGTTGTGTAAGGTAGAAACAAGACATTCTCCATAAGTAAGCTGGTTATGAAACAATTAGAGGCATGTGCTAAATTATTTCATAGCCAAACGCAATGCAATGTAGTTTTTTATTTTTTTGACAGGACAAGGAAATGTAGTTGTGTAAGATCTAACCATGTTTTCAGATTTCTTGCCAGCAGCATTAGCCCAAAAGGTATATTAAAGTTCAAAGACGAGAATGGAAAATCACCTGATAAGGGCACCATAAAACCTAGCTTCCCGTGCAACCTGCTGTTCAAAAGCCTTGGCAGATTGCTTGAAATATTTCCCAACTTGCTGCACAGAGAAGAATTTTTGTACAAAAATGTTATTGCATGTCATACAAATTGTGCTTGTCACTCAAGGACAAGTTATTAGAGACTGAAGATGGTCCATGTTTTCAGTTTTGTTTTTTTAGTTTGAGCAAACAAGCTATAAATTCAGTGAAAAAGGAACTTAATTAATGTTATGAACATAAATAAACTGGAAACAAACTACAGTAAAAAAGTTTTATAAAATTAACTACAAAAGAAGATAGAAGAGTACTTACACGGTAGCATTGTAGCTTGGTGGCTGCAGATACAGCAAGGTCAGACAAAGCTTCATTTGGTAATGATTTTGGCCTTGTCATGCTAGCCACAGTTACTGCATCGTTTGTTTCCACCTAAGCAGAATAATTTCAACAAAACAACATACCTTTATTGTCAGTCTGCACATATCAAGCAATATAATAAACTGTGCCATAGGAAAAAAAATCTTGAACAATATCTAAAGCATGGTTTCTACTCATAATGCCAACAACTTGGTCATTTGCAAATAGATTCATCAAGACTATATGAAGTGATACATTTCTTGATGAGCCCGGAACTGCTACTTCTCAAAGCATTGTAAGTTGACATTCATAGACATTTTCTCAACACTTAATTTCATCCCTGGATGAATGACACAAACATAATTTTCTTAAGCCACACACTGTTTCTTTTCTTTTAGAGCAAGTTCCAAATGGAGCTTTTATAAAATATAAAATAAAAATGGAGCTTTTTTACAGGCATTTTTCAGAAACCAAATAACTTCAAGCAATTATCTTTCATTGTTGCAAACAAGATATACGGAGAGAAATTTGAACTTGACATGAAGATTTCTGAATGTAGATGAAATCATAAAAGTGGTGATTCGTTGTAGAAAGAAACATGCACTACTCACAGTGTTGATGAAATCTATGATAACAGAGAGCTCCTGATGAGCCAACTGCAGATTCTCCACCATGCCCTGCCATTGCCATGGTGTTGTCTCCTTTGAGCTCTTCTTCTGCTTCTTCTTTTCCTCGTCCTTCTCAATGGCCCAAGCGAAGTCAATTCTCCTGATTAGAGAAACTCGCTTTTCATCGTAATCCACATCTCTGCAACAATACGGAGGGAGTTACAAAAAGCAAGCACAAATAGGTTCAACATTCTTATGAAAGATAGCATAACTCTCGGATTTTTCCTCGAGTGTTGCACAGGTTCTCTATACTAGTTGAGAAATAAAAAGGAGGAGGAGAGGAAGAAGCTTACAAAGGGAATCGTTCATTTCCATTTTCTTCAATGGAATCCAAGCGCTTGATCGGGAGCTTGTCGAGGGAGAGTTGCAACTCCATGCCCTCCTCCATCTTCTGGAAAAGTTTGTTTG
>Ga0209282_1002683_pt1 | contig 10370 bp, 2 predicted proteins | sample Mtrugardesep15_FD_187529 | JGI IMG/M metagenome (GOLD analysis project Ga0209282, IMG submission 187529) | Root nodule microbial communities of legume samples collected from California, USA - M. trunc garden sep15 (SPAdes) (version 2) | ecosystem: Host-associated > Plants > Roots > Nodule...
AATCATGAATCTATTATTTTGCTTGACAGGGTTTGATAGGATTACTTGTCAAACTGTCATTGGGATCAGTCGTAGCCTTCAGGACTTTATACGAGCTAAATATAAGCATCACATTGAGAGATATATTATCTGCATTTGACCTTTCACATGGTGTATCAACTTCTCTGCTTGTTGGTGGACACTGTAACCGGGTATGAGGCTTGGATTTGTTTCTGTTTTTGTCTTGTACTGGTGTGCAGCTATAGAGTTTGATAAGTTTCCTGTTTACAAGTTGGATTATATCGTTATAGTCGTTTAGTTGTTGTAACGAGTTCAGTAATTGGCAATTTTTTCATATCGATTGTGATATTAATGCAAGACTATAGTTAAATGTTCATTTGTGAGAATCTAAGCCAATATCCCTATGTAGCCCCCTAAAAGTATCCTTTATCTACACATTAACGGTAACTTGGTACCTTAAAACTCTCGTCATCTCATGATAGGGTATAGGGAGGGGTCTGATTCATTGTGAGTCTGTTGTAGAAGTCTTACCTTACTTTTTTGAAGAGGTTGATTTAACAACTCGAACATGGGACTTCCTAGTCACATTGCAGTAAGAAAGAAATTTAGGATAAAGAGAAATTTAGGTCTGATTGTCATTGGATATCTGAAATTTAGGAAATTTAGGAAGTCTTTATGGTTCGGTGAAAAATGTATCTAGAAGGCTGCAATAAGACACGTTGATATATAATTCTTGCTGAATACAAGTGGTGGATTACTTTATTCTGTTTCAAAATTATACCATTCAATTCTATTTTGAGTGTCTTTAATTCATGACATGAACTACACAGTAAATTTGTTAAAAGCTTTTGGAGTTAAAATTACTATTTTGGTAGCGATTGTTGAATTTCGATCTTTGTATTTATCTAGCAGTGTCAGTCTGAAACAAGGCAAGGTTTTTCTTGTAATTGGTTCTTGTTTGTGTGTTTTGTAAGATTTCTTGTATTGAGCAGTGTAAAAGGTTTTCATATTGTTTGTTGACCTTCTAGGTATATGAAGTACTCAAATTGCTGAATGAACTTCTCCCTGGCCTGGAAAATGATTCGAATAATCAACTAGCCTTGGACAAAGAATCCTTCCTAGCTAATCATCCAGATCTCCTGCAGAAGCTTGGGATGGATGTGTTTCCCATGTTGATACAGGTTAGTTAATTTTCTTCTAGTTAGCTCAATACTCTACCATTTTTATTACAATTAAATACCTACCTCATCTTTGCACAGGTGTTTAATTCTGGTGCAAGTTTATCTGTTTGCCATGGATGTCTATTCGTCATGTACAAGTTTGTTCGTTTGACCAAATCTGGCATGCTTGTGGAGCTTCTTAAGAACGCCAGTATTTCAAGGTGAAGCGGGCTTTCTTATCCTTGGAGTTGCTATATTATTTATATTTTGTTTAAGGTATTGACTTTATCTGGTTAATGTGACAGTTTTTTGGCTGGAGTATTCACTCGGAAGGATCATCATATGCTAATGTTAGCCTTACAGATTGCTGAGATAATCCTTCAAAATTTTTCTGATATTTTCTTGAAGTTATTTATAAAGGAGGGTGTCTTTTTTGCCATTGAGGCGCTCTTAACACCAGAAAGATCATCAAAATTGGTGTACCCTAGTGGCATTCAACTGTCGTTAGACTCTGGTCAAAGGTCTGCTTCTAGAGAGGTCCCCAAGTGCCTGTGTTACACTTTTTCAACTGCTCAATCTCCTACATCATCAGAAGCCAAAAAGTGCAAACTTGACAAAGACTCTGTTCATAACCTTGCAGAGCATATTAAAACAAAATACTTAGCACCGGAATTATATGATTCTGAGAAAGGATTGACTGATATTTTGAAGAATCTCAGAGCACTGTCTAATGATTTGTCGAGCATGTCGACTGACGTAGGTGCTCTTGCTGTGCATGAAGAGAAGATCAATAGGGTACTGGATCAAATTATGGACAAGCTTATTGGCAAGGAAGAAGTTTCTACTTTTGAATTTATTGAGAGTGGAGTTGCAAAAGCACTTCTTAATTATTTATCGCTTGGCCACTATATGGGGGAAAACAAGGGGATGCAAGGTGTTTGTGGTCATAATGCTGTGATAGAAAAACGATTTGAGGCTTTAGCTAGTATATGCTTACGTACTTTTCAGCCTCTCTCTGGCGACACACCCCTTTCTATACTAATCAGGAATCTGCTGAGTGCACTGACTTCATTGGAAGCTTTTCCTATTATTCTGAGCAACGTACAAAAAATGAGAAATTCGTTTGCTACCGTTCCTAATGGATGTGCCGTTCCTTACCCTTGCCTGAAAGTACGTTTTGTCAAGGAGGAGAAAGAAACTTGCTTGAGTGATTGTGCTGAGGATTTTTTTACTGTCGACCCTTTTTCTTCTTTGCGCTCAATTGAAAGATATCTATGGCCAAAGGTCAGCGTAAAAAGTGCAGAGGATGTGAGATTATCATCCGAAAGTCCACCGCTTCAATTGCCATCAAATACAAGGTCCTGCGTAGATGAAGTTTCCGCAATCTCTGAACGTGCAGGCGTGTCGACAGATATATGTGAAACACAAGTAATATTTGTAACCACAGTCGGTGGTTTACCGAAGTGGCAGCCTATTTATGCGTTTTCCCCTAATAAATTTATCTTGTTCTTAGGGAATGAGGGGTTGTTTCTTAAATTAGTGTTTTGTTTTTAAAAAATAATTAATTTCAACGATACTGGTTCTGCAGGGGGAAGAGCCAAAGACATCACATCCTAGACCCGATCAAGCAGTCAATGTGAATGCTGGGGAATCATCATCTTCAGGAATTCAGGTTATAATCTTGTTACTAATTAGGTTATAATAAAGAACATTTTTGCATGTTATTTGTTTCTAAGTATGTTTATAGTTATACTTATGTTACACTTTTGCATATATTTAAATTTTTGTGTCTTATCTAACAGATTGCAGAACAAGAAATGCATTTTGTTGCAGAACCAGACTCAAAACTAGGAAAAGAGCATCCTGCATCTTGTAGCAACAAAGCTGCTGATAAACTTATTTTTTACCTTGAAGGACAACCTCTGGATCATAAATTGACTCTATATCAGGCAATTCTTGGCCAAATAATAAAACAAAATGATTGTGGTGTTAGTGCAAAATTGTGGAGTCATGTGCATACATTAACCTACAGAACAGCTGTGAAACCTGAGGACATAATGCCTTCGGATTGTCATTCTTCATCTCAAGATTTTCCTCATGATAAAGTTTCAGCATTTTATCAGCAGACACCTTTTTTATCAGACATGTTCTATTGTGAACTTGTTTCTGATTTGGAGAAATCGAGTCCAACTTATGATATTCTGTTTCTTCTTAAAAGTTTGGAAGGCATGAACAGATTTATTTTTCATCTCATGTCACGCAAAAGAATGTGTGCTTTTGCTGAAGGTAAAGTTGATAATCTGGATAGCCTAAAAATAACAGTTCCTACTGTCCAACTAAATGAGTTCGTGAGCAGTAAGTTGACAGAGAAGCTGGAGCAACAGATGAGGGACTCTTTGGCAGTCTGCATTGGCAGTATGCCTTTCTGGTGTAATCAGTTATTGGCTTCTTGTCCTTTCCTATTCAGCTTCGAAGCAAGATGCAAGTACTTCAAACTGGCAGCATTTGGTCAGCCACGAATACCAACTCACAATAACTCTGAAACAGCAAGTGACAGGCGACTCAGCCATGGTGCATTGCCTCGAAAGAAGTTTTTAGTTTACCGCGACCGGATCTTGGAGTCTGCTGCACAAATGATGAAACTACATGCCAGTCATAAAGTGGTTCTTGAAGTGGAATATGATGAAGAAGTGGGCACTGGTCTTGGGCCAACTTTGGAATTTTATACCTTGGTGTGTCAGGAGTTACAGAAGTCTGGTTCGGGCATGTGGAGAGAGGATGCTTCTTCATATACCATAAAGACAAACTTGCAGGCTGAGGAAACAGGAATCCATTCTCTTTATGGACTCTTTCCTCGTCCATGGTTGTCAACACAAGATACATCTGGTGGCATACAGTTCTCTGAAGTAACAAATAAATTTTTCCTTTTAGGTCAAGTTGTTGCTAAAGCACTTCAAGATGGAAGGGTCTTAGATCTCCACTTTTCAAAAGCCTTCTATAAACTTATTCTTGGAAAGGTAATTGATTTTGGGTGCAATTAATGAAACTTCATACGAGCTTGCAACTTGTAGTAAGATGGAAACTGACTTAACCTTTCTATTTGCTTATAACTTGTCTTTTTAGGAACTTTATCTTTACGACATACAGTCACTTGATCCTGAGCTTGGTAGGGCATTGCATGAGTTTCAAGCACTAGTTAACAGGAAATTTTGTTCGGAATCGGTCTGTGAAGGGAATTCTGAGTTGGAACAGGGACTAAGCTTTAGAGATTCGAGAATTGAGGATCTCTGTCTTGATTTTACGCTTCCTGGGTATCCTGATATTGTTCTTGCTTCAGGGTCTGATCACACCATGGTAAAATATTGCTTGATATTTGTGCATTGCAATTTTTGTTCTAACCCTTTTGTTGTTGGAATATAAACTTTAATATTTCATCCTGTTTGGTAGGTAAATATGAGAAACCTGGAGGATTATGTTTCACTTATTGTTGATGCAACTGTCAAGTCTGGAATTTCAAGACAGGTGGAAGCCTTCAAATCCGGCTTTAACCAGGTCTCTCACTTTGTCTTGATAATAGTTGGAATAATTTAACCATAACCTTTTTGGTTGTGTTATATTCACTGTCACAATAGAAGTTGAAGAGAATTGCATCTAACGAGAACAAAAAGCCCCAAAAGTTGGGGTTTACATAATACATGATATGAAAAAAAAGAATATGGAGTTGAAACTAATTTCTATTTATAAGAAGTTTTTTCAATCAATTGCATGGTCTGAAGGGCCACATCACATGAGGTCATGGGTTCAATTTGTGAACTAAATAAGTTTATAGAGAATATTAATTTAAGGGATTTTTCATTCAAGGAAAAGTGGTCTGTTTAATTTCTTAGTTTAACTAAGAATTACAAAATTGCCGCTCAACTTCCAACCTTGTGTTCCTTTATTCTCTCTGTATGCAATGTTTTATACAGAAAACATTGAAAATAAATTGTTATTTTCATTATTGCTTGTATTAATACTTCAAAACAAATAATAAAGTGAAAACAAAAATGAACGCTTTTGCAATTATTAATGAAAACAGAAATGAAAAATATTTTCTCAAACCGAACAGTCAGACTTTGTTTAGGAGTTTGAAGGGGAGGGGAGGGTAGGGTTTTGGAAAAAAGGAAGGAGCATGCGGAAGAAATAGAAGACATTGGGAGGAGAGGGCCATGGAGGTTGATCTTTTATTCACAATACAAAATCCCCCTTGTTTGGGGGAACTCAAAAATTGTATTGGGGGGTTTTGGAGGGTTTATATGATTTTTTCAAATGCAATCTATTTTGTGATAATATTCTTAAAATTTCAAATATATTAATCAATAAACATTAGTTTATCATTCTCTAAAAAATTGTTCTTTCGAAAAATGTGAAAGATTTTTCCATTTTTCTATATATTTCCAACCCCCCAAAGCCCTCTCTTCCCTCCCCTTCAAACTCCCAAACAAAGCCTTAGAATCTCAACAAGTTTCAGAGCGGAATGGGAAAGAAAGAAAATAGAAGCATTATTGGAACAAAAAAAATGATTTTTTTGTTTAATAAGAAGTTAGTTTGATTATTTTAGGGAAATACTAATTTGTGCCCTTAAGGCACAAGTTAAAAAGCTAAAGACGGAATTATTTTCTTGGAAATTGTGTATTTAATGTTGTGAAGTTTTAAACATTTATATTTTCGAAACAAAATTTATTTCTTATTTCCTTTTTTAGTTCCTTAACTTGTGCCCTTAGGGCATATGTTAGTATGAGCCATTATTTTATGATCAATTTGAAATACCGTGCAGTAATAAAGCCTTACTGATACACTGGTATTTCATTTTCTTTGTTTGGCAGTTATGCTCCAGCCTAACATTTGTTTCTTTTACTTTTTTGTCATCAAAAGGTTAATTATTTTCTGTAACCTTTTTTGTCATTTTCGTCCACTGGTATAATTTGACATAACAGAAGGATAAAAATCCACAAGTCCTAGTTACATCATACCGTTATATGTGCTGTCTGGTGTTGTTTGGGTTCTTTAATTCTGTGGTCTTATTTATAATTTGGGATCTGCAATCAGCTGTTGTGGTGTTTAGGACCATTACCCGTTTCATAATTTCTGCCTATGTTCCTAGGGTCATTACACACAGCTGTTAAAGTTTATTGCTTATCTTTGTGTATGTTGTTGGCATCGACATTTTCTTGTACTTCATTTTGTGCTCTTGTTTTCATTACGCTTTTAAATGCTAAAATATATTGATAGTTAGAATTGGGATTCTGCACTGGAACTTGGGGAAAAATGGGATATGCGAGAAGTTTTTTTAATATATTGTCAGAACTAGGTTTTGTGTCTTGACTGCCAAAATCATTTCTTATTTATATATATAAGATCGCCCATGAATTTCTTATCTATCTTCGTTGGATTCTCATTATATTTTTTTTTAAACTTGTAGGTTTTTCCCATTGAACATCTTCAGATTTTCTACGAAGAAGAACTTGAGCGTATACTTTGCGGAGAAGATGATTCTTGGGCTGTATGTATAATTTATTTTTAATCAATTTGTATATATGTCCTTTTCTATTAAAGCGGGATGAAACTTTTTGTTTAAAAAAAGGTTTGATTATGAGTAATGCCTTGTTAGCAGATCAACGAGCTCGCAGATCACATTAAGTTCGATCATGGTTACACAGCTAGCAGTCCTCCCATTGTTAATGTAAGGATACATGTAATTTTAGATATTCTTTTGATCTTATGTTTGGAATCCTTTTTTTTTTTTGGACTGAATTTCTGTCATGAACAACTCAGTTGTTGGAAATTATCCGAGAGTTTGACCATGGCCAACGACGAGCATTCCTCCAGTTCGTGACCGGCACACCTCGGCTTCCTCCTGGTGGATTGGCATCTCTCAATCCGAAGTTGACTATTGTCCGAAAGGTGTAACAGATTTTACTGCTACACTCTATTTTTCACCATGTTTTTTACACTTAACAAGTCCTTTTTCTTTGTAACATCTTATATTCTTGTGTGTTCAACAGCATTGTAGCAACCAAGCAGACACAGACCTACCTAGTGTGATGACTTGTGCAAATTACCTTAAGCTACCTCCGTATTCGTCAAAAGTACCGCATCAGTTTTCTTTTTCTCTGCTTCTAACTTTTAAACACTAAAAACACTTTTATTTTTATTTTTTTAAAAAGATCTAAATATTCTGACACTTAATTGAATTTCAGGAAAGGATGAAAGAGAAGCTCCTCTATGCTATAACAGAGGGTCAAGGATCTTTCCACCTTTCATGACTTCATTTTCTTGACTGGATCAGCTTATTTGGATTTTGAAGGTGTAATTATTAGGGTGATTGGTAGCAATGTAGATAAGGGTATTTAACTAGTTGCTAGCAGTGCTGATCACAGCAAGTTACTTTCTTGGGGACTAAGCTTTCTGTCTTCACTGACTACAATTGTTGGGGGGTGTAAATAGCCTGCTGATAGTTAGCTGTTTTTTGGATTGTGTCCGTTGTATAGAAATGGAGGGCAATTTAAGTAGTCATGCTTTTTGATATTTTTTGTACAGTATTAGTATTGGAACCTTAATGATTAATAGACGTTTACCAGCTAGCTTTGTTCCTTTTGGTACATCTGCTGTTACTTTATTATATATGATATTATTTTCTTTTCGATGAAATTTCATTCTTCTTTTTTTTTACCGACGTATTTATGCACTGTGACTGCAGTATAAACACTTGAGAATAATGTATTTATGCATTGTGACTACAGTATAAAACACTTGAGAATAATGTTTTTGAAAGTTTGAGTTCTACCTTTTTTAGTCTTGGTTAATGAGAATTATGATGCCAGCTAATGAAGATGTTGGGATTTCCCCAAGAATATGATAAATACTCAGACTAAGTGTTAAGTTCTGTTGAGAACTGAGAAACTTAGCTGAAAGTTGTTAAAAGAAATTTGAAAATCATGTAAGTAACATAATTATTTTTTTCCTTTTTTTGTATAAAGGAATCTATCTGCAGTAAAACCCAAGGTTCTCAAGCATTTTCTAGGAAATTGAAGGTATTTAATATTGATGTGATATGCATGTTAGCGTGGGCATAACTAAGGTAATCAATTTGTATTTTGTTAATGATTTTAGTTGTAGATGGTAAAGACAAAATTGTGTTTAATTATAAAAAATTTACCATATAATAGAAGTAGGTGGCATAAGATGGGGGTATTTGTCTTTCAAATCATTTTGATATCTTATCTATCTCTTGCCTTAGTAAAAGAAAGTGCGAATGAAAAATTGGGTTAAATATGTTTTTGGTCTCTATAAAATTAAGATTTTTTAAGTTTAATCTTTACTTAATTTTAATAGTATTTTTAGTCCCTGTAAAAAACTTCTACACTCAGTTTTAGTCCTAGTAAATTCAAATTTATATAATTATGTTTAAACTCTTAAGTTTTTTAACAATTTTTTGCAGATGTGTTAAGAAAATTACAAAAAGTTCCTCCGCAAAAAATTATAACCAAATTTTTGTTGATGGATTCTAGAGTGAGGATTCAATTAAGTCTCTCACCAGTGAAGCACCAAAAACTCATCATTAGATTAAATCAATGGTTGAGATTATTTAAAAATAAATATAAGAACATTTATTCCATTCCACACGCAACCCTACCCTTATTTCTTTCCCATTTGCATCATTTTCAATTCACCAAAAATATGCAGATGCTTGTTGAAAGTTAAATGGAATCTGTGATGATTAAAAATTAGCCCAACCATGGTGCACTTGAATGATAACTATTGTTTTTCTGTTTTTATTTTTTACTTTGATTAGGTTTAATAGCCTAGGTAGAATATAGGTTTAAATTGGAATAACTGCTTCAACTAAATTTTGACCATTACCACCATCACTGGAGAAGAAACCTTCCCATTTCTGATCTATCATCGAAGAAGAACTGCTCCTTCCCCTTATATTTCTTTCTTAACTATTTATTTCCAATCAGATTTTGTTTAGGATTGACAAAATAAATTGCTCAAACCATTGTTTTAGGCATCATAAAGTGTTTTTCAGAGACGTATGATCCAAATCCCTAAAATCTACAATTTCATGGAATATGAATATTTGAAGGCAGCAGTTAAGCATTTTAAAACAAATTTTATATGCAGTAATGCACTGAAAAGAAGTGTGATAAGAGTTTTCCAATTCATGATTTTGTATCCTAATGAATGGCCATGTCCTAGGTCATAGAAACAAGAGTTTTCCCTGGCTTTCTTTGCAAATATCTCGGTTGAATTGCCGATGAACAGAGAAGGTTTTACAGGAAAAAGAAAAGAATTCAGATTCACGGCTGTCACAAAACTACACTATCTAATCTTCACCGGTAGATTAATCCAATGTCCTATATTATTTTCTGCTTTAAAGAATCAAATCACCTGATAATTCATGCATACAGGAAACCAAATCACTTAATACATAACCAAGATAATGAATCAATTGGAGAATTTCTTGATATTAATTCCTACCGCGTAAGATTGTCAAGACGTGAAAGAGATGAGTCATCCAAAAAATATTTTACTGATATTGAAATGATCTGAACAATAACAAAAACCGTGCCGGTAGGACTTATACGGGACAGGTCGCAAATTCGGAACAGGCACAATGAACCTTCGACAATGATTTATGTTAAAAACAACACTGGCATGAATACGGCACCGTCGTGATTAAAATCGGTGATGGCCGACGCCGTCATGGTTAAGACTGGTGATGATCGAGGCCGCCACCATCACCACCTCCATCACAATCGTTAAGCTTTGCTTCTCCATCACTATGCGTTTTGCATTCAGTTGTTAGGGATTTGATTGTTTCATTTGTTTTGGGGAAATAATGTGAGACGTTAGATTTATTGAACGGATAAGATTAAGTGACTGCAATGACAGCAGTGTTTTTTCGACAGCCGTGAATCTAAATCCGAACTTTGGTAAATGAACATATAAATATGTTCTAAACTTGTCTAAAGAAAATCATTAAAAAATTTAAGAGTTTAAGATAATTAAACAAACTTTGTTTTAGTAGGGACTAAAATTACATGTAAATATTTTTTTTAGGGACTAAAAATGCTATTAAAATTAAGTAAGGACTAAACTTTCCGTAAAAAAAAAAGTAAGGACTAAACTTAGAAGTTTCTAATTTTACAGGGACCAAAACATATT
>Ga0209282_1002684_pt1 | contig 10369 bp, 4 predicted proteins | sample Mtrugardesep15_FD_187529 | JGI IMG/M metagenome (GOLD analysis project Ga0209282, IMG submission 187529) | Root nodule microbial communities of legume samples collected from California, USA - M. trunc garden sep15 (SPAdes) (version 2) | ecosystem: Host-associated > Plants > Roots > Nodule...
CATTAATTTATTATTAATTGAGGGCTTCAAATACTTCAGTAAAAATGCTTGGATTAATCCATGCTATGATGATATCATCATAAATATCAACACTTGAAAATCATCGTAAGTTCCAACAACAACCTGCAATACCCGTTGAAAGTAGAATTTCACGGTACTTCTTGTTCTAATGAGTAAGACAATGTCATGTTCCCTCCGTCTCTAAATTATAGTCGTTTAACGTTTATGCGCGATTATTAAGAAAATGATTGATTGTGTTGATTTCAATGGTAAAACTAATGTCATTTACTAAAATACCCTTATTAATTATAGTTAGTGGAAGTTGAATGAAATTCAATAAATAAGGGTATAATAATGGAAAAAAAATAAAAAATGTGTATTCTAAAGTGACAATTATTGTGAGACGGAAGGAGTAATTAATATCAATTTAAAAAAAATATAAGTACCTTAAAACTCAACTCTTTTTTTTTTTTCCGAACCAACGTCAATTTAGTTAGGGGTATATAAAGGATAGACTAAGTTGGGTTGTATGTAACCGAAACTCGATCTTAAGTTGGGTTAAGCCTATTTTTAGACATGAAACCGGTTTTAAACTCCATCAAACCCGATGAGGTACGTGTCCAATTAAGACGGGGACAATATCGAGACAAGATGAGGTTGATCATAAGACAAGTCATCAATACACCAACTACAAGGTCTAATCTCATATTTTTGTCCCATTTTTATTTGACAAGGTTAGATCCCACCCATTGTGTTCGGACCAGTACAGGTAGTAAGAGAGGATTGGGTTCTATACACCCCTAAATCAAGGCACCCACTCACGAAATACATCAGCCATTGTTGGTTTTTTGAATGGGTACTTAATTGACAATGAAAGTGGTCCACCATAAAACCCACTTTTTAGATATAACCGATATAATCCCAAATATACACTTTAAAAGCCTTAATGTTTATCACAATTGTTGTCATGGATCGCATCTGAAAACATAATGATTGTAGATGAGTCGATGACAATATGTCATTATCATCATGAGGTGAGGGGTGAATGAATATTTCGAACAAGTATGTCTATAATGTATACCAGACCTCCTTGCATTTTTAATGAAAAAGAAAGAAAAGAAAGGGCAGAAGAAAACTAAAAAGAAAACTTAGATTGAATTGCCATAATTTTTTTTATTTTTTTTATTTCCTTCAATCTCAAATTCATAGAATCCATCCATTATTAGTTATTACTAAACATTTGGACGGAAAATTTTACTTTTTAGCTCAATAATGCAATCTCAACAGAATTGATAAAACAAACTTGTTGATCCATCTCCGAAGGTCCGCAGATGAGCCGGTACTACCAATGTCCTGCACATCGGGCAAGTACATTCTCTCTCAAACCTGGAAAAACAAATTGGTAAAGACATGTTATGAAAAGATTATTTTGAACAATCTGAATTATTATTCTATAATATAACGAAATGTTAATGAAATCAAAACCTTGCCATAGACTCAAAGTTCTAAAGTCTCGGGAAATCACAACTTCTGGTCATTAGGTGCAAAGAAGAGAGTGCTATTCATTAAAAATTTATTAAAAATCCATTTCCATTAATGATACATTTTCTTCCATAACCATTTTAATGCAGATAGGGACCATGCATATCCCCTTCCCTAGTATCCTATTCTCATGCTCCATGCAATTATTAGCCAAACTTAACAATGCAACACTTACATAATAATGAAAAGCATACATGAAACTATCAAGAGGCGGGATCCAAGTCTAATAGTCTGAGAATGCATAACAAGCAAGGGTTTCAGCTTTAATTAGTAAATTATCACAAGTTATTTATGCAAACCATTTTCGTGTTCTGAATATATTAACAGACCACTGCAATATCTAGCAAAGATATGCCAATTTTAGATGTGACGGAGATGTAAACCAAAAATAATTATGTGGACAGCCATTCTGATAATTAATTGAGACAATTTAGGGGATATGCCCTAGACTGAAGGCGTCCAACCCACATAGTTATCTGTTACTTTTATAAAATAGTTTATTTGTCTTAAATAAGCAGTAAGTTTTCGATTTAAAATGTCTAAACATGTAATAAAACTATGAACTAACCATTCGGATACACACTCCTCGCAGAACATGTGTCCACAGCGAACCAGGATAGGAACATGCATCTTCTCTTGGCATATAGTGCACAGATCACCAGCAGCACTTACCTGCATTTAGATACTCAACTTAGAACTGGGGGGTCAATAACAAACAAATAATACAGAATAAAGCCGTGTCGATGTTTCAAAGACCTCCAGCTCTTCCACATAATCATATTAAGAATCCTTATGAAAGTATACATTATCCAAGCACTTGAGAAAATAAAAGAAAACCACAATCCAACAAAGCAATGTAAAAGCAAGAACTGCCCCAAGTAGGATGCTTGAATGGTTAGTTGAGGGAGGTTGAAAGAGTTCCAATTAGGAAGTCGTTCAAACCTTAAAAACTAATGTAACCACTGTTTACAAACACTAACACATGACTGATAAAAAATGTGAAGAGTTTCACATTGGATGAGATATGATCTAAAAATGTGTTTATAAGTGGTGGGTAGTCATCATCTTACAAGTCGATTTTGTAAGAATGGGTTAGGCCCATCCCAAATTCTAAGATGGCATCACAGCCTATCCAAGATCTGTTGGGCCACATGCTATCAGATCATTGCTATCGAGCCACTCGGGTCACACACCAGATGCCCAATCCTAGGTGTCGGTGAGTGTGTTAAGTGTCCCACATTGGGTGAGATATGACCTGCAAATGTTTATAAGTGGTGGGTAGTCTCATCACCTTACAGGCCGGTTTTGTAATGGCTTGAATTTTTAGCTTTTCTCCTTAATTTGACACAATTAAATGCAAACAAGGCATGCCACAAAGATCTTCCCTCCTTACTTCTAAAACCTCTATAAGCTGACTCGGCAGAATTTGCTCCAAATTTGAAGCAAGGGTCAGGAATCTCGAAAGATCACAAAAAGCTTAATCTATAGATACAAACAAGGGCAACATACAAAATACATGTAGAGAAATAAATTAATTCTTTACATGTATAGAAATAAATTAATTCATCAAACCAACAAGTAAAAACTACGAAGATTGGAAACAAAACCGTAACCAAATAAGTAGCATTCACAAAAAAAGTATACAAAAACCTTACGTTTCCTTGTCTCTTGATAAGCATTTAAAACTTTGAAAAGCTTTCAGAAAAAAAAGATGAGGCAGATGAATATAGTATCATATTCTTTTTTTTAAGGATCCCTTCCCAGTCCCCACACCATCCATAAAAATGCTGTTCTATTATAACACACAACTACCAAGCATACAACTAAACAAATTGAGTGTCATGATGACACAATGCATTATGGAGAGAATGCAAACATATTCCACATCTTTTTACTATAACCGAAGACTGTTGCATTAATTTATCGACTTCAAATTTCAGATTAACAAAGTATGTTGTGGGCTAAGGGGTAAAGTTAACTCCACTTAATTATATAATTCCTTTATTTGATTGCATAAATGAAGATTTGAAGGAGGGACACAGGTCCCTTATCTTAAGCCTCTAAAATTTGCATATCCAATTTTCAATAACTTTTATAGATTGTGTATGCATTAAGAAAGCTACAGTGTCAAAGCGAAAAAATGCTATTGTAACAAAGAAAGAAAAGGCGTAATTAAGATTGCAATTATTCAGATCCAGATTTAATCAGATCATTTTTCAGAATATTTACCTGTTCTTCTGTAGCATAAACACCATAAAGAATTTCATCTTCTGATAATGCTTTTAAGGCAAAAAGTAAGGATGTAACCTAATAAACATATAGACGGTTAAAGAAAATGGAATAATTTAGGGTCGTGCACCAACATTTTTATATACAGCATAAGAAAGCCAATTTTGAAGAATGAAAGCTTACCTTCTCAACTGCAGATGTTAACTTGAATGTTAGATACAGTCCTGTGATTATTGACGAGAAGAGACTTCCAAAGTCCATGTAAAAGAAAAATCGGTACCAAACTGGTGCTGGCAAGAAAGCACGATATAGCAGCAGTGTGTACTCAACCAGAGTTAACATTTGACCCTTGAAACAATTTAAAACATTTTCAGATCACTGCAACAGAAAACTATACTTGAAAACTACAGGCTTTTTGTGAAAAGCAAGGAAACTACTCCTAACCTGTCGACGGAAGTTATGGCCTCTGCCATTTTTGTAGTGAATCAGCAACAAACACTTGAAAGCCATTGCCGCTTGCCGCACCATTGTATCTGAAAGCCAATGAATATTGTGACCATGGATACTAACCAGTAATTGTTTCTCACCACAACAGAATTAGAATAATTGTATGCCATAGAAACACCAATATCAAGAATAGACAACACAGAAATAATAAACCAGGACACTGGGGATGGAGAGATACTTGTAAAACCATAGATATGTAAAAAGATACAACTCACTATTGGTGTCGAAAAGTGCCTAAAACATTGCAGCAGCTAAGTGATTGGCAGCATTATTCTAAAACAACAATTTATAGTGAAACAAAACTTCTTAAATATTATGCAAACAAGCAAATTTGGTAGATGTTATTACGTTAATTTTTTATACACAGCATGAAAAATACTTCAAATTGGCACACAATTCAAGACCCGCAAATCTTTGATCAAAACTTAAAACATGTTTAATATTGTAATAAGTTTATTTGAATTCCACCATTGTTTCCTGCACGGCATACAGGAGTAACATGAACCCTGAAAGTTCTAAAAGAAACATTGAATCCATCAACAGCACACACAATAGCAAACCAATTGATATATCCCACGATTTATGTGATAATATCAATTAAAATGAGCAGTGCGGTTAGATAACCAACCAATAATGGACCCCAAGTGATGCAATTGTCAGGAGAAGAAGGTTGACCAAGTAAGCCAACCCCCATTGGCAAAGAACTGTTAACTTTACCCTAAACAAAGTTATTCAAATTTGGTCCTATCCCACTGATTAAATACAAAAGACTCGTTTTACTGTACTCCTTCCACATCCATGATATACTTTAGTCTTTAAATGATAAAAATATTTTAAAATAGAGATAAGTTATGAAATGAAAACAAAAAGGAAAGCTTATCTTTCATTATCATTAATCAAGCAAATAACCCTACTATTGCGCTGAAATTTAAAAGAACCCCATACTCTAATAAAGCATAATTATTTGCACGCCAGATTACTTTATAAGCAGATTACTTTCTATTTCAGTCGCAAACTATTTACATACATTTTATGTCACTAGCCTGATAAAGCAAATAAATTGTCTAGTGTGCAAACAACTGATAACAATATAACTGCATATATAGAATGAATCCATACCATTGACCAAAATGATGAATATTGCAAACCCGAAAGATGGTGTTGCTTCTGGCGGAAACATGGCCAGAGGGAAAAAAACATCATCATTTCCATAACAATGGTAAATGCATATCACATACAGCATGAAGGAGAAGGAGAGAGCAAGAAGAGCGGAGACTTTCCGATCTCCCTGCAAAACAGAAATCGAATTGAGCCTCTCTAATTTTTTTTGTCATTTTTTTGTGAGGAGGATGGGAGTTCACAAGTAGATGCTTCATTTCAAAATGAAAATTCTAAAGGACTTGCAAAATTATGGGCATAGTACCTTCAGCGCAGTCTGTTTCTTAACGATTTCATTTGACCCGAACATTACAGCTGATACACCGATTGTGACAAAGAAATCTGCAAGTTTTCATGGACAAATATCATACAGTTAAATGGATGGGTTGGATTTGAAGGTATAACATAGAGTTTGAGTGACAAAGAGGTCATTGACTCAACTCCCCTATTAACATAACACACTAATGCTAAGTACTAACATTTTCAGAACAAAAATGGTGGAAACAGCCGAAGTAGAAATTTAGAGGAAACTGAAACTAAGTATATGTGAGAAGCAGTTCCCCATGCCCTTAGACCACAAAATCAACTACACAATTAATTCAATACAAATAACAGTTAAACATCAAACCATGTTGCAAAGGAGGGATGAAGACATTGCAAAGAAGAACAAATACACTCACGGGAAATTAGATAGCACGGATTCAATACAGTCTTCTTCACTGAGTAAAGCTTGGACATTTTTTTTTTGGAAGAAGCTAAACTAGCCCGCCGAAATTGGCATCCGGGAGAATCAAATCTGAGACCTTGAGAGGAGCACACTCCAAGGTCCCAAGCCAACACCACCAGGCCAACCCAAGTGGGGGTAAAGCTTAGACATTATCAAGTAAGGATCATTACAGAAACAAGGAGCATTAACATGATGGGCCTGTTTGGATTCGCTAATTTGAGCTTTATCTACTGACATATGTTTTGTGAGAACTTATGAAAACACGTCATGACAGTTTTTCGTAAACTTTCAAAAAGAATTTAACTTTATTTTATCATTTGCTATAGAAATAGCCTGTGCGAGCTTATATACAAACGCTTATCATGATAAGCCCTTTTGCTATAAGCTACAAATAAGCTGTTAATCCAAACATGCCCAATATCTCAAAGTAACGGTGCTATATGTGAGCAGCAAAATGAAGTTGGTTCAGCCATATGATTGAAGATTATACTCTAAACTGTATAGGAGTACTACATTACATTACACATCAAAAACACCACAATCCAATCCAATATACGGGAACATTTGAAGGAGAAAAGTAAGATGAGAAACAAAAGAAAATCATACATTCCATGTGGCGGCGGATCAAAACAATCAACAACAAGAGCGAAAAAGGAAGAATTTGATCAACCATCTTAGCAATCTGCTGAAAATCAAACCAGGAATAAGTGGAGAAGCTATCGCTAACTCCACCGACAACATCAACCAAAGGCACTGAACGGACTCTATCCGCGGCCATAGCACGGCGAGCCTCTTCAGAAAACATCACATTCCGTGATGATGAAGAAGAAGAAGAACCAGCAGCTCGAAACCGTTGCCACGTGCGAGGAATCATGATCACGTGATGAGCAGGTCTGAAGTGAAGAATTAGATATCAGCACGAAGGAAAACTTGTTTCAAACCAATTTATAGTGTTGATACTAACACTTCTTCTTCTTCTAGATGATGATGATTCTGATACCATCGTGTTGCGGACAAAATTGGAACGTTAATTGATTTGACCAACGATGTTGTTTTCTTTTTCCTTTTGCGTCAGTTTTTTTGTTTGAATTATGCGCGTATAAGGAAAAAGCGTTCGTGTTTGTGTTGTGTTGAAGAAGATTTGGGTTATCTGAATGAAGAAATTAATTAAGATGGGAAATAATAATAAAAAGAAAATTAATGAAACTTGGGAAAGGGGTTAGTTGAAGATGAAAGCAGTGACGGTGGAAGGAGAGATCAAAAGTTAAATTCATGCTTTTGTTTTTTTGTTTTTACTTTTCCTTGTTCTTGTTTTTGTCTGTGTGCGCGTCACTCTTGTCTAACACTCCCTCCGTCGTATTTCATTAGTTGCTCCTCGTCACGTACCCTTTCCTTCACTCGAACACTCCCTGTTCCAAAATATAAGAAATAAAAACATTGAATTTCGAGTAGAGTTTTTTTTCTTTCTTTGAAATAAGTTTCATAGAGGATGTAAAAATAATTTTTATTGGCTATTGATTATGGAAAAAATTGAAGAAAGTGGAAATTGAATGTAATTTACATTTAATTTCATAAGAATAAGTAAAAGTTTTTCTTAAAAAATATATTTTTTTAGAAAAAACAAGATTAAATAGAAAATAGAATTTTTTTTTTTGATTTCTAACACAGACGTTGAAGTGTCCGAGTAATTTTAATTGGTTGATAGTGTAAAATAATTTTACATTGCTAACTATCATTGTTATATAAGCTTTGTGCCAATCATGATTAGAATCAATGAAGAATAATCGAGTTTTCCTTTCTAAATTCTCTCTAATTTCTGGAGTGTGATTCATACTTAAATTGAGTCGTATCATTTGGTACTTTCATTCTTCATCTCATATTCCCGCTAATTAAGGTCAATTATGGAGCTTTCACTTTTCAACGGTAACGAAGATCTCTATTGGTGGATCCTTTGTGCCTAAAGTTATTTTAGGACAACATGAAAATCTAATGTGGCTAAGATGATGGTGGTAGCGTTGACTATGCAAGGACATGCTCTTCGATGGTGGCCAATGACGTTGCCAGAATCTTGGATCAGGGGTTCGAACTTTTGAATTTTAATTAAAAATATATAAATAATATATATTCAAAAAATCACGTACTCAAAAAATTATATACATACTCTACGATCCTCTACTACGCGATTTTATATCTTAAAATTGTTAGAATAATAAACTTATTATCAATGTAATTACTTTGCAAAATTATTTTAAGAGTCTATTTATTTATTATTCATAGGTTCATTTAAGAGCGGTATGGTCCAACCAGTACACACTAGAAAGAGCCATATGTTAAAATAAAAAAAATAAAAAATTCACCCTCCCTGGCAAGGCATTCACCACCTTTTTTTTGACCCTTTCTTTGTACACAATATCAAATTTATACCCAAAAAGCTTTGCTATCAAATTTTGTTGGTTCGAAGTTATAATTCATTGATCCATTGGAGCATGCACAATGTTACTAAACTAAAAGAGTCATTGAAGGGATCCCACATGCATGGACAGATTCAATTTGCTTCCATTTGCTTATTGCATTTTTAATTCAAAATTAAATATTTATGTAATTTGATCTCATTTATATTATATTATTGTCTTCACATTGTCCACTCATAACACTTTAAAAAATTACAAAAGCACAAGTAAAGATATCAAAAGAAGCACTTTTTTCATAAAAAATTGTTGTAATTAGTATATAGTTTAAATATGTAAATCGTCCCTGTAATTTGACGTATTTTTGGTTTTTGTTTATGTATCTTTTTTTCTTCTCAAAATCGCCCATATAAGTTGTTAACGTGTTGCCCATTCCAATATACAACTAACCTTTACTTTCAAAAAATAAAATAAAATACAACTAACCTTTTAACATGAAAACAATATTTTGTAAAAAAAACAAAAACAATATATTATTTAATTGTAAAATAAATAAATAAATTAAGTTCGTGTTTTTATTTACTATTAAGATGGTTATATGTGATTGTGAAGACTTGGTGAATGTTTGATATTACATTGCATTTGACATAGTGATTATTATTATTATTTTTTATTCATAATATCTTTTTAAAGATTATTTACACGTGAATAAAAACTAAAAGTAACCAAAAAAAAGATAGCAAAACTAATTCTCGCAAACACAATATTTATGAACTTAGATTTGTCCCTAAAAAAAATGAACTTAGATTTATAACATTGTTGGACATGACTCTTTAAACTTTATATAAAAGGTCAATGATCTCCGATGTTAGGAAACACTAAAAGTGTAAAAAAAAATAAAAATAGTATAACACATTTTTAGGCGTGTGCTTTTATCCTCAAGTCAAACATACATTAGTAGAGTTTAGACTTTTTCTAATTACACCCTGTATATTTCTGGTTACATCTCAAAATGACAAAATTATCCTTTCATAAAATTTGAGTTTCAAAATGTCTCTTCCTTCTTTCTTGGTTACACCCAAAACCCATCTTCCTTAAACTCAGTTTAAGTAGGTCATGTAAACTTAGTTTAAGTAGCTCATGTAAACTGAGTTTAAGTGTACATACTTAAACTCAGTTTAAGTAGGTTATGCAAACTTAATTTAAGTAGGTCATGTAAACTGAGTTTAAGTGTACATATCAACCTTGTTCAATGATTCTACGTAATCTTACTTTAAGTATGTACACGTAAACTCATTTTAAGTAGGTCATGTAAATTCAGTTTAAGTAGGTTCATGTAAACTGAGCTTAAGTAGGTCATATCAGTTTAAGTAGGTTCTTGTAAACTTAGTTTAAGTAGGTAATGTAAACTTATTTTAAGTTTACATGAACCTACTTAAACTAAATTTAAGTTGACCTCAACAACGTAAATTGAAACCGTCGTACAGTGTAGTTAAACAAGAGGAAAAAATGGAAACTAACATTATTGAAAAAGAAGAAGAAATTCACTAACTTATATGCAATCGAGTATGAATGACAAATGTTTTGATTCACTCTTTAATCTTCTATAGAAATTGATTGAACATCAGATTGTTTGATCGTTTGTGGGTGAAACTCAGTAATAATGAATAAAATCAAGGTTTTAAGAAAATTTATATAAAACGGCAATTTTGTTATTATTAAAAACTTTTAAGAAAATTTGGGTGTAACCAAAAATATATAGGGTGAAAATAAAAAAAAAAGTTTAAAATTTTTATTG
>Ga0209282_1002687_pt1 | contig 10368 bp, 7 predicted proteins | sample Mtrugardesep15_FD_187529 | JGI IMG/M metagenome (GOLD analysis project Ga0209282, IMG submission 187529) | Root nodule microbial communities of legume samples collected from California, USA - M. trunc garden sep15 (SPAdes) (version 2) | ecosystem: Host-associated > Plants > Roots > Nodule...
ATTCACTAAAAAAAAAAAATCGCAAATCGCAAACGGCAAAGCAGGAACAAACTGAAATCGCAAACCTGAACAAAGAGAATGAAGTAAGAAACGGCGGCAACACCAGAATCGCAAATCGCAAGCAGGAAGAGAAGTAAGTAATTGGTTTGTGTAAAAAAGATAAGATACAGATTCCTTCTTCTCCTGTTCTTGTATTCTTGTATTCCTTCCTCTCCTGTTCAAATTTCTGAATTTTCAAACGGAGTCCGTAACGGCGATTTTCCTGTGATTTTTGTTCTCGACGTGAAAAGGTCCAAAAACGGTGCTGATACCGTTTTGTAACGGCCTCAATCCCGGTACTTGTCCGTTTTTTGAAACCTTAGAGGTAGTTATATTTTGAAAATCCAGGATCTGTTACCGGCAGTAGACAAAGTTTTTGTAGTGAAGGTCTGAATGAATGGTGAATCTTTGTTTAATTCTTTAATCTGTAACCATTTTGAACTAAGAGTAAATTAGATCTAGACCCTTGCTCCCTTCCTATTTGGCTCTGGAATGATGTGAATTAGCCAAATCAGACATTAATGTGCTCCATAAGGCAACCAGCATTATCTGCTTGGATCATGTTGAAGCGCATTTCTCTGATGATCAACTAAGAGATTGGTTTCTTTTTCCTGACCAGAACCAGTTAATCACAACACTTCTCTCTATATAGAAAGGAAGAGAAGTCACCATTATTTAGTTACTAGAAAAGTTCTGTTTTAGTCTAATATCTTCATTTTATGTCTGATACCATTTTTGAAATTCTATCCAATTTGAAATGGTCCACTGTTGCTGAAATAGATGAGCTTTTGCAGGTTTGAGTTGAAGGTTTGGGCAACGTCTTCATTATTAATCCATTTTATACCTTTGCAATATGATTATTCTTCTTTACATTCTCCTCACCATGATGAAGGGCCCAACCCTTTGCTTTGGAAATATGTGAGTGTATAAAAACATCTCAATTATGTCTTCATCTTAATGATTTGGAGTTTGGACCTACAAATCAGAATATTGTGTTATTAACTTGATTATTATAGTGGTCAACTGATAATTACTATAGGGTCGAGGACAAAATTTTGAAAGTTGGAGATGAGTTGTGGAGAGAAACTCTACCATTACAAGGTGGCTCTCGCTTTTATCAATTACAAGGTCTAAAACCCTATATGTGGTATGAAGTGAAGATATCATATCCGGCATCTGTATGTATATGTATAGTATGTCTTCTTTGAGTTCTTTGCAGGAGATCTTTCCTCTAGAAACTAACACTTGTCCTACATAAAATACCAGATACCTGCTAGCTTTTCCTTACAATTGAAGAGAGACAAATCGGACCTGGTGCGGAACAATAACAGGAGATTGCTCAACACTGAAAAGCTCATTTTTCAGACCGATATCAATCAGGTGCAATGTTAGTATGAAGTCTTACTCCAAAATTTCCCGAAACGTCTGTATCTGGCTTAACTCTATTATGCTTTATTCCTACAACCTTGACTTAATTCAGGATGAAGCCCATCTAGTATTAGTAACTGTGGAGCCAGAGGGGTTTCCTGCAAAACAGAATGTACCAGAGAGGCAATTTATTATTTTTAATATAGGTAATATTATGCATAATATATATTAATAATGTTAAAAGTTAGTAATTGTTGGTTCTCATGCTTCATTGCTAATTTTTTCCTTGTTCTATTATTCTTCTGTTGATACAACAGTGTGTGATGAACTACTGTTAGGAATACCCTACAAAGCTTGGTGGGTAGTGGCACTAGCAATCCTGTGTCTCGGAATTGCATTCGTTGTTCCTTCCTTTCTTCCATTGTATTTGCTACCAAAGAATCAAGTGCTACAATCAGACCGTGTTTCAAAAACTTCTTGACAAGCTTCCCTGGAAGATATAATTATTGTATGATTGTCTATCCAAATGCTGAGGACACTGCATGACATTGAAAATAGAATTTTGGAATTCACCTTCTGATCACTTATTTTTCAAGTTTTCTATCTTGTTCCATCAGTTATAATGTAACCGAACTACTAGTCTATGATATTTTTCAAGTTTTTTTTAGCAATCTGTTACATTGATTATCTTTTCTGTCATTCGAACTCAATCATAAACTGAAGCTTGAGTTTTTTGGGACACTCATTCTGGTTTTAGCTTTCATTTGAAGATAAATAACACTCCTATAAGGAAAAATACTAATTGTTAGCAGTAAAATCATGAAAACACGAGAGTTTCGATTAGTTCATTTGGGCGTTTATGATTAAAATGACAGCGTGCACACATTTCAACACACAAATGACATCAAATGTACTAAGAAGCTACAACTTAATTGTGATAAAATCCAGAACTTCAAGTTTAAAATTGACTTAATGGTCTTTTTAAATAAGTGATTAGCTCATATTATTAAATAAGTAATTTTTTGCATATTAAGCTAGATACCTTCAATCAATTGCATCTGCTCCTATCATTCTTCCATGGTGTGTGCACTTGGTCAATCTGAGAACCGTCATGTGTCTCATCAAGTTAGATGGTACCCTCCTCCCGAAGGTTGCATCAAGGTGAATGTAGATGGTTCTTCTTTTGGTAATCCAGGTAATGCAGGTTTTGGAGGCCTTTTAAGAAATGATATTGGAGTTTTGTTACATGGTTTTTCCGGATCATGTGGAAGAGCTTCTAATTTGCTAGCTGAACTCTCAGCTATTTGGAGAGGCCTTTATTTGGCTTGGGACCTTGGTTACCGGACTATTATTATGGAATCTGACTCTAAGACGGCTTTGAACTTGATCTCTAAGGAGCATCAACATGATTTCCATCCTTATGGAACGTTACTTTCTCTCATCAGAAAGTTAATCTCCCTCCCTTGGTCGGTGACCTTCAACCACACCTTAAGAGAAGGCAATGAGTGTGCTGATTGGTTGACAAAGTTTGGTGCGAATAGTGCGGACACCTTGAAGATGTGGACTTCTCCACCTCCTCAATTGAACCTTATCTTGTTGGCGGACGTTTCTGGGGTTTCTAAGAATCGTTTGTCTTAGTTTCTTGTCTTTGTTTATTTCTTTCCTTTTAATAATAAAAAAAAGATACCTGTCTGCTCAAATTTTTGTAATACAAAGTATTTTTTACGCAGTAAATTAATTGTTCTTCTCAATTGGATATGTGTATTTTAGACGTTAGAGTACATCCTAATCGTTCATGTGTCTCTATCAAACTAACATCCATTACGCAGTTTAATATTTTTGTCCTTTTTAAAGCATGTGGACAAGATTCGTGAGCAAGATATCATTTTTCTATGACAGCTACTTAGTAGTTTTTTAGCATGTTATCGATATCTATTGTTTATTTTGGAGATATATTATCAACACACAACCCCGTTGATTTGTGTAATGATTTTATCATTATAGTAATATCCAACGAATCAGAATGTTATTTTGGGGAGACAAAAGAACAAGATGGACTCGTGAGTATAATAATAAGTAACTCTCTTGAACTCACACTTGTGTTCAATCCATCAAGTTGAGGTTGGGGGCAGTAAATAATAAGTAAAGAGTAAACAAGACAGTATGGAGGAAATCAAAGGCGAGCACAGCGTTCATGTTGTTTCGGAAGTAGAGCCAATTTCTGCAAAAGAGCTGCCTAAAAAGGCAAAGCGTGTAGCGTCGCTTGACATCTTCCGTGGTCTTACTGTTGCGGTACATCTTCCTCTCTTAATCCTCTGCAAATTTCACAAACTTGCTTCTTTTGTTTACTACTATATATACTACATTAGTACCTACCTGCATGTTCCAAACGTTGAGACTATAAAACAACACGAAATAGCTGAAAACCTGGAATCACTACTCACTCTTTTCATTTTTGTTGTATCTATTTATGCATGGTTTCTATAGAATATATTAACTTAACAAATATTGTTGTTAAATTATTTGGATAAACACCTTAATTGAGTGCTTATACGATAAGCGCTTATCAGATACTAGTTTAATATTACATATATAGGACCTACAGTCTCAATATTTATTTATATTTTGAAAATTAGGATTTGAGAATATATTGATAAATTTTTTATCTTATTTTTTAGTTGGCAGTACTAATGATATTGCATGCCGCTATATTCATTGACAAAGTGTTAAATGGCGATTGTGGTATGTACTATCATGTATGCTTAACCGAGAAACCATATTATATAGCAATTGTGTCTTTTGTACTTGTAATGGCTGCAGATTACATACTAAATACTTGGCAAAATCTTCAAAATTGTAGATTTCTTGTTTGATAATTATAACCCGCTACTGAGAAATTAATTGTGAATGGTTCAAACTTTCTCCAAGTACTAAGGAGTAAAGATCATTCTTATTAGTTTTTTGTGGTATTGTGGGTGTATGAAAACAAATCTCATCAAGTCGGAAATAATATGTTCTATTAAGAAGCTTTGATGATAGGCGTATGAGAAAATAAAAGCTTAAGACCAAATTATATTCCCCACCCTCCAAAATTGCATTTACCAAGTGAAAAAGCTTAGAAAACTTTACAACTTTCAATTTGGACAACAAATTGAATCTAAGGATTGAGATTTGACAGTGTTTGTGGTTGTAAAGTACCGAGCCAAACAGGTATAAAAAAAGATGGTATCAGCTTGAATTTGTGTGCATGGTTAGTTTAAACCACCTACAAAAACATCATTTGACTTCTTTAGGACTTGTAAATATACTTTGCAGCTTATGATCTTGGTTGATGATGCTGGAGGAGAATGGCCAGCGATTGGTCATGCACCATGGAATGGCTGCAATCTCGCTGATTTTGTCATGCCTTTCTTTTTGTTCATTGTGGGCATGGCCATCCCACTTTCTCTCAAGGTTAGTTGTGACTGACATAATACGGTGGCTAAGATTGCATTAGTTAAGTACTTGTATTCTCTGTTTATTTATTTTATTCTCTTTTGGTTAAAGCTTAATACTAGTCCTTTATTTGGTTGTCTTCTATTTGATATCCAGAAAATACCAAATAAACTTTTAGCTGTTAAAAAGGTGATAGTAAGAACACTCAAACTCCTCTTCTGGGGTCTGCTCTTACAAGGTTAGTTTTTCTAATGTAAAGAGAAGTTATTATGAGATATTATTTTATATTCTAAGTTTCTAACAATCATTAATACTGGTGTTTCTGCAAGTTATTCTGTTGAATTGAGCTATAATAATTGAATCTGAATTTCATATTAAGAAATCTTCTAATGAGACATGTTTGGGGGCGAAAGACAAAACATTATTGTGTTTTATTTTGTTGTGATGGATGACCTTAATGATGAAGGTGGTTACTCACATGCCCCTGACCATCTATCTTACGGAGTTGACATGAAACACATAAGGTGGTGTGGTATTCTTCAGGTAATTTCAATCCCTTTTTTCATGCTTATTTTAGCAGGGAAGATTTTCAATATAACATCATTAAAACAAAGAAATTTTGTGTTTATACTCCTAGAGAATTGCTCTAGCATATTTGGTCGTGGCACTGGTGGAGATAATTTCAAGAAGTAGACAAGCTAGAGATGATCCAGAACCCACCAACCTCTCAATATTCACATTGTACTATTGGCATTGGTTGGTTTGTAATTGCATGTTTTTGGTTGATTGCCAATATGATCTGCTTCTTTTAGCATTCTACCTATTAAAATTTCAGGCTGGTAGCGGCATGTATACTTGTTGTTTACATAGCTTTACTTTATGGAATACATGTTCCAGATTGGCAATTCACTGTCCAAAATCCAGACAGCACATATAATGGCACCACTTTCACCGTAAGCTTTGGGTTCCCGCCTCTTTATTTTTTTCTCTACCGATACTTAAATGTTAAGTGGGATTTTTCCTCCTCTTTTTTCAACTCTCTCTAATTTGTTTTCTCAGTCAATTTTAGGTGACCTGTGGTGTCAGAGGGATACTTGACCCTCCTTGCAATGCTGTGGGATATATTGACAGAGAGGTGCTTGGAATTAATCATGTGTATAAGAAGCCAGCTTGGAGGAGATCTGAAGTGTGTTGCTATTTCTCCTGGATACTTTGTTCTACTACAAAACTTGAGTGAATCACTTTTTTATGGTGTGTGGTAATTTCAAACACTTATTGCCTTTTATGTAAATCCTGCAGGCTTGTACCGTGAAACCCCCGTATGAAGGGCCTTTTAAAAAAACTGCTCCTGCGTGGTGTTATGCCCCGTTTGAACCAGAAGGAATTTTAAGGTCTGTATATGGTCTCCAAATCTTCTTAGTAGTTTTGTTGTCTTTTTTGAGTTAGCAGAAATCTCAAACATTCTATTACAGACCTAATTTTCTAGATTTCAATTAGTTCTTAATTACCTAACTTTGTTTGCTTCACGGTAGATGCTATGATTTTATGTGATCCAATCATTGAAAATGTTTGTCACATTGTTACCGAGAAAAAGAGTTGAGGACTCTCATGTTCATTCTTCTTCTGTTAAAAAATATAGGGAGCAATGTGTAAATTTTGAAACAAATACGAACCAATTTGCATGAATTGAAAAAATTATAAGGATCAATTTGAGAGAGGAAACAAATTTCAAATTCTTAATTTTTAGGTGGTATTTTAAATTTTCTTAGATTAATATCATATGCAACTGCAGCTCAATATCTGCTATTCTATCTACGATCATCGGATTGCATTATGGACATGTACTCGTACACTTGCAGGTAAAACTTGCGACTCAAAGTAATCAGTGTTAGAAATCTCCTTAACTTATGCTCACCACTTCACTTTTGTGAATTTAGGATCATCTTTCTAGATTGAAGCAATGGATTCTCCTTGGCTTAGCTCTCCTTACTTTAGGACTTGTTCTTCACTTCTCCCACGGTACGAAATCTTACCTCAATGTTGGTTGGAACTTACTATGTAACCAGACATTTATCCTAATTTATTCTGATTATGTTCCCTTCCCTTTTTCTTTCTTCCATTTACTACAGCCATTCCTTTGAATAAACAGTTGTACACACTGAGCTATGTTTGCGTAACATCTGGTGCTGCGGCATTAGTTTTTTCAGCCTTCTTTGTAATGGTATATCTATGAAAAAATTATTTTATCCGTGTGGTTATTTTTCACATTTGTCATTTCGGTTGATATAGAATTGGAACTCTGATTTCAGGTTGATATTTGGGGACTGAAATTATTGTTCATCCCTTTTAAATGGATTGGTATGAACGCCATGCTTGTCTATGTCATGGCAGCTGAGGGAATCTTTGCAGGATTCATTAATGGGTGGTATTATGACGACCCTCGTAATACACTGGTACATTCATCTTAACTGATTTTCTGTATACTTTGGTTCCTGAACCCTTGCTCAGTATCCTTATTACCATTTAGCACCATAAAACAATTTAAAATACATATTTTTCCATGGTATATATAATTACTGCTTTTCAAGCTCCTTGATCAAAAGATGCTACTATCTGGATACCCACTCTTAATTATTATTCTTAGATGATTTTTGTAGTTATTATCATTGTTTGAATTTAATGACATGTAATATAACTGACTAAGAACATACTATCTATGTTTAATTTGTTTGTCAACAGACCTATTGGATCCAAGAGCATGTCTTCATTAGAGTTTGGCATTCAACGAAAGTAGGCATCCTACTGTACGTGATCTTCGCCGAGATCCTATTCTGGGCTGTCATAGCAGGCATTTTGCACCAATTAGGCATATATTGGAAGCTTTGAATTTAAAAATTAATGAATGTGCATGGTGTTTTTCATTTATTGAGTATCCTTGTTGTTGCTGAATGTTCAATTTGGTTAATATGTAATTATGTTATATCTATTGATGTTATTCATTTTGTAATATGTTATTTACATTATTAATATATGTAATTATGTGTTGGTAATAACCGAATCGAATCATTTGATTCAATGTACACCACACTTAATCAAAACTATTTTTTTTAAGGGAAAGCAGGTAATGTCCACTCCACATGGGTAACATCACAAAACAAGACTTCAGAAATAGGAAACAATGGTAAGAGCTGAATCCCAAGCCTACGTTCCTTCCACTCATCTGGGTCAAACCAGAGACCACTGTCTCTTTTGTTAGACCAAAGTACACCAATTACCTTATTCTCTTTGCTGAACACTTTATCATACATATTCACTCTTCCTTTCACATGCCACCACATTTTAGCAGCAATAATTTCCAATGGCCTCGATGCAGTTGCTACGAGTTTTGCATCTTCATATGCCATACTGATCAAAGCTGCAGAATAGTATGCATTCGAAGTTTCATTAGTACTCTTTTGATTTCATCCATCAGTGAGTTCAGTTAGCCCACCAGCCCAAGAATGTAACTTATAAAGATCAAATCACTGCGTATATATCGAGTTTGGTCGTATGCTCAAGTTCATAATACCTTCCATGAGTGAATAAGCTTTGAGACTTATACTTCCTGCCCCAAATAAGATCAATCTTAGCAAGCACTGTAATTTCATAGAGAAAATATCCTAAATGATAACGGTCATCGTTATCAACTCCAAAGTCCTAACCCAAAATCAGCACGGGTATCAGTAGAACCTGTTTGGTTTATAATACCTCCCCGTTTTTGTCATAAAGAAATCCATTTCCATTAAAAGTTTCATCATGATTTTAAAATCTGGACTGCAAAATCAATCATAATGTGCCTTATGCATGGTTTGAATCCCCTTGTGGCAAAAATCAATCTTACATGGTTCGAGCCCTCTTACTGCAAAATGCAATACATGATTTTTAACATATTGGGATTTTGCGGGAGTTTTACTCATGGATTGTTTACACATTTAGATTTTAAAATCGGAATGCCTAAAAAGTTCATTTTACACATCCATAGACCAACAAAACAATGTAAAAAAAGATGAAAAATAAGTCGTGCTAACACCGACACAAGATGATATGATCAATAGTAAATAATAGAAAAGATTTATTAATAATTTAGGAGTTTAATTATTATATCCTGTCAATTGTTTTACACATGCATTCAATGACGTATTGTCGTGTCAATCATGTAATACTACATATTTTAAGAGTCAACTTTCTCATGTATATTCTCATTGGATGATATAATGTTTTGGTTGGTTTAAACTTTATATATACATATATATGAGATATTTTGTTTGTCTTAAATTATAAGTTGTTTTGACTATTTCACATATATCTAAACATATAGTTAATTTTGTATAAGAAAAACGAAAAAAAAAAAATTGAAGGAAAAGAAAAACGAATTATAACTCACTAACTATAATGTATAAGAAAAATGAATGATAACTAACTTTACAAAATTATCCTTTATTAATTATTACTGATATGTGGAAGAAAATTTAAATAATTGGATGAAAATAGAATAATAAATAGCAAATGGTAATTAGAAGAAAAAAAATAGTTTTGCGCTGATATTATAAATGGATTTATAATTTATGACAATTTTTTTCTTCCAAGCAACTTGTAATTTGGAATGTTGGGAGTATAAACCAGTGACATAGGCGCGTAAGTCATTGGATTGTTTTTTTTTTTTTGAAGGATAAGTCGTTGGATTGTTAAATTCAGTATATCGTGTGGTTAAAAATATTAAAGAAAATCTCTCAAAAAAGAAAAAATATTAAAGAAAACAATGTAAAATTTGTCACGTAAGAATCTTTTTGATCAAATGATTTGCCTTCTTCCCTGGGCTTCCCTTCGCCACTTAACAAACCAGATCGTCTGAGACAAATTAAATCAAAAGTGCCAATGCGTTAGAGCTCATGTTAGAACCTTAACTACGACTGAGGCACAATCAATAATTTTCACCACCATTGAAGTTTAGGTTATACCATTTTTTTGGGTAAAATAAATAACGGAAATGTTAACGAGTGCTCCGGAACATTTTTTAAGTACTTTAAATGGTAAGTTTTTAATGAAAAATTGTGTATTAAATGCATTAAAAATTGTAATAATTGACTTTTTAAAAGAATAAATATTAAATTTAGGAGAGTGCTCTGAGACACTCGTTAACAAGACCCAATAAATAATACTCTGTCATTGGAGTTTGAGTCATATGATTTTTTAAGTTAAATATGTTATTTATCCCTCTAATCGTTGTGTAGCAAGTGTGCGTTAGAAATCTCATAAAATGAAGATTAAATATTTTATAAGTGAGAGAATTCAAAGCCCAACATGGATAATTCCTTGGCTCCCTTTGTGATCCAACAATGATATTAGAGTCGATGTTCGACGAAGGTTCGATCAAGCTCATGGTATAGAAAGTCTTCCAGGCAAGATGTTGGGACGTGTCCCGTTGAAGGAAGTGACAACGGCGGTGCAAACAAGTATACATAAATTTTAGCTTCTACTTGAGGGATG
>Ga0209282_1002688_pt1 | contig 10368 bp, 4 predicted proteins | sample Mtrugardesep15_FD_187529 | JGI IMG/M metagenome (GOLD analysis project Ga0209282, IMG submission 187529) | Root nodule microbial communities of legume samples collected from California, USA - M. trunc garden sep15 (SPAdes) (version 2) | ecosystem: Host-associated > Plants > Roots > Nodule...
TGGTTTTTGGGACAAATTATTTGACTAGGGAAAACCAATGACTGATTTTTCAAACAATCTATGAGGTTGCTAGAAAGACAAAAGTGAAATTTGACAAAATGGTCCAGTTTCAATTATAAAATATGAAGAATAAAGAGTAATTTCAACAATGAATGACATGTTGAATGGTGAACCTAGTAACACCTTACTTGTTGAATTAATTACCTAATACAACATCAGGTTAAAACTTTTCATCATAAATGCAACATTGTTATCCTCCACAAAAGAGATGTCATATAGAAAGAGGCATTCCTCCACCATGGTGGCCATCGGGAAAAAAGGCATGGTGGAATGAAATGAAATTTTGCCTAGATCTTGGCACACCACCTTAGAGAAAGCTTCATGATTTGAGGAAAGGTTTGCAAAGTATATGGTTTGACAGGTGTTATCAAACAAATGTCTCTTGATATTCATGAAATTAGGAGACATGTGTTTGATAACATCTGTCAAAACACAAACTTTTCAAACCTTTCTTCATATCATGAGGCTTCCTATAAGACGGTGGGTCGAGATCTTCGCTAAATTCCATTTCATTCCACCATGATTCTTTTCCTGATGGCTATCATGATGGAGGAATGCCTCTTTCTAAGGATATCTCCTTTATGGTGGATCACAATGTTGCATTCATGATGATAAAAGCAAACCTAATGTTATGTCAGGCAGTTCGTTCAATGAGTGAGGTGTTACTGGTTCACCATTCAACATGTCATTCATTGTTGAAATTTCTCTTTATTCTTCATATTTTGCAATTGCAGGTGTGCCGTTTTTGTTAAATTTAACTTGTTCTTTCCACCAACCTCATAGTTTCTCTAAAGAACCAGTCATTGGTTTGCCCTTTTCAGATAGTGTCTCAAATACCTCATTCCAAACTTGTCCTTCAACATATTTAAAGGTCATAGTGCTTAGGTTTTCTCCTAGTTGGTGATGACATTGAAAAATCTATTATAAATTTATTTGAGTGACATGTAACATTGTTTTCAGTGACATGTATCGTTCATCGCCCATAGAAATAACATTGTTCATCGCCCATAAAAATCTATTATAGGTTTTCTCCATGTATCGTTCATCGCCCATAAAAATAACATTGTTTTCAGTGACATGTAACTGCCAAGCATAATACTGATAGCAAACATCTCCTTCATTTTCCAATTATCAATTAGTGGAGATTAAATGGTTTAATTCTATCTTTTGATATTTGTCGTAATGGTACCTACATGTAAATGGTAATTAGGACTTTAACTTAAAAATATTACTTGTCAGAAATTTTTAAAATAACATGAAAGTGTTATCTTACCATCATTCAATATTGCAATGATCAAAACCATGATGGTTTCAAAATCAAATTTCCAAATCAAAGCAATAAACAATGTGAAAAGTTTGATTGTGTAACATATTTATATTGTGTTAATCATCATTTGTATCATGGTAAGTGCTAAAATTAGTTTGTGGCAAAAAATATGTCAATATTTGAAGTTTGAGCACTCAAATCATATACTTATTTTGATTTGTTTTTCATTTTGGTAGTTTGGTTTCTTATTTATTGCGTTGATCTTCAAGTTTGATTTTGAATTGTGGTCTTTTTTTGAATTGTCCATGGTCTTGGTTGTTTCCATATTAATTTATGGTAGGTTAATATTTACTTGATCTTCAAGTTATTTTCTTGTTAATTTGCTTAAACTCTTTTCCTTATGCTACCATATACATTTAGGTGCCATTGTGACAATATCAAATAGCAAATATCCTAAGTGTGACTAAAGAGGGGCACCAATGCTGAATGAAAAGTCATATAACCAAAACATTATTTTCCTAATAACCATTGTTATTATAATTTATGATATGATTCTTAATTCCCATTTATGTTAATTTTATTATTGTGATTTATTTATGTTAATTTAAATTTGAGCCACTGAGGGACAACAATTTTTTCTCCAAAATGTCTTCTTAATCTTTTTTCATCTTCAATTAACTTTTTTCGTTGTTATTTAATTGCAAGTAAGTGATTACAAATATAAACTCTTAAAACAATTAGGATTTTATTGGTGGTCATGATTCATATCTAAATTTTTGTTTGCATGATTCAAGCATATAATCCCAATTCATGTGAACTTTAAATTGATGTCAACATTTGATTGGGCAGATTTTTACGTTAAGATAAATATATAATTGATTTTTTTTGAGGGTATAAATATATAATTGATTGTTAAGTTTTAATATGGATTTTTTGTTTTGATAGGGAACTATTAAAAGGATGGAGCAATACGTCAAAAAAACATCTATCATAATGAAGGAAATTTTGTTCTTTACCCAAACAGTTTTGCTCATTCCCAAATGAAATGACCAAAATACCCATGTATCTTCTTCCATCAATCAATCATCAGGGTACCCTCTCGTTTAATTTGATCTCACTATCCTTCAAAAAATTGCCGAATATGCAGGGTTTTGATTTTCCATCCATTAATCCCATGTAAAAACGTTGATCATCAATTAGTTTAATTATTAATCCCATGTAATAATTGTGTCGAAGGCATTAGCATGTCAAGCATCCCAAATTATATCAAAGCATGGAACTGGTTACTACAAGCAATTGTTGTTGTTGGAGCAGTACAAGCAATAAATTCAAGAGCCTACTACTATTAAGAAATGCATCCTGCGTATGTTTTGGGGGAGAATTGATTTACATTCAAGCATCGATTTGCAACCTATATTCATTCAATACATTAAGCAATTACTTTACACACGCCTTGGAAGAATAGATTTGCAATTTGGGGGAGAATTGGTTTTTCCTGAGTATGTTTTGTCAAAATACTCTTACGTGACTTAAGTCACGCTTGGCTGAACACTAGCGTAAGTTAACTCACGCCGCACATGTTAACTCGCGCTAGAGCATTTTCGACATTTCCTTTAGAAATGAGCGAAACGGTTTGGATAAAGAGCAGGATTCTAATCAAGGTTAATAAGGACATAACTGGAAATACTCTTGCAAATTCATCCATCTTCAAGTTTATCGGTTTATTGGATTGAGAAGGGTGATGGATTTTCAGGAGTATTTCAAGGCATGTACTTAATATATCAAGTAAATATTTGCTACTGGTGTTATGCAAATATCTCCACTGTTTGTGCTAGGACAATGGTATTTTTCTGGACAATGGAAGATACAAATTTTTTTGGTAAATTAATCTACATTCCTTAATTAACTAATTATCATCGCTAAATAGGAAAAACCCTAAGCGTGTATCTCTTTAAAAATGTTGCAGAGCTAGTTTGGTGTGAGATCTTTGATACATAACCGTAATGAAATGATGGACGCTTTATTCCAATAAGTCAGTATAATAATCCAATTATAAGTCACTAAGTTTGAACCTCATGTTTTTATTGAGAATAGCGGTCAAACAGGAACACCGATACTCATTGCATGTTAGTACTCAATAAGATATATGCCATATTAGTTTCAAGACTGTAATGCTAAGAACCAAAGTTTGTAGTAATATTTTGTAGTAACCATAGTTTGTAATGTAATAGACAAAAATGGGGTGGAGTTGGACCGACATAATTTGGTTGTATAGTTAAGTGATCTATATCTCTCTTGATTTACTAAAATTCACAATTCGATATGTTCTAAGTGGCAAAGCTTGGGATAATATTTTGGAAAGCAAAGTAGGTTCATTTTATTTTTCTCATAAGCTTGGCGCAACAACTTTTCTGCTTGCATGGAAAAGAATGTTTCATCAAAATTCACTTTTTGGGAGCCTCATGCACTGAACTGTCCTATTTTTTTCAATGTTGATCTAATTGTGATTTCATGCTTTCTCATCTAAGAATGTCTTCACTGCAAATATAGATGATGGGAAAGAAGAAAGGGAAGCACGTTGGGTGGCCGCATAAAGAACACTCCAAGGTCTTCAGCCTCCGGAACCTTCCAATCTTTTCAATGAACAATATACTTTTTATATTTATATGGTAAAAACCGGAGGAAATGAATGTGATGTACACCTCATTATTATATGAAAGAAAATACATTTTTTTTAAGTTCGTTGAATAATTGATGTACCAGATACATAAGTTATTCAATGAATTTAAAAAATTGTTTTTTGCTTATAACAGTGACCAAATGGTGTAATTTTTTTTTTGTTAGAAATTTTGTTGTTAAATTGAGAGTGAAATATATTAATATTTTTATGTGTTAATATCTTTTCATTGTTACTACAACAACTAAAATTTTAAAATCAACTGGTTCATTGTGATGTCATATCAACTGGTTTATTATAATGTCAAATCTTTATTTTCATTTTGCAAAAAATACGAAACTAAAGTTAGACATCAGTGCTTAATGAAAAGTCATATAACCAAAATATTTTTTTCCTAACAACCATTGTTATGTTCATTACTGATATGATTCTTAAATCCCATTTTTTTTATGTTAATTTCATTCTTGTGATTTGTTTATGCTAGTGTTGACTTTATGTGAAAAATGTGAATGACAAAGTTTAATTGTGTAACTATAAACTACTCTAAGAAAAAATTGCTTTTCATTTCTTCAATAACATTGTTAATGTTAAGTAAGATCAGTAGCCATTTGGGGATTGTCTTCCTTTATTTATTTTTCTCGTGTGAATCTAGCCCATGTATTGTAAATTCATTTGTCGAATTCATTTAGTATCAGTTAAGTGATTGAACTCAATTGGTTACTGCGTTTCAGTTCATGATGAATCTTATATAGAAGATTCAGAGTCTCTGAGTCTGAATCGTGGTTGGAATAATTTTTTGTCGTATAGACTCTTATTTTTTGTCTGTTATGAGTCAAGCATATAATCTCATTTCATTTGAACTTTAAATTGACGCAGACATTAGAAATTAGAAAAAGTTTTATGCTGACTGTCAATTCTTTCAAATAATTAAATACGATAAATATATAAATGATTGTTAAGGCTAATAAGATCATCCAAAGTAGAAACATGATCATTGTCTTGACCAAGCAATGTAGATGATGGATACATGCTTGTTCCCATTCCGAGCCTTCTACCTGCTTTTTTACTAATTGCAAGTTGATCGCCCTGGAGAAAAATAGAATCCATAATTAATTTCAGGTGGTGGTTGCGGTTACATTTAAGAAAAAAATGTAAGTCTATGCAGCCGCATTACGGTTGTAGAGACCACTAAAACCTTTATATTGCAATCACAATTGTAGTTACAATTTGCATTTTAGATCGGAAAACAAGAAATTAAGATCTCATATCTTACTAGTAATCAATTCTTTCATGAAAAGTATTCATGATAGACTATTAGTCTTTCATGTGCAATGATTTAAGCTCATTTCTAAGAGTTTGGAGACGGGCATTCTTTACTTTGTCTTCTCCTTTGCAAGAGGTTTGAAGGTTCTACCATGCCTCCTTTAGCGGATATTGCATTTGAAATTTACTCGAACTCGTCTTCATTCAATGCTTAGTAGATAAGGAAGAGAATTTTGTTTGTCTCTCTTTCTACAATCCTTTAAAATGTCTATCTTTCCTTAAGTTAAGGAATCCTCATCTTGTGATTCCTTATAACCTTTTTCAAGAACCTCCCAAACATCATGTGCTCTAAGAAGAGCCTCCATTTTGATACACCACTTATCAGAAGTACTCCCTTGATAAGTGGAACTTGGAAGGATGCCGCTTCATTACCCGCCGCCCTGACTATGGAATAGTTTCTTCTCAGAACCAAAGTTCTAAATGCCGTTTTGATGGAAAATAAGACGGTTAAAGTGAGATTTTTTTAGGAATAGAGGAGGAGATAATATTTGAGAGAAGACTTAGTTTCCTGCTTGCTTGCTTCCATTTGCTTGTACTAGCTTGCTATAAAAATGACAAGCTATCTCATTTGTATAAGCTCGAGGGAGGGTTCAAGACGCATCCTAGATAAGATTCTATATATTTAAAGAGAGAGTTCTACATTATTCTCTCAACTAATTACAATAAATTAAAACTATTTCCTTTACTACCAATCAAGTTCTATACTTTTCTAAAATTTCTTTTGGACTACACTATTTATTAGCTAATTGGGTCTAACACTTGATTAGTCTACCAAATCAAGTTTATTATCCAACACATAATACCCAATGCAGATCTCGATAGTTTGACACGGTGTGAAATCTCGGTCGTTCATTTAAAATCGGACGCACTAGATCAATTACTGTACATATAGTAACTTAACTGTGTTAAATCTGTTTCCCATTTTTAGCTAGTTGTCATGAGTTAAATATTATGCATTGAGTTTTCTCCTTCTAATATTATATATATATATCTTCTGCCTATGAGCTTAATTTGTCAGCTATTTGCTGATTCGAATCTATGATAACAAACTATTCATGGCAGTGTCTGTGTGAGTACAGAGAGGAGGGAAAAAGCAGTTTTGCTTTTTAGTTTTTATGGCTTTTACCCAAGATATGTTAAAAGTTAAGAGTAATCAGCCCCTCATCATCTCTCATGGACCATACCATAATATTATAACTTTATCTCTACTTTTTATGGAGGAGAATGTTTGCTTCAATAATCAATCAATATGCCAGATATTTTACTATTTAACAATATTGATTTATTATATCCTCTAAAAAAGATATATTGATTTATTATATTATAAAGTTATAATAACGTTTTAAAGTGAGACACATGCATATCATAATGCTATAATGTAGTGCAATTATTGAGCAAGAGAAAGAAAAAGAAAAGAGGAAAAGACAGAAAGTGCACTTCATGATAACAAGCCAATTTTGGCTTTGTGTTTTGGTCTTGTACGTGCCATACCAGCTTTCAAAGCAACCCTTTAATTTCTCATCCACAATATTCTTCTCTCTTACCCTTCACACACTCACAAACAAATCCTGAAATTTCCACACTAAGTAGGAAATTGACCGTGTTTACCAAATTCTTGATGTTAGCTAGTTCCTATAGCTAGATTTAGATGTGTATATAACTTTGAAGGAAATCCATCTTGGGATCTATTCACCTTAATTTCTCATCTTTTTCTTCCTTTTCAAGTTCAAGTAAGCAGCCCTCTTTTTTCTTCTTTTTTTTTTCACTCAGAAATCGAACTCAGTACCTCGAGATTTATAGTACTCATACACATGCGCATCAATCACTTGCGCTGGAATCCGATATACTTAGTGCAAGGAGTCTCTAGCTAGCCGTAAGATCTAAACAATTCTTGCCTTTTCTTGTGAAAAAAAAAAAATTGATCTATCACAAAAGTGTGTATATATCTCTCTCACATATATTGGAAGACATCATAGCTTGCTTTCTCATAATCTAATTATTGAAGTGATTTAGAGATGATGAAAGGTTTGTCGGTGGATGAAAATATGTCAAATTTGACTTCTGCTTCAAGTGAAATAAGTGCTTCTTCAGCAACCAAGAATGGAAAAGCTTCAACAAATCTTGAACCACAAGCCAAAAGGAAGAGAAATCTTCCTGGCCACCCAGGTAATAAAATCACACCAATTGTAATATTATTTTCTAGCTTGTTCATGAAGTAGTAGTCCAGTAATATAAATTGGTATATACTGAAGGAGTCATATATAGGAGGTGTAGGGTTTGGTATTTGTTACTCAACATTTTCCACTTCCCTAACAAACTAACTATACTAACACTTACCTATCAATAAAAAAAGATAGGGTTTAATCGGTGCAACAATCTATCGTTCGTGGAGCACCCTCTCCCACGAATTCAACTAAGGCAAAGGCTAGTTTGTGGCATAAGTTATGAAGCACCATGGATTTAGGTGATATAGTTTGTGGTATGAGTTATGAAGCACGGCTCTAACACGGTCATCAAACACGACACTAGCATGTCAACACTGTTAACTTCAAAAACATAGCACACTGGTGCACACTGGTGCATAGGTACAAAGGTAGCACCAGGTGCTCCCTTGGCTACTACTTTTCTTTGTAAAAAAGATGTCCTCTAAATTATTAGCCTATTAAATTTTTATAGGGAATTAGCCTATTATATATTAATGTTATATTGTTTTATTACAATTGAATATTTGTGGCTGAAAAATGTTGCTCATTTGGTTTTGTTTCAGACCCTGAGGCACAAGTGCTAGCCTTGAGTCCCCAAACTCTCTTGGCAACAAACAGGTTCGTTTGTGAGATTTGTAACAAAGGTTTTCAAAGAGATCAAAATCTTCAGCTTCATAAGAGAGGACATAATTTGCCATGGAAGCTAAAGAAAAGAAACGTCAATGAAATCATAAGAAAGAAAGTATATGTTTGTCCAGAGCCAACATGTGTTCACCATGACCCTTCAAGGGCACTTGGTGACCTAACTGGAATCAAGAAGCACTTTTTCAGGAAGCACGGTGAGAAGAAGTGGAAGTGTGAGAAATGTTCTAAACGTTATGCAGTTCAGTCGGATTGGAAAGCTCATTCCAAAATTTGTGGCACTAAAGAGTATAAGTGTGACTGTGGAACCCTTTTCTCAAGGTAAGAATCTTATTAATTTAAATTTGGTCATTATAGATACAAACAAACTAAATCATTGTACGTTCAATAATAATGAGTCAAAAAATCCAAAAAGAGATAAGAGAGAGAGTACGTAAAAAAGTAATAAAAAGTGCTTAAACAGTATTTAGTTCATAGAAAATGTTTTGTAAATGCAATGGGACATACAAATCAATTCAAAATGGTCCATAAGGTAATCTTTCATTATCCCATATTGAATCCTTCCAGAGAACTCAAATTTAAATATAATGATATATAATATATTGTGTTTGATATGTACTTTACAAGTAACAAACTATAATGCATATATTTTTTTCAATATATATTTCAGATTAGTTAAATAATAATATGATGTATCATCCTGAGTTTAACTCAGTTGATAGGGACAATGCATAATATATATAAGATTTGAGGTTCAAACTATGACGACTACAAAAAAAAATAAAAAATATGATGTATATACTTTAAATTTAAATTACTTTTGTGACAAAATTACATTTAATTCATCAAATAATTTTAAATTTATTTTTGATTGCAGAAGGGACAGTTTTATCACTCACAGAGCCTTCTGTGATGTTTTATCACAGGAGAGTGCATCAATTTCAGCAGTGAATCCTCTATTCTCTTCTCACTCCCAATTTCATCAAAGCCATGGTTTTCAACCACTATCACTAAAAAAGGAACAAGACTTCAATATAAGACCAGAAATTCCATTATGGTTACTCCCAACCCATTTGAACCATTTTCAAAACCCTAACCCTACAACTTTGTTTCCTAATAATTCTTTCAACTCCAACAATATAACTACTGCTTCTCCTCACATGTCTGCCACTGCTTTGCTGCAAAAAGCATCACAAATAGGTGTAACGACAGTGAGTAAAACAGAACCTTGTAGACCCCACTTAATGCAAACTCACGTGCCTTCAGGAATGGTTATGCCTTCACGTGAAGAAATAGGAACTACTGGTTTTTCTCATTGTTTGGCTTCTTATGGGAATAAAGCTGCAATAACTTCTGATTTCTTTGAAGAATCTTCTTCTCTTTTGCATGATGTGATGTATGGTAGTGAGAGCTCACATTCACAATTTGAAGCTGTTACTGCTGCTATGAACATGAGGGGAATGTTTGATACACAGAGAGATAATAATAACTTTGAGGAACAATATTCCCATTTTGGTAAAAGCAACATTATAAAGAGTGGTGGTGCCAATGATGATGAGATGACTAGAGATTTTTTGAGTCTTGGTGCATTTTCTCAAAGAGACTTGTTCAATATATCTGGAATTGATGGCCCTTTGAGTTTGCATGGTAAGCATAATCAAATTCAAAATCAAACTCCTTGGTGAGGCTGATATTCAGGTTAATTTGTACACTAATGCATACTCCATGATTTGGAGATTGGTTAAATTTTGTCCCAAGAGGGATTCAAATTAATCTATCTATACACTTTCTATTAATTAGGCATAATTTGTACTTTTTTTCACTTGTATAATGTAATTTTCATTTTCTATTAATCAATATCAATATTAGTATAATCTTGATAAATTATGGCTTCTAGTTCATAATTTTTAATAAAATATTTTAAATATTCTTTGATGAAATTATAAGTGCCGAAAGTGACTTAATAATCAGTTTTGATATATGTCTATGTGATCTTAGCTAAGTTTTGATAAAATTATTCACAAATAAGAGTAAATATTTCCTATTTCAACTTTCTTACTAAAACTTTCTATGAATGGGGCCAGATTTAGATTATGACATGGAATAAAAAATTAATTTTGTAATTATAAAAAAAAAATTAATTCTGGAAAAAAAATTAATGTTGTAATAATAATTTTTTTTTTTTTTTGTGGCGG
>Ga0209282_1002691_pt1 | contig 10360 bp, 5 predicted proteins | sample Mtrugardesep15_FD_187529 | JGI IMG/M metagenome (GOLD analysis project Ga0209282, IMG submission 187529) | Root nodule microbial communities of legume samples collected from California, USA - M. trunc garden sep15 (SPAdes) (version 2) | ecosystem: Host-associated > Plants > Roots > Nodule...
AGGTAGAGCTTGCTGCACTGCTCCATGATATAGGTAATCAACTATAATTGTAGGCAAAAAATTTGTCCGTGTATCCATGCGTGTTTTTTTTTTTTTTTTTTTTTGTTAAATAGTAAGTACCAAATTGCAGTTCGCTAATAAATTTACTTTTGTCGATAACTGCAGGTGACTACAAATACCTGAGGTTAGTAAATATAAATATACCCTGATTAATTCATCTTTGTTGATTCATGTTTGTCTTTATTTCATTCAGAGTACACATGTGGTGTTGTTAGCCAGCCCCAAGGCTTGGTTGGTTTTACGAATTTCTTCTTTTTGTTTTTCATTTTGTTCATATTTTTTTCCTCTTCTCCTCATATGAGCTAATACTGTCTTTTAGGGATCCATCTGAAGAAAAAACTGTTGAAAATTTTCTTGAGGAAGAGGGAGTTGAAGAGAACAAGAAATCAAAGATTTTGAAGATCATCAAAGAAATGGGTAAGTTGGTAAAAAAACTAAAACTTTCTTGCCTATGTTCTTCAATTGAAATTGATATAATCTCAAGAATTAATGTAAGGTACAAGATTTTACATAAGAGTTACACTTACCTTTGTTGTTCTTTAGTAATTAAAATTAATACTATTTCAAGTACTAGTTTAGGGAAACATTTTGACATGAATTGCAAAGCTAGTAAATCATCTTTAATTTTGATCAATGATCTCAGATAATGATAATAAAATCTGTTTCTTGGCTTCTCATTTTTCATTTTTATTTCCTTTTCAAAGTTTAGGGTTGATTGTCAACTTGATTTCAGTAAATATAATTCTCATGATTTCTTACAGTATTGTATTTTTTTTGTATTACCTTATAGTCATGCTAGCTGAAAATCTCGATTGAATATAATGAATCATCCTTATCTTTTAATGTCTCCTTTCTCAAGAACACTAAGCTCTAGAAACATCTCAAAATAATAAAGTTTTTTAAAACTATCCTAGATTTTATAAAGAATACGAGTACTATCCCATATGATCGTAGTTCCTACCCTTCTCTTATCTTTTGTATAATTCCTTCCAAAAGTTGGCGCGTCTTTGAAATGTTTAATTGTTTTTGTGTTCTTAACAGTAACTTATTCCTGCCACTTTGTTTGCAACTTCTCCATGCTTATTTATTGGAAATTACTCATTGTTGATGCTGCTTCCAATATTCAGGTTTTAAAGAGGAGGTGACAGGAAAAGGAGCTACTGAATGGAGTCCAGAATTTGGTGTTGTCCAAGATGCTGATAGGCTTGATGCTATTGGTGCTATAGGTATTTGATATAAGTCTGTATATCCTATTGCTGGAAAATGGGGAATAATTCCCTTTGAATGCAGAATTACGACAGCTCTTCGAGGCTATGTAGCACCAACACTTCAAATGAAAACGTGATGTACTTAAATTAATCTCTTTGTTTGCCTTCAATATTAGGAATTGCACGTTGCTTCACGTTTGGCGGGAGTAAGAAGAGGGCGCTGCATGATCCTGCTATTTTGCCAAGATCTGATCTATCTAAGGAAAAATACATGAACAAAGAGGAACAAACTACAATTAACCATTTTCATGAGAAGCTCCTCAAGCTTAAAGATATGATGAAAACCAAGGTACACCTCTACTAGAATTCTATTTACCTTATCAAATTTTCTCCCAAAAAAGACTAAGCATATATTTTTCGTTTCTTTTCATGTTCCAAATTTATCTGCTGCATTCTTTGAAAAAATACGTTTATATGTTACGTTCATAAGATTTGTCAAGAAATATATCCCTATGTATTAAATCTGTCAAGGAGTTTTGATTTAAGCTATCCATTTCAGGCTGGGCAAAGGAGGGCCGAGAGAAGGCACAAGTTCACGGAGGAGTTTGTCAAAGAGTTCTATGACGAATGGAACGGTTCAAGCTAATAAGTACTTGTTCTTGTCCTCGTGCAGTTTCACACTTATAAAATCGCATTAGTCCTTGTTTAAAAGACAAAAAGGAGCATGTGTAAGCTACTTCAAGGTGCTGGAAATTGTTCACGTCTTGTAAGTTGCAATAATCAGTGACCAATTCGTGCTTCATGTTCTAAACATAGATTTTTCCACCAAGCTATGCCCTTGGTTTTGAAGGCCAGACTATATAATGTGAATCTTTATCTATATCAGTAAACAATGTCCTTGATTTTGGACTTTTGGAGGCCAGTAACTTAAATTATTTTGAAATCACACCCCCCCCCCCCCCCATTTTGCTATTTTGGTTTTTTTGTCTTTCGCTTTTTCAGTTTTGTCTTCGTTTGTACAATTTCTTTGACTATTGTGTCTAGAAGTGCATTGGACGATATATGTAGAAATTAATATAATAACTAGCACCAATTGACACTTTCACAACCTAGATAACATTGAACTTTAAATGGTACAGATTCTACTGACAACGTAAACTATCTAGATTACACAATCACTTGGATAAGTTAAAGTTAAAATGTTCTTAAACACACTAGTTAGTACTTTACAAATAATCAGTCAAAACTCTTCTTTTAACTTCACATTGTTCTGACTTTTTTATACTCAAGTTTAATCCTTGTTTTTGTGCACTGTAAATTTACACAGGCAAGATTAAAACAAGCTACGAGGGAATGGCGTTATCTATAAGTTCTAGTTCAACTAACCTTTAAAGGCATACCAAACTATAAAAAATAATTATAAACAGAATGTGATAACATAAATGATAAAGTATATTATTCATACATGTATCCACTTATGAATTTATTTATAGCAATCCTCAGTCTTGACACAAACCATCTACTCCTAATTTTAGCTATAGGCCGCAGATGAGGTTGCAATGAAAGTACAAAAAGAATTGGGAAACTGAGTGAGACTTGCACAACTTCTGTTTAGAAAGAATATGTACAACATTAACTGGAATTCTACAGATGCACAAGCATATGAGAATATTATATTTCTAAGTTCTAACCTTTATAATTTGAATTGTGAACATCACTTATGATACTCTTCAAGCGGAAGGGGCCACACTAAAACAGTGAACCCTTAATTAATGCACCTGCAAAACTTTATCAGCAAGTGGGTTCCCACCTTGTTGATCATGACTTTGGTAAGTACTAAATAAATAATGAGAAATGGAAGCTCTGTGAATATTTTTAACTAGAAGCCGAAGCAGCTTTTCGTTTATCTGATTGCTCTTGCTCTTCCTTGGCAAACTCTTCGATCAATTCACGCTGTCTTTCTGTCAGGTTTCTGTAAAAACATTTCTAACATGGTTACTGAACAGAAAACCAAATCATGAATCAAGAGATCCATTTTCTGAATTGTGAATTGATTCTTATTGTAACTTGTAAGAGATATGGTTGATAAAAACGTAACAATTGTTAAAAACCAAGATACATATATAAGGACTTCAAAATGATTCAAGATTCAAGTCATAAATTAAATTGACAAGAAAAAATGACGAACTAAACAAAGTTAAGGGGAAAGTGCAATTCATCAGAATGAATTCAGACTCATCAAAATGTATCAAGATTGATGCTGCTGCAATTTATGTAAAACATGATTCGGTTCAGTTTTGTTTCAGACCATGATATGAGTCACATGTATTGTCCGATACCAATTACCATGATATCAAATAAAGGCCCTTTAAATGCTAATTAACCATTAAATATACATATGAAACATAAGCATGCAGTAGTACAAAGGAAAACACAGTTTATAAATAACCCTGCAACATATTATGAGAAACTTACGTCGGAATGCTGACATTAAAATGAACATACTGATCCCCATATTTGAAAGTATTTATTCCTGTTAAAAGAAAAAACAAGACCAGATTGATGAAAGAAGTCAGTTTACTGAAACGAGCATCTATTAAAAATCCAAGCAGCAAAATGTACGTACATCTATTCCAAATCAGTGTTATGAATGACCACAAAAACGCTATAAGATAGCCCCTATTTCCAAATCAGTTTTTTCTTTTGGAATTTATGTATCTCATTATATGGTCTGGTTCTATAGCGGTTGCAACTAGGTGCTATCGCGGCCGCTACACTTAACTGCTTTGGAGCGGCTAGGGACTACACCGCTATAACACGCTATTGACAACACTATTCCAAACGTATTTTCCCAAAAATGCTTTTTTAAAGACAATAAATTTCTCCAAATAATGTCAACTTGCATACCTTTCATTATACCTTTCCCTTTCATAACCACCTTTTGACCAGGTTGGGTGCCTGGATGAACCTGCCAAACAGAACTCGTCATTCAAACCTTCCTAGTCACTAGATATGCCAAAAGAAATAATATTATATAAAGGAGTGCTAGTAACACATTCTTTACATCACTTTTTCTATTGTTGCCTAAAATTCACATACATCCCACTATTTTGAAAATGTGTCTCACTATATAAGAAATGAAACCCATATAAACTTGTAGAATACACATGAATTTTAGTCAATAATAGTATTAGGCTGTTAGTGCTTACCTTAAGCATTACACTTCCGGTAAAAGATGGGACCTCAATAGTTGCCCCCAAAATCGCCTGAAACAAATTTTTAAAAGAAAAACAAAAGTTCCAGCTATTTAGGTTTATTTACAGTTATTATAGCTAATAATATCAATAAATGTTACACAAACAACTAAGTTGTTTGAGATGAGTCAAAAAAACAAACAAAATGTTCGGGATCCAAAGTATTATGATAAAATAACCAGCACAAACAAAAGGCTCTGTGCCACTGCCAAATTAAAATTGTAATATAATATATACTAACTAACTATTATATAAAGTCCATATTCCCGGAAGGTGGCAAATAAAATTCATGCCATCAAAACTTGCACAGTGTGCTGCTCCTACAAAGGTCCTCAAAAGATCAAGAGATACACATACTACCGAAGGATTATACCACTTAGACATCTCAACTCCATGTAGGGCTGCATTACTTGGAGCACTGCTCGCACATGACTCTAGTGTACAACGATTTAAGTCAATAGATCTCTTATGAAAGTAAACTACAACTTAGGGCCCTAAAAGATTTGGTTGAGAAGGAATTGGATCCTACAAAGTGACCAGAAATTAAGAGGAAAAAAAGAGATAGGAAAGAGGGTAAAAAGAAAGATAGTAAAAACTGAAAGGAAAGAAAGTTTTAAGCTTTTATCTTCTCTTGTGTGACTGGGTTGTGTAGAGAAAAGACAGAAAAGAAACATTAAAAAAAAACCCTTTAAAATGATATAAATATCCCAAAATTAAATAAAAGATACGATTAAATAATTAGGGTAGTATTGTAAGAGAGGGGAAACTTGTCTTCAGTGATTTTTTCTGCAACCTGTGGACGGAAACCACCTTATATTGAGCCAAACATTACAAATTCCAATACTTCCTTTTTCTTCAAGTTCCAAACAATAGAAAACCATTGATTTGCGTACTTTTTTTTCCCTGCGCTATCTTTGATCACACATTCGCGCTCATTTCAAACATCACAGGGACCAAAATCGATATTTACTCTTATAATAAAATAATCTATACTGGTAAGCAAGAGAATTCCTAAAAATTATAAATTAATGACTAAAATTAAATACACGCATGGTCTGAAGAAAAAAATACACAACCAGATAACCAAGTAAAATCATTGCTCAACATTTTCTTCATGAAACATTACCTGAGTGAAACTTAAAACAGCATCCACGTGAACATCTAATCCTTCTCTGCGAAAAACAGGATCTTCCCTAACCTGCAAAAAGTATAGAGGAAAGAAATATAATTGACTGACTTTAATATATAAAGAATAACAAAAATGGCTGTAATTTTTCAGCTAATGAAGTACCTTGATAGTAGCATATAGATCACCGGAACGATTTCCATCAGGATCTGCTCCACCACCTCCATACACCTTTAGGGTCTCATTGTTGTCTATCCCTGCAAATGGAAAAAATCATACATCATTGAACCTTTTTCGTAGTGCAACCTTGAGAGAAATGATAAGAGGGATGTGCATTACCAACAGCAGAGAATAAATACAAATACATACAGACAGAAATGTGTATGTTGTGTTTATGAGTGTATTCTTCGGCTCGAGTGAACCAATTCAAATGACAAAAAGAAAGAGATGAATTCAATATTACTGAGTTGCTGTTGTTAAGTTCACTTGGTAGAGTGTTTTAGCCAAGTTTGAGAGAAATCAATATGGAATTTCTCATTAATGAAACAATTTTTTCTTTGTATGCCATATAACCATGGCCTAATTACAAGTTACAACAATGCATTCGAAACAATTTGAAATAATAATTACCAGGATAAGTATGCAACTTGACTGACTTTGTTCCTTTGACAACTTTGGCACCTTGGCAAGACTTGCAGAAACTCTGATACCAACAACAAAAGATTAAAAACAATCAGTACTTTCCCACATAGTCATATTTCACTTTAGTATGAGAGACCACCATATCGATAAGTTACAGGTAATGACTATGGTTTCATTCATAGCATGAATTTATTTACAAAAATTAAGGGTAGATTGAACAATAACTGAAGACTGCCACATAAATGGATACAAGAACAACATTAAGCAAGTTCCGTAAACTTATATATCATTTATATCATATAGAAGAGAATCAATATGGCATAGTACAGAAGACGATTTGTACCATACCGATACAATTTTTCCAGTTCCCTTGCATGTAGCACAAGTACTTTCCATTCTGAATATTCCAGTTTGTACATACATCTGGACATCTCAAAAATTATCAATTGAACAACACTTCTCAGGCTTGTAACAAGAATTAAATTAATTCCAACACGATACTGACCACTCCTGACCCTTTGCATCGCTTGCAAGTTTCAGGTTTTGTACCAGGAGGAAGACCACTCCCACCTGAAACAGTTCGGCAAGGGTGAGATGTGTTGATATCAAGGAACATTGACTTGTCAGAATTCAAACCCAACAGAATACAAAATACCAGTGAAGGATGACAATTCATAGCTTAATAACAAACATACCACAAGCATTACAAAGCACATCTGTTTGAAATGACAAAGTTTTGGTGCACCCTTGGATAGCTTCCGTGAAAGATAGTTCAACCACAGTCTGTGAACATAAAGATTATTAATATGGTTTTGATCAAACAATCCCTTAGCATGCTTAATAATGTCTGAATATGAAGAAAAAAACCTTGACATCCTCTCCGGCAAATTTTTGATGGAAAAAGCTGCTGAAAATATCCTGATCACCATGAAAGGAATTGAGAGATAATATTAGATTCATATTTGGAATTAATTTGACGAAAGTTTTAAAACATTTCTTTATTTATATTTAATAAAAACTACATAATTAATAAAACACAGATATAATTATAAATAACATGCACTGAGCCAAGTGTATCAGCTTACAATTTAAAACAAAAAACTCTTAGAAATCATGGCTGGGCCTAACACAAGCCCACAAAACTGGCTCGTGAGGTGAGGATTTCCCCCACTTATAAACACATGTTCAGGCCATCTTTTGTCCGATGTGGGACTCTTTAACACACCCCCTCACGACCAGCACTATTGGGCTTGGTTCGTGGATGGTGGGTGGCCCGATAGTGGAAACTTGATAGCAGGTGGCCCAATGGATCTTGGAGAGGCTCTAATACCATCTTCAAAATCTTGGTTGGGCCTAACACAACCCCACAAAACCGGATTGTGATGTTAGGATTTCCCCCACTTATAAACACATGTTCAAGCCATCTTTTGTTCGATGTGAAACTCTTTAACAGTAACCAAACAGATCTAAACGGGAAGATGCGACTGAAGTTTCAGCACATTTATATGTAAAAATGTTCAAAACAAAAATTATTTTCCATTTATATTGAATTAAAAATATGATGGTTGTGTAGGATTGCTTAGGATCTGCTCGTATGGTATACACAAAATATGAATACCAGTTTCTTTTGTTAAATATGAAATTAACAGTTAAGTGATAATATTTATAATTATAAGTATGAACATAATTAAAAAAGAAATATCTCCTGAAAGCTTGATTAACAAGATAGATAGAAGCATGTAGCAAGTCATTACATGGCCACCACGGAACATCTGCTCAAAAGGATTAAAGCCACCATTGCCTCCAAAATCACCGCTTTGGTTGTTTACGTAGGCATCATGTCCAACCTACACATTCATGACAAATTAAAGTAAATCAAATGAAAGAGGCAGTAGATACTAGGAAGAAAGCAACAACCCACTCAATAAAATACACAAACAGCTGAGAAACATGCACAACTTCAAAAGCACATTAAGCATAAGTTCTCCACAAACATAGAAACAAACACACATACATTCTTATTCATACGAAATATGAAACGTTGCTGTAGATCTTTAAAATTTCTACTTCTAGCAATCTACTATTCCTAATATTAAAGTTTTCTTCTTTCCATTCCAATGAACGCTTTGGGGGAAATGTAAACAGAGTAAGAAGAGACCACGAGAAAGCAAAACTAAAACGAGCTTCGCATTTCTTCATCCCTCCGTCTTTCTTTTTCTATCAAGTAGCTCAAAATAAATTTCCGGATCTCCATGAAACAGAGGCCAACAACTTAAATCATACTATTCCCTCCATATGCATTAAAATTCACATTACAGTCCACTTTTTTCATTCATTAGAATTCACATGAACTTATCCTACAATACTATATCTCAGTTTCTTTTTTGTTACAATATTATATCTGAGTTTAGTGAAAAGGTAGTTAAAAACAAATTCAACAAAGTTTCAAACAAAATAGGCAGTAATGGATTAGACCTGATCATACTGTTGACGTTTTTCCCCATCCTTCAAAACCTACAAACATTAAAATGGAAATATGTCGGCAGTCAGTTAATTTGGGATATGAATACTTAAGATAGATATTTGACTCTGGGAAGTATGACAAACAAAAACAACAATAGTACACCTCATATGCCAATGTAACTTCTTGAAACTTTTTTTCAGCCTCAGGATCATCTTTATTTGCATCTGGATGGAGCTTCTTTGCAAGCTGCAGAATATGGAGAGGAAATGAAGAACAATACAAACCAACAACCAAAAACCAAGCCTTATCCCACTAAGCGGAGTCGGCAATAAGAAAATACAAAAATACAAAATAATTTTAGAAGAATAACTCATGTCAATCAGCCCTGCTTAAAAAGTTCATGTCAAAGAAGAAAGGGAAAAGGTAAAGGGACTAAGATATTTTTAAAATTGTATAACATAGTATTTATGGCAACGACTGAAAACCAGAACACATAAAATACAACTCCGTATCAAAAAACACAGATGTGATTTCATCTATACCTATATATAAAAGGGCATGTCTTTGTATAGCTTTTTATCTTCCAAATTTACCCTTCATTTAAACTCTTGAGTAGTACTATCAACACTCACTCTACCAATCTCTTTTCAACAACTCTCTTATTGGGTGAAATGCACGTGAGTAACATCATTTAGAAATGAAGTCCACCATTTTAGAACTAGGCCCCTCAAATTGGTGGGACCCCGTGTATTTCACCCAACAAAAGGAGGAGTGTTAGAGTGAGAGTTGTTAGCGCTATCTAAACTCTTCTATTTACAATTTATCATTCTTTACAAAAGCTGACCCCACTTAGCGGGATAAGACCTGGTTGTTGTATCCTAATTTCAATTTTGAATCAAACTTGATCTAAGCCGAATTTAAATTTTAAATCAAATATAATCTAATCCTAGAATCAATCTAAACTAATCCGTATTCAATTTTTATTCAAAACTATAAAAATTAAAATTATAGTAACAATACTAAATGAATAAATTTTTGCCATGACGGAGGCCAGCTATGGCCTTCATTCGAGAAAAGCCGACAGAGTAACAGGTCAGTGTCTCTCTGCACACAATTATATAATAATGTGAAAGTTACTCAAAATAAAACACACTCTTCCTCCCTCATCCCACATCATAGGAAATGGTTGAGTTTCCACTCACAAAATATATGATTACTTTGAAATGGCTAGATATTTAGAAACATGCATAAACCCATATTTCAATAGATAGATTCATGTATATTGACAATTATGAGGAATAACCTACCCCATAATAAGCTTTCTTTATTTCGGAAGAGCTTGCATCCTTGCTCACACCAAGAACATCGTAATAGCTCCTTGCCAACGATGCTGCGAAATAGTTTGGGAGTGCAGCGAAACAAGTCATTGACATGCACGAGACAATAAACAACTAAGCACAGGAAAGCAAGGAGAAACTTAAACGAAAAATGCAGGAACTTCAAGCTACATGCCTACATCTACTATCCTAGTAAGCAATAGAAAGTAGTAGACAATATCCAAGCTATAAATAACACACAAAAAACAAAAAAAAAAAACTCACAAACA
>Ga0209282_1002692_pt1 | contig 10358 bp, 9 predicted proteins | sample Mtrugardesep15_FD_187529 | JGI IMG/M metagenome (GOLD analysis project Ga0209282, IMG submission 187529) | Root nodule microbial communities of legume samples collected from California, USA - M. trunc garden sep15 (SPAdes) (version 2) | ecosystem: Host-associated > Plants > Roots > Nodule...
ATAGATAAGGTGGAGACTTTTTCAGAAGTCTATTTAACTAAAAAGTATGCCTACAAGTCATAAAAAAGTCTTTTAAATCTATCATACCAACTTACTTAAGTAAATATGAGTGTTATTGCTATTATTATTTTATTAAAATTTGTCAACATTTTTATTAATTTGATTTTTTTTTGGTCCAGTATTAATTTGAATTTATTGATATACATTAATTTTTGTATTATTAAAAAAAGCAATTTTTTCGTATATTTAGATGTATTATTATAAATTAGAATTTAGACTTGATATCATAATATAATCAAATTCTCTAAACTATGATGTTAAATATCAAATTAGTGTTGAATCATATTGATATACTAATCTACTTACACATAACTCAAATAATTTATTTGCATTCATTTTTTTTGAAGAATTTATTTGCATTCATATAAATTATAAAATGTTTTTATATAGTCTAACAAGTTTTATAAGACTTTTAAAAGGACTAAGTTCAAGACGTAAAAACGATTTCATGACATACTACAAGTTAGATTTAGACTTTAACTTTTTCAAACATGCGAGACTTGAACCTTACAAAAATTAGGTTGGCTCAGTCTATTCTCACATATACTTGAAGCCTGTATCACCTAATTTTTTTTCTATAAAAAAAACTTATAAATGTGATTTTTCATTTGTTTTTTGAATAAAAGAACACACTACATTCTACAAATAAAAAAGAACTCACTGCATTTATTCATAAGCAATGACAAAAAAAAGTAAAAAAATTAAAGGTGCAACAGTAAGGAGTTATGATTAAATTTCATTGCATATTTATATTTGTATATTTCTCCTTTGCAGCCTAATCCGGTAAAAAGAAAGAAAAACAAATTGTACCAAAAAAAGAATATTATTTAGTTTGATGAATAAAAATAAGGAAGGATTTGATTTTCTCAACGCGTGCGTATTTTCCTCCGCCATATCTGAAAAATGAAAGAACGCCACGTGTCCATTCTCACCCAATCAACGCAATGCAACGACTATTTGCTGTATTATTTATTACAGATCTCATCTCACCGTTCCTTCCTCATTCCTTTTACTTTTTCGCATCTTCACAAACAAACATTAACCGTTAGATCATTAGTGCGTCAAAAATAAACGGACGAGATTCATTTAACAAAAACTATAAATTAAAACACAACTTTAGGAAAAAAAAAAAGAAAAAACACTTCTGTAATTGTTCTGTTTCTGTAACGCGTCTCTGTTCTGTTCATTCATTCATTCATTTCCGCTTCTTCCGCCACCGCCACCGCCACTTTCCTCCACCGCCACCTCCACCACCACCGCCGTTAGCGATGTCTTCCATCGATGCACCGATGGAGCCACTAACGTCGGGAGCCAGCAACCGTATAATTCCTCTTCTCAAAGCGTTCAGAGCCTCTCTCATCTTCGTCTACACATTCTTCCTCTCTTTTCTCTTGTTCGTTCTCCCTCGTCGGAATAGGGCGGCTCCACCGTCTTCTCCGAGAAAGAATTTGAAGAGAAGGTGGTTGGTTAGGGAAGAAGAGGATACGTTTAGGAGAAGAGCGTTGGCGCAGGATGTTGGAATGGGTCATGATGATGGTTGTTGCCGGTGGAATACTTCGATTTTCTACGGTGTTAGGAATAATGCTTTGTTTTGTCGCTCTTGGTTCCCGGTTTACGGTGATCTTAAGTAAGGATTTCTGTTTTTTTCTCTCTCATTTTTAGAAATATTTTTGTTTTGTTTTGTTTTGTTTTGCATGTTGAAATTTGAAGGAATCTTGATAACTACGTATTTTAAGGAAATCTTATGCATGTTTGTTAATTTTTAAGCTTCATAGTGTGAAAAAGAGGGTTTTGGGTTAGATTTTTGGTGGTTCTAGCTGCCAAATTTGTGAAATTGAAGTTCAATTGGACACAAAGTGATGAAAGAAAATTGAAGTGATTGAAATTGTGAGATTTCTAAGGAAAATATTGAAACTGGGTAGGTGGAATTATTGCCTTATGTTTGTGTTGTTCTTCATGCTGAAAGAGTTTCATTTAGTATATTGATATGCTATATTGGTGACTGTAGAGTTTTTTATTAAACATATAACAAAATTATATTGGATGCCTTCACATGCAGTTGTTTTATGTCTATAAAACATCAATTTAATTCTTAAAGGATCACCATCTCCCCAATTTGGTTTTGAAGTATATAAAATTCATCATATTAGTCTCTAAAGTATACAAAAATCCATCATGTTAGTCTCTAGGATCTTAACTGAAGAGACTAAAGTTTATGTTTATGATAAAAATGGGGTACTGTATTGGTTATTGTTGAGATTGTCTGCAGTTATTTTGTACTGAACAGTGTTAGATGGCCCAAATCCTCGACTAAATTCTCTCTTTTTAGCTTAATATGTTTTATAAATTGATTGAGTTGCCATTGCATGAGGAATGGATAGACAACTCCTGCTTATTGGCAGCCCTTTCTTTGTTTTGTTTGGGTTCTATTACATACAGTTGTGCGGCTCTCTTTAAACATTTGACTCAAGTTTTTTTCGCTTATGTTCTTTCAGGGGTATTATGATCATCATTCATGGGCTTAATGAACACAGGTAATTATGCTTTGTGTGCTTTTAATTTAATTTTTCAAAGCTCAATAGCTGTTACTGTTACTTGTTGTGGGACTAGTCTAATCCTTTACTTATTTTTTCCCAAAATATGTTTTTTTTCCTTTCTAGCTAGTGTTGGGGATCTTCGGGTTCCCCAATACATATAAATAAATATTTCCTATGGTTGTTTCTAAGATAAGCAGTAACATACATGCTTTCCACCCAATTCTGACTCAGTACTCATTTTTCAGCGGAAGATATGCAGATTTCGCTAGGCAGTTAACAGTGTGCAACTTTGGTGTCTATGCAATGGACTGGATAGGTAATTTAATTTTTATTATGTATACATTTGAAATCCTTATACTTCATATCATCATCTGTTTGTGACCGGTCTGAAGTTATTTGTTTTATTGCTACAGGTCATGGAGGTAGCGATGGATTGCATGGTTATGTTCCTTCTCTTGATCAAGTGGTTGCAGACACAGTAAGTATATTTCTACTTTCTGTAGTTGTATAAATATTTGTTCTTATACTCAGAATGAAAAGAACTTTAGGCATCAGTGAAGTTTCTATAATTTCCAAATACCATTTAATGTTTTGACTATGCACTTTGCATACTGATCGTGATAATATTAACAGGGAGCTTTCTTGGAAAAGATTAAATCAGAGAATCCTGGAATACCATGCTTTCTCTTTGGCCACTCAACTGGAGGAGCTGTGGTTTTGAAAGTATGATTGAAATCTTCTGCATACCTTCTGTTATTAAATTTACGAAATCTTTGTTGGATTTTGAATTTTAATTTCTACTTTTTTATGTAGGCGGCATCACGCCCTCATATTGAAGTGATGGTAGAAGGAATTATTTTAACATCACCAGCTTTGCGTGTGAAGCCATCTCATCCAATAGTTGGCGTAAGTTTTGCACTTGGTTGTGCATGATGTTTGACATTGATGTGTTTCTGTTTTGTTGCTTCTGTGCTCAGTTTGGTTGCACTCATTTCATAAGCTTGCTATAAAAACGTCATACAATACAAAGTTATAATGATAGAAACATCCCTGCCTTCTTTTCAACTGTTGTCGAGATCTGACTGTCAAATGCAAATAAAACATTAGTATGATATGAGCTCTGGCTACATGTAATGCCTGATTCATTTGAATTTATCGATTAGAAGCAGAGCAAGCACAATCCTAGCAGTTATTTTACGTAGTATTGATAAACCTGACTAGATCTGAGGCACTCAGACTTTCAATTCACATGCATTTAAGCATGATGTTGTCTCTTATGATATATATGTGTCGTAGTATCTCGATTTGGTACAAAACTGAACTCAATGGATACTAATCTCTAGTGTATCTTTATTGGATGTGAATCGAATTTTGAACCCCTATTCATTCTTATTCTTATAAATCACTATATAAAGGTAGTATAGCCAGCCTTTTTTTTTTGCCAACTTTGTACTGCCAACCACTTTTTTTGTTCATTTGGTTTATGATTTGGATCTTGAAATATTTTGAGATTAGTAGATGATATATGAGCTTATAGGTTTGCTATGCTGCTTGTTTTTACTTAAAAATATCATATTTTTATTGGCAATGTATCTTATGATTCATAATAGGATTTGATTAAGGATTTAGAAAATAAGTCTTCTGATCCATAACTGAATCCTGATTTGTCGACCATGTTTTAGTTTACCTTTTAATTGTACTGCATGTGTAAACGTGAGTGGTTAATTATTTCTCAGCAGTACTTTCCCAGCATCGCTTCCTCTGCATCTAGTGCTCTTATTTCTGATCTGTTGGCACGAATGATGCTAAAACCGGCCTTTATTTCCTAGGCTTATTTAAAATGTCTTGTTTACTCATGAAGTGTGCAAGTTCAACTACATCCCTTCTCATATTTAGGCTAGTACCTCCTTTCCATTTAAGCATTGATTATGCTTTCTTTGATGAAGGGAACTACTTGTCATCGATACAGTATAAGATACAGCAAATCTTAAGATTATGTGTCTGCTGAATCATGTTTATTGTAATGCATCATCCTTTGAATGTACTTTGTGCTTTTTGCTTATTCCTGCATTAAAACTTAAAAGGATATGTGTAACATGTTGATGCAGGCTGTTGCTCCAATATTTTCTCTGGTAGCTCCAAGGTTCCAATTCAAAGGGGCAAACAAAAGGGGTATTCCAGTTTCGAGGGATCCAGCAGCTTTGTTGGCAAAGTACTCTGATCCTCTGGTCTACACAGGACCTATTAGAGTTCGAACTGGCCATGAAATACTGCGAATATCATCATATTTAATGCGAAACTTCAAGTCTGTGACAGTACCATTCTTTGTCCTGCACGGAACTGCTGATAAAGTAACTGATCCATTGGCCTCACAAGATTTATACAACAAGGCAGCTTCTGAGTTCAAAGACATAAAGCTTTATGATGGTTTCTTGCACGACCTTTTGTTTGAGCCGGAGCGTGAAGAGATAGCTCAGGACATTATCAACTGGATGGAAAACAGATTATTTACTAGCATTTGAAAATGTCAATAATGGAAGGTTGATAGAGAAGTCAGCACCAAAAAAAAGGGGGGGTCGCCAACTTTCTAACTACCAAAGTTGGCAAGTGTGTAGAAAGTGAAGTCGCCCCGAAGAGTGGGTGGCGGAAGCAGATAGGTTATTCATATTTTATTTTATTTAGGTGTTAGACATATTTATTAAATTAAATTATATATTGTGTGTAGGGATTGTCGTCCATTGAGAAATTTGTACATTCAACTGGCTTAAATTTCAGTGATTTTCCGTGGCCGTAAATCCTGATCCTAAATCCCATAATATATCGTGTAGTATGTTTCAAATTCTTCGATTGATTGGTTGTATATTTTTTTAAGAACTACATTGACTTTCAGACTTGCAATTAACATGAGTTCTATATAATTGCACAAAGATTATATTTAAAGAGTATGTAGGCTGGGGTTGAGTGTGGTGTTACCAAATGATAGTGCACTTCTAATTCAGTTTTCGAATCTAGTTCAAAGAGGGAGAGTAGTAGAAGAAAGGGTTGCAACAATATGGTTTGCAAATGTATCAGTGTATGATTTTGAACTAATTTTGCCTAAGTATTGCAGATTTTTTCATAAAAGAAAAATAGATGAATACCCAAAAAAATAAACATTGCAAGACAGAAACAAATCTATGAAATCATATCTCAATTGACAAAGACATTGCAATATCTAGAGTTCAAAAGGTCATGTATAACAATATTATGTCTCCTAAATCCATGAATGTTGTGTTTACAAAGATTGGTTTTGCCTAACAACGCAACTTGTTGTCTGCTTGCCTTCTATTCAAGTGTAAATAATGGTTTATATATAAAAAAAATAAAAAATGCCTTAATTGGTTTGTAATATCTAGAAGTTTAGAGAATGTCCATATGTCAATACTCCCCTTAAAAAAACATATCGACGCCCATAGATCTTTGGTTCAAGCACTCCACTGACTTTGATGGTTGAAGAGTTTACAAGCAAGATGAGTGTTGTTGGCCAAACAGCGAGGACAGACAAAGTCAATGATAGACGAATAGATCACTGTTTGTTTCCGTAATACTGAAGATACATTAAATGGTTTGTTATTTGTTGACAAATCTTTACATGTAGGACTAGTATCTGATTTCCCTACAGTGATTGCCTTCTCTTATAGCAATGACTTTGACCGGTTCAAATATTTAAAGAATTCTTTTATTCCTATTTACTTATCTTTTTAAATTTTTAATATGCTTTTTATTATTTTTTCAATATTGATCTTAGTTGTTTATTTTAAGAGATAACTATATTGAATGAGAAACTAAACAATTAAGATTAATGTAGAAAAAAGATAAATAATTGTAGTTTAAACATGATTTTAGTCACTAAAATCACACAAAAATTTGGTTTTAATCTTGCAAGTTATTTTTTTAGTTCAATCCTCATAATTCCAAAATCTTTGCATTTTAGTTTCTAACGACAACTTACTAAGCTAAGTAGCATCATAAAACGTTATTAGGCTAAGTAGCACAATAAGTAACAACTCAATAAAATGATGAGTGTTATAAAGAGTGTTGCAAAAAAGAATGTACATAACACTCGTTTAAAATCATGTTTATACCATAATTTTATTAAAAGTAAAGAAAATTATCGGTTGTCTAGATATCAATAAAAAGTCATAAAATGACAAATAAAAAACGATGAAGAGTAATATATAATTGGTTTAAAACTTAAAATACATTTTTGATCTCATTTTATCACGCACGATGATCTCATTTTAAAGGTGAATGTTTTGAGTTTTGACTCTAGGATGAGGTGGCGTAGCAAGTTTTTAAATGCTGTTACATTAAAAATGCTAGTTTTTAAAATATATAATATTTTTATTTTGACACAAATATTATCATTTTTTTTACAAACAAATACTATAATTTTCAAGAAGTAACTATTAACCAATGAATTAATTAATTATATAAAACAAAGATCCAATAACATTTACATCATTTCAAAGAATGAATTACACGTCCCAAACCAAACCATGCATAGCGTTTTAACTATAATTGATAAGAAAAAAAAACCCAGCAGAGCCAACAAAAAAAGGTTACAAAACGAAGTAATAACAAATTCACACACAAATTTTGAGAGAGAGATAGATAGATAGAAATAGTAAGTACAACATGCACACAAATTAAACATCATTTGTTCTTAATATTGACTAGGTGGAGAGTGGAGAATATGCAAGCTCAATGTTTTTGGCCATGCAATTGAGAAAGTTTCCAATGTAAGATTTCAAATTTTGCAAAGTCCACCCTTCCACTGGATCACAAGCACACTCCCATTCGATCATACAACCTACACGTTTAGCATCATCACCACCGTCCATTTGCAGTGGCAGTACTTTCATTGTAGCCACGTAATTCTTAAATCCCATATTGTTATCAACAATTTCATAGGACAAACAACGTTGTATGGGATCAATTGTCAAAAGCTTCTCTTTGAAAAACTTAACAACTGGTTCGGAATTTTCATCAACACCTTTTTTTGTGGAAGCACAATAACGAATGAGACCAGGTTGGCCTTCAATTCCTTCAAGTTTATAACAAGTATCAATTGGGAGCCACTTGTGTAGGTTACAAAAATCCTCTAACACTTGCCACACTATTTCTTCTTCGGTTCCTCTTACCTCAACGGTGGCTTTACCTTCCCATCTATTTAGGTTATTTTCCTCTGACATTATTCTTGCCTAGTGTATTGCTTGATTGATGAGAAACGTTTTTTTGTTAATACTTAAAGATGGAATTTTTGTTTTTTGATATGAATTTGAGAGGGATTAGATATCTATATATATACACACACAAATCCATATATATACTAGTCAACCCATGCACTATTCTAAGAACGAAACCATCAACTATGCATGTGCTCTTGCAAGTTTCAATAATCAAATATAATACCCGGTCAAGATAAAGAAAGTTTCAATATAATACTATATAATAATGTTATATTTTATTTACTAAGTTGACAGGTTATGCGACTAAATCTAATTCCTTTATTATTACAACTTTCCGTATCTCTTCCTTACACAAGTTGTGCATGATGTTTGTTTGGCATTGATGTTTTCGATTCGTTGCTTCTGTGCCAGGCTATCTGCTAATTAAGCATGCTGTAAAACGTGTTATAATACAACCAAAAAAAAATTTTGAAGGGAAGGACATATGAAGGACATATAAACTTTGAAAGCATAAATACTAACATCACCGCTTAGGGCTAACAATGAACCAAGTCCATTCAAATATAGGTTGAGTTCTTGACTCGACAATTAAATCGTTGACATTCAACTCACTTTCATCTAAAATCAATTCATTCAAAATCAATTTTGTCAACATAGAACCAAACACACACTTAATTTTTTGATTTAGGATTACTTGATTCTAAGCATTGTCTATACTCTGTTGGACCCATTGTGAACTTGTACAAGGATGGTGGCACTACCTATGTTAATGTTGATGCATATAGACGTCTCATTAATAGATATCATTTTCATCACCCAACAACGAAGTCAATTTCTTTTATGTCCTATCGGCATTCATGATCATACAGTGTGTCGTGTTCTTCATTATTTAAAGAGATGTCCTTGTAGAGGATTGCTCTTTCCGAGAATTCCCCACTGCAATTGTTGGATGTTTCTTACGTGGATTGTGCTAGTTGCAGTGATTCTACACGCTCCATCAGCAGCTTGTGTTTTTTCCCTCAGTTCCTCCCTAATGTCGTTGCATACCAAGGAACAACAAACGATTTCCCGCTCTTCCTCCAAAGAACATATTGTGCACTTGCAGTTGCTTCATGTGAGTTACATTGGTTCCTTTATTTGCTTTGAGATCTCCATGCTACTTGCAATAACACTCTAGCCGTCTACTGTGTGATCAAAGCAACCTTCACATTGCGGGCAACCCGATTTTCCATGAGCGCACCAAACATCTTAAGATTAACTCGGAGTTGGTTTATGAGAAAACTCAAGTTCGACTATTTCTCATATTGCATGTGTTTTCTCAATAACACATTGCATTTTTTTTTACACCAAGTCCCTTCATCCTAAGCCTTTCAACTTGGTCATTTCAAATTTGGGTTATGATATCTACCAAACTTTAACATGTGGAGGTGGTGTAAATATTGAAGAACACACTTCAACCCCTAAGGAGTTAGATAAAACGTTGTTTGTTCTACCAGTTTATTGGTGAGCTACCAAGTTTATTATACACTCTTTTTATTAGAGATTGTATTTCTTTTTTAATAAACTTATATCCAAACTCGTTTGTTGAGTTTTCTAGGAGACAAACTAATACAATAGCTCATGCGTTAGTTAGGGCGGCTATATATATGATTAATCCTCAAATCCTAAAGTTGATGTCAACTTGTATTGATAATATTATTGTTAATGATATCATATATGTTTGCTTTTGTCAAGAGAATCTATAAAGATCTTAGATAACTGTGTTATAAACCAACTAAACAAAGAGCAAATCTTATATAGACTTAAGACTAAATGTACAATGTTTAAGAACACCCGTAGAAAAGACACATGTCCCAAAAATGTAAATTTTTTTTTATTCTTTTAGAAAAATGTCTCAAAACACGCTTTAATACGCGGGTATTGCATAATGCTTCAATTTATTTATTTTTAAATTGTAATAGAGTAGTTGGCCTACATGGATTTAAAAAAAAAGAAGATTATTATGATAAATAAGTTTTAGTTGACTTCTACTTACATAAAATTATATGAAGATAATCTCTAAATTATGTAATATGATAATTAATTTTTAAATTTTTTTTCACTAAGACTTCTATTTTAAAATGAATAGTTGATTTTTTTTATCAGACTGAAAGTTGAATTTATTTATTTTAAATAGAGTTTGCCGAGGAATGATTTATTTTTGAATGATTTGCAAAGACAAAAAATGCAGATGAAAAATTTAAGAGGACTAAAATGTGCAGTTTCTTTTCTTCGTAAAATGATTGCAGCATATGCAGATGAATTTGAGCGGTTCAAATATATAGGATCCATTTATTTTTAGGAAAATGTTTATTTTTTTAATTTTTCTTCAACTAATAAATATAGTTAATTTTGATCAAATATATTTCCCACTATTTTATTTTACAATTTTTAAAATAAATTCTAGTATTTTAAAAAAATTTAAAAATGTTAAAACATTGTTTTGATTGTTTCTGCCCTGTGGCCTGGTGTGGTTCGTGTTTTTTTTTTG
>Ga0209282_1002693_pt1 | contig 10358 bp, 5 predicted proteins | sample Mtrugardesep15_FD_187529 | JGI IMG/M metagenome (GOLD analysis project Ga0209282, IMG submission 187529) | Root nodule microbial communities of legume samples collected from California, USA - M. trunc garden sep15 (SPAdes) (version 2) | ecosystem: Host-associated > Plants > Roots > Nodule...
CTTCAAGTCAATAGATCTTTTTGCATGAAGAAATGTTTCGATATCAACACGTAACTTGTCAACTATTGAATGTGTCTCTAGGAGATCACTACCCATACCATCTTGAACTAGCTTCATTTGCGTGCGCTCGTCAAGCCAAGCCTCTGAAATGTGAAGTATTAGCCTATCAAGGCTATCATCACCTTTAATGCGATCCTTATCAGCACTATTATGCATAATAGAACGTAATTCATGTTCATAATCTCTTACTCCTTTGGCAAAATCATCACACAAATTCTCCAAAAGGATCCTTTCTTTTTTTTCTCTTTCAAGATCTCGCAGAGTACCACGTAACAAAGACTTCACTTCATAAAGCTCACTAGCCAGTTTCTGAAACAGGCTTTCTGAATGCTTTCTTAACCTCCTTTCATCTTCAATCTTTTCCGCGACTGATTGAACTACAGCTTTGATCTTATTGTGTTCTTTCTTCTTGTTGACAAGTTTTTCTTCTGTTATTTGCTTCATTAAGTTCTCCATTTCCTGCTTATTCATTTTCTTTTCTTGTAGTAACTCTTTTACCTGTGTTTGAGAAAGATCTAGTTCCATTATCAGAGCTTTCACTATTTCTATATTCGACGCATCCTGTTCTTCAAGACCCCAGCTATGGTCGAGAGCCTTGACTAACTCTCTGGATGACTCTTGTGTAACCTGTTTTATGAAAAATAACACGTTCATCTTGTTATACTGGATGAAAGGGTAAAAGTAGCATTTTAAAAACCATCTGGTTTACATACACTTTTAAAGCCATTCATTAAAAATGCCTCAGAAGGATCATCGACGATAAATCCCTCATGGTTTACAAATTAAGATGCAGATTTTCCTCAAATCAGTTTTAATGCTTCATATCCTTGTTCAAATTCATATTTACATGTTCATTCATTGATATTTATTTTTTTGGTAACATTCATATGTTAAAAATCATAAATTTCTTGAGATTCAAATGGAATCTATGTATTCTACTTACTTCCATCATGCTAAGGCAATTAGCAGGGGACACAGACTGTAGAGCAGAACCATTTCTGTCGACTGATTTACCCTGCTGAACAACTGATGCTTGAACATGTCTTCTCGAGTCTCTAGCAGATGCTGGCTGTATTGCGGAACAAAGTAAGAACCAGCAATTGAAATTTAAAATATATATCAAAATGTCATCAAACATTAGTATACAAAATGCTTCAAATATAATCCTGACTTTACGAATTAATGTTTGAATTGAAAGTGTTTCAGTTATCAATAAAGGAAGAACACGATTATATGGACATTGGATATGGATAGTATGTAACCTCTCTTCATAAGGTGCTCATTATCATAATTCATAATGTAACCTATTCAAATTTATTTCATTCTTTAACATCAACATTAGGGATAGTGATTTCGAAAAGGTTTAGAAAAAAATTCCTCTGATAAAAAATCAAGGCGCAGATCAACTTCATAATGATAATTCATAATGTAAACTATGAAATTATAATGTTATTCATGCAAATCTACATCACCCTCTTAATTGATATATACAACTACAAGCCAAACCAAAGTCAGCATCTTTTAAAGCTGAAACAGAAATTTCCAATTATAGGCATATGAAAACAAAACAATATACAAAAAGCTAAGAAGAAATTTAGTACATAAATAATTTTACCAAAAATGTCATTGACAAGTAATATAAAAGTGATTGAACAAAGTGTAACATATCTTGATTAAATTATACATAAAAAGTACCTGGTGAGAGGGATTATGACTATGAGGAGGCTCATCCAGTTGATGGTGGTGGGAGTGAAATTCCCAGAGTTTAGCACAGAGATTTCTTGCAGAGAGTGTTTTAGAAGTGGGAAAGTTGAGAAACTCTTGTTGTTGTTGAGAACAAGGAAAGTCAACAAGTCTCCAAGTGGGTGGTGGTGTTGAACTTGGAGACCTTCCTCTTCCTCCTCTCTTCTCAACCATTATTATTCCTTCTTCTCTTTTCTCCATACATTTTTCTCTTCTTTCCATATTCAAGTGTTTTGTCTTTGAAACATGACAGTGCCGTGTGTCATCAAGAACAAAGAATATTAACCTGTTAAGTAAGTTACAAACTCAGCTTTCTTCTCACATCAACAGTTCTTCATTGTGGGGTCGGTCCATTCATATTGAGTATTGGGCCCTGTCTTTCCCAATCACCCTTAATTTTCTTGTCCTTTTGTCTTGTCTTATTTTTTACTTTTCACCAAGATTTAAAGACCGAAAAAATAGGAGATTTATATTATAAATCATAAATCTTGATCAAAGTCTTTGTATCAAAATCTAAAATTAAATTTAAAAAATTATACTTATAGTATCTCATTGTATTAAGTATGATACATGATCCAAGAGTATTTACATGACAATATTTCTCTTTTAGCTTAACCAAGATCTTTGATTCGAATAAAATCATAGAACTACAACAATGTTAAATCTCTTGATCCTACCTAACTCGAGAGCTTAGTCTCTACATATGCGCATAGAGGAATCCTGATTCACACACAAAATATAGACTACATTCTAATTCAAGTCTTCATGGTTAAATAGACTCTTGTGATTGATTTAAATTACATTGTACTCCCTCTGTTTTTAAATATAAGCAAAATTGACTTTTTAGGTTCATTCATTTAATAATGTATGTGGTTCAAAATATGGATCACATACATCATTAAATGAATAAACCTAAAAAGTCAATTTTACTTATATTTAAAAACGGAGGGATATGTTATTTATTCACGCACTAAGCATTAGTAACATTTGCTCTACTATTTTTTACTTGGTAAAATTCATGTAGATTTTTATAATTTTATGTCGGTAAGCATTCTAACAATGGTGTGAAATTGCATCCAATAAAAAAGAATGTTAAATAAAGAGCGTTATTAACACCTTTCTTCAAGACAAATATCGGTGTTCATCAAATAATCACATAACTTTGATAATATTATGTCATATCTGCTTAAAGAAAACTCTACATATACTAATACATCCAACAGCAGAACGCAACTCTTGGATGAATTGTTTGGGATTCATCATATTGGCTTTGAAAGGCAAACAAAAAAGGCCATTAACCAGTTCTATTTTTTGGGTGGAAAGAATAGAAAACGAGGGTAACATTAAAAAGCCTAAAGTTCAGAGGTCAAGATTTGAATTTGTCATTTTGATTTCTTTCATGCTAGGGTAACCTAAGCTCCCCCTATGGATGCTACGAGCATTGTGTTTGTTTGTTCAAGAATATTATGCATCTAATTATGACTAAATACCATACTAAATGAAGATTGGAAGGGTGTTTATGTTTTTGACAAGAAGATTGAAAGAGTGGTAAAATTAAGCACGCGACATATTGAATTATGGGATGGCACAAGTGGCCGTGATAAATATTGTGGCACGTTGCTTCACCAAGAAAGAATCCAAGTAGATAGATTTGTGGTCCATCTTCCCTCTCATCACATTCACATGCCATGCCTTGGAATTTATTCCTGGATTTTTATCTCTAAAGGAGACATAGGAATGATAGGATTGGCTAAAAATAATCGGTTATTGGTATCACTCCTATAGTACAAGTTAATTGAAGACCAAAAGCAACTCCATTAATCATTATAATTGAATGATTCTAAGAAGAATAAAAACCAAGACTTCCTTTCACATACTCCAATATTAGTGGTTTTGCATAATTGAAGATGTTATGGCAAGTTTCATAAGGTATCATTTCAAAAAACAGATTTATAGGGAAATCATAAAAACAATGAAAATGTTAATTTCGTCATTTTATACATTCTGATTATTTTTTTATCAACAAAAAAAACTAATGGATGCTCATACACCCATTGCAAAATGGCAATGGTTAAGAAATAATTTGTATTCCCATAGTAAAACTATCTTATTCTTTGAACTTTTTTCCTCCAACGATATTAAAAGTATTATAGGTGGGAAGTTATGGAGTATGAAGTAGTTTTCTCCTCTAGAATTTTTTTTCATTATAAATATTCATATTTGAAGTGTGTTTGACGATAAATACGGATACATCTTTCAAATTTGAGATTCGAATATTGATTTATCATATTTATAGATGTCTAACCCCCTCTGCTAGATCAACTATTGTTGGCCGAGTACAAAGCAATTTTTTAGTAGGATTAGGCACATTATGTTGGTTAGTTGAATGGCGAATCTGAATTCATCGTGTGTTTTAGGAAGCTAACAACGTTGCGGATGAATTGGCAAATTTGGCTTGTGATTCTACTACTCAAACCACCATCAAAATTTAAAACTTCACAGTTCACACTATTATTGTCATGGAAAATTATCCTTCTAAACTTATTATGTATTTTTGAATAGATTGAATTACTCAAAAGTAAGAGGTAAAAACTTGAAAAATGCACTACAACAACAAATGAGAATATGGACTGAATTACTACATAATAGTCCCAAAGCATGGGAAAAAAATGTTGCTAAATTTGACTCTGAATTTCCCAGGAGAATCTCCACCGTTCATCAAGCTCTGATTACACTATATAAACTACCACTAATCATGAGTAGTTTTTTTTCTTTCTTTTTTCTTCTTTTTCACTGTTACCTGCTGATATTGCTCTTGGAAGGAGCGAGAGAGGTAACACTCCTCTGTGCAACCAAACAGCATAAGAATCCTGAACCCGCTAATCCTTTATTTCCCGCCGCTAATTCTCTCACTCCATTCCATTCCTTCAACGCCGTCGTTTTGGGTGATGAAGTAGACGACGTCGTTGTGGACCCTTCTTCATCCACTGATTGGTTATCGCAAGATTCGCTTGAAGCTTCTTCTCCGGCCATCGTAACCTCCTCCGATTTCTGTTCCAACAACTTTTTCCGGCGGTTTTTTATTTTCTCTCCCATTAAGTCACGGTAACCAATCGCCGAGATTTTCTCTAGTGCCGGAAAACCTGAACCGTCTACCACCATTGCTCCGATGTTCATTATACCGTAGAAACTCCCCGACGGCCGGCGTATTTGAACTGCACTGAAACAAGGAGTTCTGTTGCCGGAATCGGCGGAGGAGGAGGATGAGAGGATGTTGCTGATTAAGAATCTGACAGTGCCGACTAAGTGATCACGAAAAGTACCGACGGCGTAGATTGCAACAGAGACGCCGGAAGTTTCGCTGGCGAGAAACTCCGGTGTGATACGAAAGAGAAATTTGTCGTTCCAAGTAGGATTCTGACCTCCGATTTTGTCGACTCGTGTTCGGAGCTTGGTGGAAGAATCGATCCACGTGAGTGCGTAGGTTTGAAAGTTTCGCCTTGGTGATGACGGTGGTTTCAAACCTTGTGCTGAGATCAAGTTGATCTCTAATACTAGTTGCGTCTTCGCCGGAGACGCCATCGTTGTTCTTTCTTTCTCTCTCTGGAGCCTTACCGATTCATCTTTGTTCTTCTTTCTTCAATTTCCGGTGAGATGAATGGATCAACGGTTGTGATTGCGGCGGAAGAAAGAACGAGAGAAAGAAAAGAGAAGGGTCTCGGTTATGAAAAAGAGTGGGACCTACTACGTAGTATATCTATTTTCATAGGTGTAAGTTATAACCGTTGGGGTATTAGCTGTAGATAACTAAACTGGGGTGATTAGTGAAAGTAGTTTTGTTTTATTGCTAGTTAACACCATTTTAACTCAAAACCAACAAACTAACCCATTTTAACTCCAATATCAAAGATTTCAACTTAGATATTGTATCAACTCAATAAATAAAAAAACAAGAAAGGCATTTGAATTTATGAAAACAGTGTCTTGAAGAGAATGGATCACACAGTTGAATTTCTTGATGTGCATTTATCCAAATTATCATCTAGATTCAAGTTTTCCAAAAATGAAGGGAGTGCTAATGTTGGGATTTTAACATTTTATTTTTGGAACCGTTATATTCAGCTGTAGCAAATGCAATTTCGCAACCAAATTTTCAATTGTGCTTCTTGACATGCACTGACCCTTGAGTCAAATTGATGTATAACTGACTTAGATAATTGGATTACCAACATCAAATTTGATTTTGTTTATCGTAAATCATGTCAATGGGTCAACTTAAAATGCGGATTAGATCAAATGTTTATGATTTTTATCTTTTTTATTTTGAGTTCAACACCAAAAAATAAATATAATTAGACTAACTTGTATTTTTGGAGTACGAATTGAGACTTAAAAGCTAAAAAAATTGAAAAGAGAAATTTTGTAACAAAGTCGATTTTTGTTGACCAAACCATATGGAGAAGGAGAAGCATATATATATATATATATATATAGGTTACATTATTAAAAATTCAGGAGGAGGGGAACCAAAAATAAGGGATACACAAACACAATATGTGTCATAAGAAATTAGTAAATGCTGGTTTTTGGATTTTAAGAAATTTATTTCATATCTTTTTAGCTCACTTACTTAACTTCTTTAATAGTTACGTTACGTCAGATAAACGAGTTCTTCGTTGAATGTAAAAGTACATCTTTTTTAATAGTAAATAATTTCTTTATGAAAATTGTTTATTTATACTATAAAAATATTTTATTGAAAATTATGTATTCGACGTCTTAGGTTTGGTCAACAAATGTGTGAACAGCTAGGTTCCCCTCCTCCTTATATAGCTAGGTTTGTTTAGGGTCTTTGTGGAAACTAAAAAGGGTAAAAAGAAGGAGGAAAGAAAAATAGAACAAAGATAATAATCCCCCGACTGCCTTCGAGTGGGAAGACCTGATTAAAGGTGGTCTCTCGTATTGTTTGATGGTGATTGGTCAACAATAAAACTAGTGAATATTATACACCAATAATATGGTTAAAAAAAAAAACTACCACTAAATATAATTATTTTCTTAAAAATATGTCAACAAATATAAACACTATTTCAAATCACTAGACATATGTATGGTATATTGATGAGACAAACTTTTGAAATATCTTACCCACATCCGGAGGGATCTTGTCCAACCATAATATGCTTATAATATGTACATTTACAAATATTTATATTTATATTTATTCAAAAAATATATTTATATATATATATATATATTTTCAATAATTAAAATAAAATAGGTTTAATTATGATTTTGTTCTCTATTTTTACTTACTTACGAAATTGACGCATTTATTTAAAATCACTAAGTTTTGGTCTCTCTTTCATTTTTTTTAAATGGTTATATATCATATAAAAATTGAAAATTATAGGAGGGTTTCGGGTAATTTCATGGTTGGGTATAATACTACATCTAATGAGGACCAATATGATATCTTTCTTTGGTGAATTTTGTTTGTAATAAACTGTTTAGTTTTAAAACTCATATTGCTTTTATTTTGGAGTTGTATAAAGCTCCTGGTTTTTCTAGTTTCTTATTGGGTTTTATAGGTGATGCCAATGTGTGAAGGTATAAATAACAATTTTTTTTTCTTTTTGAAGGAAGGTATAAATAACAATCTTGTTATTATTTTTTAGGAGGTTAATACACAAATTAAGATTTTCAATATTTGATTGGAGGGAGAATTAGAATTGCATTTCTAGGTTTTTGGAAGAACTAAATTTAAATCTTTATCAAGAGTATCTTATTTTTGTGGCAGATCCACGATTTGGTCGTATTGTTCATCTTGAATGTGGTGATCGTTCTTCTCATTTCTCATCTAATTCCATTTTGTATGTTTTCTTTCTATTCCTCGTTTAGTCAATTTTCTTAGATTTTTTACCATTTTCCTCCATTTTCTATCTCGATTCAAAAAATTTACCCTTAGGTCAAAGATCCTTGTATGATGAATCTTTATTGGATCCACTTCAACATCATTGGATCGTATGACACGTCATTTAAAGTCCGCCACATATGAAAAAAATACTAAAATTAAGTAACTTTAAAATACGAAGATCAAAATTATAAATGTCTTTTATACATGATGTTTATTTTTTATTTTTTTTAAGGGATGTGATGTTTATTATTGTCGCAAAATAAGAGATAAGATAAAAGATAAAACCCAAACCTCCCTCCATTCAACCAGACAGACAAAAGATAAAAACCACCAAATATATATTCAAATAATAACTCTACTGCCAACAACATTGGACAATAGAAGCTGGTTGTTCCAATCCAAAAGCTTGATGATAAAAACCTTAATTAGTAAGTGAGTATGATTGAATCAAGCTGAAGAATACGACTACTTCCTTCATTACACGTTCTAACACATTTTTTTGCGTGAAAACAAAATTTGGATAGTGTTATTCTAATCTTATGATGCTATCTATTTTTTACTCATCTTCTTGTTTTGATATGCCCATCAGGAATTTCCACGTAATTAACTCTTATTTTGCTCTGGTATTTTGTCTTCAGTCACGTCGGGGCTTTTGTTTGTTGCACTGCGTTAATAAAATAAGATAGTAATTTGAAAAATAAAATACTATATGAAGTAAGTTAAAATTGATTTATGTAAATTATCAATTTATTTGAATTGATTGCTTAACAACATTATTATCCCATGGCCTCTATAAATGGTTCCTTAGTCCTTATACACTCGGATAAGCATCAAGCTGATAATAGTATTGCAATTTGAAATGGGCAATGAAACACGTAGCCTTTCAAATTCAATTATCTTTCTCTTAATTTTTCTTACTATGGTTTCTAGTACAAATGGTGGAGACATTGTGGTTTATTGGGGTCAAAACGAGAGAGAAGGTTCATTGACCGAAACATGTAACACTGGACTATACGAAATTGTGAACATAGCATTTCTATCAATATTTGGTAGTGGTCGTAAACCTCAACTCAATCTAGCAGGTCACTGTGACCCCACATCAAACAATGGTTGCAAGAGTTTGAGCATAGACATAAAAAATTGCCAAAAGAAAGGCATCAAAATTATACTCTCAATCGGTGGTGGTGTTAATGGTTACTCTTTATCATCCAATGAAGATGCTAGAAACGTTGGAGATTATATATGGAACAATTTCTTAGGAGGGACATCAAAATCAAGACCATTAGGTGATGTTGTGTTGGATGGTGTAGATTTTGACATTGAAGTTGGTGGTGGTGAAGTTTTCTATAGTGAGCTTGCAAGAAGACTGTCTCAACATAGAGGGACCAAAAAAGTGTACTTAACAGCTGCACCTCAATGTCCTTTTCCTGATCAACATCTCAAAGGGGCATTATCAACAGGACTATTTGACTTTGTTTGGGTTCAATTTTACAACAATGGTCCTTGTCAAATTGAAGCTAGTAACCTCAAAAACTTCCAAAAATCTTGGAATCAATGGGTTTCGACTATTAAGGTTAGTAAGATTTATGTTGGAGTTCCTGCCTCACCATCAGCTGCTACTGCTAGTAGTGGTTATGTGCCAACACGAGTATTTATAAGTCAAGTGTTGCCTTTTGTTAAAAGATCAAGAAAGTATGGAGGTGTGATGCTTTGGGATAGGTTTGCTGATGAGCAAAATGGATACTCTAGGGACATTAAGGCCTCTGTTTGAGCTTTAGTTATAACCATGTTTGAGATTTTCTTTACTTTGTTTAATTTGTATCTATAAATAAATGCAAGACGTTGTAATGAGTTTGGACTGTTGAGTCAAGTTAATTAATAAAGTTTTGTTTCACTTAATTGAACATTTATCTTGTCCAAATACATAAGTTATTTTTCATAAGTACAAAATAAATTCAATTCAAACGGGGACTAATTTGATCTATATTCAACCTAATTAATTTGTAATTGTTGTCAATCTTCGTGAGGGACATGCTATCAAGTTTGGCATTCCTAAGTTAGAATATATTGATATCGTTTACTTCAAAATGTGAGATTGAAATGTCATCATTTTCTTTTGTTTGTTCCATTTTTGTGTGACACTTATTTGTGATAGATAAATGGTAATCCAATTATCTTTTGGGCTTCTTTATGTACTAGTAGTATTTTATTTGACCATTATGTTTGTATGAACTTTTGTTTATCATAGGGATGGATGTTGATACTAATTAAATTTTGAGTTTAATGGTGGTATTGGGTTACAGTCCAAAACAGTTTTACATATAACCAATCAAAACATTTTAAATTGTCACGTAAATTAAAATCATTAATTATTGTGACAATTTTAAATATTTTGATTGGTTGTATGTGCAAAATTGTTTTACACCGTCAACCCACCACCATTAAACTCATAAATTTTTATTAATTTACAAAAAAAAAATGAATAAACAAGAAGTTATAATTTTACATATGACAAAAAAATAAATAAACAAAAGGGTCATGTTTAGGACACAAGTTAAAAGGTTTTTAAAATAAAATTAGAAAATTAATTTTATATTAAAAACATAACTTTTTTTGAGTAAATTTAAAACATAACTTT
>Ga0209282_1002694_pt1 | contig 10357 bp, 5 predicted proteins | sample Mtrugardesep15_FD_187529 | JGI IMG/M metagenome (GOLD analysis project Ga0209282, IMG submission 187529) | Root nodule microbial communities of legume samples collected from California, USA - M. trunc garden sep15 (SPAdes) (version 2) | ecosystem: Host-associated > Plants > Roots > Nodule...
ATCAAAGAAACTTGTTGATGCATTAATATATATTTTATGGTTGGACAATATATATTTACACCTGGGCAGGGACGCAACGTTAAGGCTAGGACCCCTGTGAAAATCTCTCACACGACCAGCGCTAAATAATTTATGAACCGAACTCATTGCTTAATTTTCTATATAGTAAATATCTAACCAGCACAATTTTTTATACAAAGAACTTGTAGGTGGTAAGACAACACAATTTTTCTATATAGCAAATATCTAACCAGCACAATTTTTTATATGGAGAACTTTTAGGTGGAAAGACAACACAATTTTTCTATATAGCAAATATCTAACCAGCACAATTTTTTATACAGAGAACTTGTAGGTGGTAAGACATAATTCAAATAGTAGGTGGTAAGACAGAATTCAAATACACAGAGATAAACATATTAGGGAATGATTACCAGTGAGGCAGTGGTATGACAGCAAAGTCTCAATGTTTCTGGAAGCCATGTTAAAAATAAGTGTAGTGTATTTTGTTTAGATTCCAATGACCTCTTGGCGATGACCTACAAAACAGTCAAAAATATTTGAGATGAGTGAAAGGAAGCAGAGATGAAATAGAAAGGATAGGACATCCATAATGGAACAAAAACATTACAAAAATGAGTTCAAAAAACTGAATGGTCGAGTAGGAATGAGTTCACAAAACTGAATGGTAGGAAGAAGTTGTTTAAGGAGAAAGAGTAGGAAGAAGTTGTTTAAGATCAATGAGAAAGAGTAGGAAGCTGATAAGGATGAATGTATCTTAGGAGGAGGGAAATTAGGAGATAATGGTTAGGGTGTGGAGGAGGGGAATTAGGAGATATGGTTAGGTTTAGAAGGAGGAAAAAATTTAGGTTAAAATATTAGGTTAAATTAAGGCAAGGGTGCTTTGTTTAGAAATAAGAGATCAATTAATAAAAGTAAATAATAATTATGAATTTTTTTAAAATATTTTGAAGGGCAAATTTGACTAATTTTTGTTGTTAGATCAGGATCTCCAACTCATTTTTTTCATAACTCAAACCATTTCACAACCCCTAAGAATTATAAAATAAATATTTGTATATAAAAGAAAACATTGGTTACCCATTTGAAATTGACCATGGTTGGATCTTGAAGTTTGTTCATCTCAATATATCGGGTTCAATTTTTCCATGTCAATTTCAGTGGACATGTTCATACAGAACTTTACTTTAACTATAAATGGACCCCACAAGTGGACGGTGGGATTGGTCCCTTCAAACTACTTAGTTATTGGATCAGATACCGAGTTTAAAAAAAATGTTTGTTTTGATATGTTGTTAGTGTAAAACGATTTACCATTTCAAACAATCACAAAACATATTTTTGTATGAATTTTAGGATATAAAGAGAATGTTTTTTTGTTCACAAAATTTAGTTCAACTAAAAAAATGTTGAAATTTGTTGAGAATGGCTCATATTTGTTGAGTATAGTTTAGGGGTATTATTGTAATCTGAATTAACTGGTTTCATGGCTTGAATTCCTAATCATTGTGATCTCATAATCCAAGTTTAGTACCTTATTGAAGACATCGAGAGGTCTAGAGAGAATATTATTATTAGTGCATGTGTACATGCCAATTGTGACAACTCCTATGAGATGGACTACTCTAGATGGAGGAGTGATCAAAATTAACTGCGATGCTGTTGTTTTGCAAAATTAACCGGGCAATACTTGTCGAGTTTGGTGCACTTAATGTCAATTACCTGTTAAAGAATTGATGTTGTTCTATAGTCTATGCACCCTTGTGATGTGTTGGTGGCATTACTTAGAGAACTTGCAAGGGATATAGAGGATAGTTATTTTAGACATGTATCAAGAAGTGTCGATTTTGCTACGAACTACTTGTAAAAGCATGGCTTATCACTAGGTGGGATGAGAGAGTGACACCAATGAAAGTATGCTTGGTTGTGTGTCAAACTTCCTTTTGGAAGATGCAATGCATTGTGCTTTTCCCGTAGAATTTATATATTCCAATAGGGATTTTGCCCCATGCTATTCAAACAAAAAAACTTCGACAGATAAAAGTGTAAACATATATCCATATTTTAAATTGCAATCGGTCCAAAAAAAGGCGTTCACTAAAATGATTTTTTTAAGTTAATTTGTATCACCCCTCAACAAAAAAATAATAATTTGTATCAAGGTATGGTGTATCATGTTAAATAAACATATCGTAGTCTTCTTTTGCTAAAAAGATACATAGTATTTTCTATGGATCTTGTAGCACTAAGTAACGTATAAAATTTACGAGGTAAAATTATTTAAAGTGTTAGAATTCTCATGTGACAACATATAAGTCAGTTTTTTACCCTAAAAAAAACATATAAATCGTTTTAGAGATGGTAAAATTTTAATTAAGTTAATATAGAATGATCAAAAGTGCATTTAAGCCTGAAAATATAACCAACAACTCCATCTACTAAGACAAATTGTTCGCCATAACCTATATCTGATCCACAACTTGAAGCTTCTATGCAATTTTAGCGGGTTCCTAGATCAAAATTTGAAAATGTTCACTATGACAAGTCAATTAGAATGGCAATTTGCTGTATTTGTACTAGTTGGTGATTTGCAAATTAAAATATGTATTGGTACATACATGATGTACCTTCTTACAATAATGGAAAAAATCTTTCAATGAGTAGTGTACGTTCTTAACAATGACCAAAGTATGATGACAAAGCCACCTCAGACTGCGAACGGTAGAGAGGGAGCATCACATGGATGAGCTAGACTCATGCATGAAGTGTCATGAGTTGTGTTGCTTTCGTAATATAGTCTTGGAAAAATAATTTATTTTGTCACGAGATGAATTGTGCAAAATAAAAAGTGTGAAAAAATATTATTTAGAAAAATAGACTTATAAGTAGGTTTACATTTTCTTTTTTGAAAGAGAGTTAGGTTTACATCTAAAACATTAAAATATGAAATTTGTATAAGTAGATTTAGAGCTAAACTTCGTTACAAAGTTCACTAAAGAAGTATAGAAATTTACATCTAACATAGAATGTAGAAAATAGTATAAGTAGCTTTTCATCTAAACATCGGCACAAAATTCACCCAAAAAATTGACTAATTAACCCAAAAAAAAACATCGGTACAAATTAAATATCAATTTTACCAAAATTATATATTCGACACTATCAAAATGGGACCTAAATCACAGTTGACCACTTCCTCGAAAAAAAATTGTGCTTTTACCTCAAATTGCTCACAAACAGTTTCAATTTTTAGAAAAACCTCTATCTGAAATTACGCCTAGTGGTTACGAACAATCCGTTTTTAACTTATAACTGACCCAACACTTGTACTACACTTCTCCATCGCCACGTACATACCTATTCTAAGATCGGGGCGTTACTCCCAAACGGAGAGTAAATGTAGTTTAGAGCAAATCAGGTTCTAACTCTTGGTCGCATGTGAACGGGAATTAGGATTCGATGGAGGCATTTTTGGTATTTCAAGGTGTTTGTGAGCAATTTAAGGTGCTTAATAGCAATCTTCCTAAACATTGGATAATCTTTTTTTAACAAGAAACTCTTGATCCGTGCAATTCTTAAACTTGGCATCTATTCCATGTTAAAATAATCCAAGTTACAATAACCAACGTTAATCATCAATTGACCACCCTTATAAAATTCTAATTTAATCCTAAAATAACAAGGATAGTACACCAATTACCGTGATTAAATTAATACCAAGAATCCAACCAAGACTAGCATTGCTCGTGAGTTTCCCAGAAAGCACAAGACTAGCATCAGTGACCCTAACTTAATATAATAATCTCATATAGCCACCGACGCGCTTTATGTTCCAAACCCTTCAAAAGGCACATCCCATTCATCACATTCATACCAAAATAAGTCACACCTCTCTTCCTAACTTTTCATTTCAATTTTGCTCTATCTTTTTATTTTGTCCACCATATCATACATTGATATTAATTAATATGTCAAAGGTTAAAGTTGATCAACTTAATCAACTAAGAGAAATCTTCAGTCGGTTCGACATGGATTCCGATGGCAGCCTAACAATGTTAGAACTAGCAGCACTTATTCGTTCGTTAGGGCTAAAACCATCAGGGGACGAAGTTCAAATCTTATTAGCCAAAATGGACTCAAACGGAAACGGTTCTGTTGAGTTTGATGAATTAGTAAAAGCCATAATGCCAAATATGAATGCAGAAGTATTGGTGAATCAAGAACAACTCATAGGTGTGTTCAAGTGCTTCGATCGCGATGGAAACGGATTCATTTCAGCTGCTGAATTGGCTGGAGCAATGGCTAAAATGGGTCAGCCACTTACATATAAAGAGCTTATTGAGATGATTAGAGAAGCTGATATGGATGGTGATGGTGTTATTAGTTTTAGTGAGTTTGCTACAATCATGGCTCGCTCTGCTTCTGATTTATTAGGGGTCTTTGAATACAGAAACAAAACACATTCATTTCAATTATAACTTATTGTAGATGTTCTTAAATTTTTACATGTTTGGTTGAAATTGAATGTGTAGCTTGTACTATAATTGTTTTATGGTATGATTTGATGGAATGGAATTAAATATGGATATTTGATGTTACCACTAGTACTCTTTTTCCTTTGTTCCCCAAGGATATTCTTTTTTACATCAAACCTTACCTCAATAATTAGTTACAAGAGTTTGTGTCCCTTTTTCATTTGTTAGAAGAGTAAATAATATTATCACTACTTAGCCGATTATATCATCATTAGATCAATTTTTAAACTATTAGAGTAACTGCTGTAATGATAGCTAGACTAAACTATTGTAACCACAGTTAGAATTGACCTAACTAAATTGTACGTTGATTTTTGAAAGATAAATATAATGTAATACTTTGTTAGAAGCCAACTCTAACCAATATTTCTATTAGTGTTACCTCAAATATGGTCAACTATGTATACACTTCTTAGTACCTTGTGTTACCTCCTAGAAGGTCTTCAACTATATATATAAAAGTGATTCTAGAAATTAATTTTGGGTCTTCTAAAACGAAAAACACACTTGGTCGTCACACAATTGGTACATAGTCTCATTTATTGAAATAAAAGTCACAATACAACTGAGGAAAAACAGATAAAACAACTAAAGTCAATATCTACACCATGAGGACAACATAGGAAGAAAAAACAAGAAAAATCCAAAAACACCATCGCAGAAACAACAAACTTGCAGCAACTGAGGTTAGTTCTTGGGCCCAATATCATTCAAGCCACAAATCCATCCTCAACCACGTGGGGAACCTAACAAGAAACAATAATTGAAATTGAAATAATTAATACTACATGAAAATATTGTTACATTGAAAAGAGTTCAAAAGAGAAATAGAAATAAATTGCATGCATACATTACAGTTGTGGGAAAAAGGCACGATATCGTCAAGTTTCTCAGCAGTGACCATATCAATCCCAACAAAATGACATTTAGCATGGCCGTGCTTCCCGGTCTTTGAAGTCTGAACTTCAACAACCTAATCACGTAAGAAGGAAAAATAAACCAAGTACAAATCAATATTAATGAATAAATTTGAATAGGAAAACTGTATCTTACCGCGTATAAATTCATATAATCACTTATTCTGTTTGACAAAATCAAATCACAAACTTAGTATAAACTCATATGATCAAAGTAGAGTCGCAAAATTACAATCATTTCCTCGGGAGCTTATAATGTTTTTCAAATAGTTTTTCAACTTACATCTTGCATGTCATTTTTTCTCCCAGTTTTACTTTTATAAATATCAATCAAAAATATTTTTTATGTATATCTCTTTTCCTAGATATATTTCAATTTATCATAGTTGAACACCTAATTTTACCATGCTAGTTTATCAATCATCCATTAGCCTTATACCCTTCCACTCTTGGTTAATTTATTAGTCATCCATCATTAGCCTTAATAAAACATAAAGATCAAAAAAAAAAAATGGACTAGTCGGATAGTCAGGGTCGAAAAGAGGATTCCTCACATCTTTCTCTCATTCAAAACCGTGCATGAGACTTTCATCTCGCACGGCTCCTAAGTGATAAAAGAAAGAAGAAGATTGGTTCTTCTTTCTTTTATGATTTTCTTCCTCGTGCATGTATAAGACCGAAATTTTTACTTTTCATTACTAATATATGACCTTGCAGGGGCATCCCTTGATGAGGACGTAACCATTTTTGCGGATAGTACCAGTTTGTTAAGTAAAAGTTTTGAAGGCTCCGGCATCGGCCATGGACTCAAACTGTTGAGCTACTTCTGCCATTGTTTTGAATTTGGGGTGGTAGTGTTGCTGAATGGTAGAATAGATAGGCTTTTATTCTCTCAGTTTCAACCAAGTTAACTAATTAACTATTCTTTAAATATGGATTAACCAATTAATTATTGAGTCACGTTTTACTCAATGGCGGGCTTCTGGATTAACCAATTAACTATTCTCAGTTTCATTGTTTTTTATTTTTCCTCGATAGAGGACACGTAAGATAGATACCATGTGAAAAAACCAACCACCTCTAATATTTTATGCTTCGGACTGCATTATTTCTTGTCTTATGGACCAACTTTATAATAAGTACGCTAAAAAACATCATGAATCTTATTAATGTAAGCACGTTAAATGATTCCATATTTTTTTTCATTGTATATTCAATTCACTCATCATCCACTGTCACTTCGCCTTTTTTTATCCACTCATGCGACTGTATTTTCCTCAAATTACGCCTCAATTGCCTCTTGTACAAAATATTTACAAATTTCTTTAATTTGAATTTGAAATTTGTCATCACAACTTTGATACAATGATAATACTTTTGTTTTGGTCCAAGAGTTGGATAGCTCTGCACATATTGTGCTAGAACTATTTTCCAAGATTTCGACTCTTCGATAATCACTTGCATGCATGATGGTGGTTGTTCCGGTACACTTTAAAGCCTCACGTCCCTTGAAAATCGAGGTCAAAGACAGTTTTTATACTGAATTTGTGACCAAGCAACTGTTGCTTCATTGATAGAAAGTAGGAACAAACAGCATGTCCTAGAGGTTGAGACACATACCTAAACTCAATCTTGCACATCATCTTTACCAGTTAGGAACTATTGATTTTTCACTTACATAGTCCACAAAATACAATGGACAGATTGTACCGTGGAAAAACGAATCAAAATGTATCGTATATCAAAATTTTATTGTAATCTTCTGAACAAAATACAAGAGACAGATTGCCTCAATTTGCTTCTTTCAAAAAATAATCCTCACTTACATATGTACAAATGAAAGAACGTTCGTAACCTATGAAAAGAATGTACACCTATGAATTTGACATCGAACAAATAAAAAAACATAACAAAACAAAATTCGTATTTGGTTATTGATTCTCTGCAGGCTTCCCATCCATAGGTACTAAAGATATTTCGGAACGTCTTGACGCTTCAAAACGTCTAGAAGCTTCCAAACGAGCAGTGAATCCAACCGTTGTATGACGAATCGATCTTTGTCTCACCATATCACAAAATTCAGGATCATTTACTTGTCCATCCTTTCTTATCCACTGTACCATTTGATGATACACTGGGAAGAACCGCACTTGAATGGTAGAATATGCGAAATACGGAAGTAATGCAGCAACAAGGACAAGCAAAGTAACAATCCAATAAGTCAGTGATGGTGCACATGCTTCAGTGAAGACCTTATATGCAGTTGTTGATATAGAAGAATCTATGGCTCCATATGCCATGAGGAAAATGTACCACATTACAATGCTTCCCCATATGAATAAATGTTGTATGTATGTAAAGTATGTGATTGATAATGCCATTTGGCAATTCACCACCCACACAACACATGTGTACACTGTGGCACCAAGAACTTGAAAGTCAACAACTTGTCCACCTTCGCGAAATGCTTGATGCTCCATCGCGCGAATGCAGAAGAAGAAGATAATTGTGGAACTTGCTACTCCGTTCAATGCCCAACCAATTATTCTTTTCCAGCTGAAGAGTAAATTTTGTACACCTTCTTGATATAGTAGTGGAAACTGAAACACAAATAAAACGTTTCGTGAGAAGAGGAAAAAACAATTTAGTCCTTGAGACAAACCCTTAATTTCAACTAATTTTTACAGCAAAGCTAATGAGTTTGTTAAGGCATACCTTGAGACATAATTTGGAGGAGACATCTTGGTCAAAAACTCCCAAAGCAATAACAGGAAGTGAAGTGAAGAATACATTATAAAATGACATGAACCAGTCATTGTATGCAGCTTGGCCTGAGAATGCGGTATAGATCTCGTAGAAGAACAAAGTGAAGCCAAAGGTAATATTCTTGTAAAAGAAGTAGCAGATCTGTCAAACAAAAAGTGAAGTTTGTCAAAAATAAATAATAGTTTGATTCATCTTTGATGAACTAAAATATTTTGAAGATCAAATGAATAATCTTGTAATATTATTATATAACATAAGTGAAGACGTGACAAGATTGTTACCATTGATGAGATCCTTCTGTAACACCAATGTCCATGCACAAGAAGTAAGCGTTCGAGATATCTAAATTGAGCAATGGCAATATCACTTGACATAACTGCCTGCATTCCTTCGACACCACTGATACCGATTCCAAAATCAGCTTCTTGGAGCATACCAACATCATTTGCACCATCTCCAATAGCTAGAGTTGTACTACCAGGTCTCATCTTAACCAGTCTAGTAACAAGTGCTTTTTGTTTTGGAGACGAACGACAACATATAACAGACGCGCAGCCAATCGCAAGTTCAAGAAACACGTTCTTTACATCGTCTTCTAGCGCATAAGCAAGAGACTTCCCATCAATGATCAGAGCTAATGCCTCAGAGTTGTTATCTGATTTTGAAAGTAACTTCTTTGCCTCCGTTATTTGTTGAACAACACTTGCCTTAATTGCCTGAAGAATCAGAAAGATTTAACTAAAATCAATTTAATTGGAAGAAACACATGTTAAACTATTAAGAACACCAACAATTAAGATTCTAATCTAATGCATTTTGACAAAAAAAATTAAGTGAAAGTGAAGGCTTACCGCTTCAGAAGCAGACTTGTCCTCCATTTTCTCCAATGACTTGATTTCAGGAGTATCTGAATTAATGATAATTTGTTTCATTCCTTGTCTAAGCAAACTACATGCAAATCTGTAGTCACAGGAAAATGAACTAATCAGTGACATGTTATTATTTGCAATATTCAATATCAAAAGTTATGTATATAATCTCCAAACTTACCCAATATTAATTGCAGTCTCCATTTTATCGCCGGTCAATACCCATAACTTGATCCCAGCCTGTGCTAGTTTGTCAATGCATTCAGGAACCTATACAACAAATAGAACTCTTAGCACAAGTTTTTACAATATAATATAACACTGCTATTATCAAAATACATAAATAACTGCTTGAAAAATTTGAAACCGGTATTTATAACATACCCCGTCTTGTAGTTTATCTTCAACTGCGGTAGCACCAAGAAGAATCAAATCCTTCTCAATGTTTTGCAATATGTCCTCTACAATCTGCTCTTGATCTGCATTCACTAAGTTTTTAGCGTCTGTCAACTCTTTGTTGAATTGATTGTACTCTTCCTCATTGAGTTCACGATAGGCGAGTATCAAAGTCCTCAAACCAGAATCAGCATATTCATTAATGTGATACTTAGTCTGCTCTTCAAACTCCCTTCCATTTTTTCCAAGTAGTTCAAACATGACACTGATAGTGAAAACAAGAAAGAAAAAACAAGTAAATGTTTTGTACTTTCAAAACAAAAATGAACAGTAATGATCACGTAGTTAAGAAAACAAAGTGTTGCATTAAGCACAAGATTACAAACCTGTCGGCGCCTTTGCTAAGTAGTAGTAGTTTCCCCTTATGGTCTCTTACGATTACAGACATTCTCTTCCGTGCACTACTAAACTCTAATACATTTAAAAGGGTGTAGGACCTGAAAATGTGAAATCAAATGATTATTTTAATGCATAATTCGAGTTTCAATTGCAGATATATGTATAAGACTTCAGAAAATTAAGCCTTTCGGTCTTTCACAAACAAGAACAATTAATAACCATACCTTTCTAATTTCATGTTTGATTGAAGATCCAATTCATGAAGTGAAATAGCTGCATGAGACCTTTCATAAAATTCAAATCCAAATTCTCTGGCTGCAACCACAAAAGCAGCCTCATCCGGTGATTCAGCTTCGTATGAAATTTTACCAGTTGCTTCATCAACTTCAGGTATTGCAGTATGACATACAGCCAAAACCTTCAGAAAGTTCTGTATTACATTTGCATTAGGTTG
>Ga0209282_1002696_pt1 | contig 10351 bp, 4 predicted proteins | sample Mtrugardesep15_FD_187529 | JGI IMG/M metagenome (GOLD analysis project Ga0209282, IMG submission 187529) | Root nodule microbial communities of legume samples collected from California, USA - M. trunc garden sep15 (SPAdes) (version 2) | ecosystem: Host-associated > Plants > Roots > Nodule...
ATGCTGCAACCAGCAAATCCCTACTGGCAGTAATAGCCAGGATAGACTTCATCTCTCCAGGAAGATCTTCCCCTAGCACCGCCAACGGGCTATGATCATTAAGACTCCACAATCGGACGGTTCCATCCCAACTACCACTGTAAAGAACCTTATCACATACTGAAAGTGTGGAAACTACAGATTTGTGGCCATCCATTGTGCACGTCAAAGTTCCATCCTGGAAAAATGTAGTGAGTATAGCAACCCAAAGAATGCGCTTTGAAATGAAGCTTTTGTCTAAAGCAGCACAATGTGCATACAAAGAAAATGACACTCACCTTCAATGACCAAGCTTTGATTGTTCTATCTCCACTTCCAGTGTAGAGAAGATTTCCAAAAGCAGTCAAGGAATGGATACCACTAAAGCGCCAATCCTTCTGCTCAAACCATTTCCTCAAGGGATCTTGACTAAGAGGTGCATCAATACCCCAGACAAATATGCCCCCGCCACTGTCACCACTTATACACAATTGTTCTTCGTTATCAACATAAACTAGAGCCATGACTTTATTCTTGTGACCTCTAAACGTGTGTAAATGAGAAAAGTCCTACATAAAATTTGCATGGATGAAACTCGTCAACAGAATTGCGGAGGCAGAGCTCGTATCATTACAACCATATTACTCTGTAGCAAAAGACTATAGCTCCAATTTTATTTTATTTTTGTTAAGAATCATGTTTTGAGGTTGCATAACAATCTAGCATTCAAGATGCTAATTTCCAGTATTATGTAAAGAAAGAGTGTACAAATCCTGCATAGCTGAAGGTGGGAAAAGTAAATGCCCATTTGAGGGAAATATACTGATCACAATTTGTCATTGAATTCAAATTTTACACACTTGGTGTCATGTTGGGAAAAACAAACCTGAATAACTATTTACTGTAAAGTATCAAAAGAAATTTCTAACTTTAATTACATTTACTGAAAAATTAATTATGACATCCTCGTGCATAGATTATTAATGAGATTATCCTATTTAAAAAGAAAACAATAGAATGTTAGCAAGTAATAGTAATTTAGAAGTGTTACCTGCAAGGACCATACACGGACAGTTTTATCAAAAGAGGAGCTAAACAGATATCCCCCTGTGAAACTAAACAAATTATTGTTAGAATTAAATATACTAACAAATCGTCACATATACTAACAAATCACACACAAATGGACGCAACAGCTCTCTCTGAATAACACTCAGGCTGAGCAATGACTATTCTAACAAATAGTTCCCCACCAGCACAAAGTTCCTTCGCAGGGTGCACACTTAAGTGATCCTCGTAAGCACCTTTGAATTCCACAATATTTGGTTGGCCTGATATAAGCTGTAGAATCCGAATCTCTCTCCTAAATTTTTCTCTATCATCTTCAGACTTAAGATTCCTCTTTAATATCGACGTACAAGAATAATTTAGACCAGTGGAATTCTCGGTGCAAAAATAAGTTATCCCAAGTTTCCCTTTACCTAATATTTGACCTAAACTGTATAACTTGCTTATACTAACAAATCGTCACATATACTAACAAATCACACACAAATGGACGCAACAGCTCTCTCTGAATAACACTCAGGCTGAGCAATGACTATTCTATCAAATCGTTCCCCACCAGCACAAAGTTCCTTCCCAGGGTGCACACTTAAGTGATCCTTGTAAGCACCTTTGAATTCCATAATATTTGGTTGGCCTGATATAAGCTGTAGAATCCGAATCTCTCTCCTAAATTTTTCTCTATCATCTTCAAACTTAAAACTCCTCTTTAATATCGACATACAAGCATAATTTAGACCAGTGGAATTCTCGGTGCAAAAATAAGTTATTCCAAGTTTCCCTTTACCTAATATTTGACCAAAACTGTAGAACTTGCTTATATCTTGAAAGGGTTTGCCTGGTATGTGTCTTATAGTGGATTTTGGATTTGATGGGGTCACTGTTGAAGTGTGTGTGTGTGTGACTGTGGTTTTGGTGGTATTCTTGAAATCTGAAACTGATTGCAAGATGGTGCAAAGGTAATGTACCTGTAACTACTACCGCCGTCATTGAATTCAAATCAGTTTTAGATTTGGTGACAGAGGCGGTAGTTACAGATACATTACTTTTACACCATCTTCCAACCAGCTTTGGATTTCAATAACACCACCAGAACCACAGTCACACACACACACACTTCAACAATAACTCCATCAAATCCAAAATCCACTGCCAAACACATATTAGGCGAACCCTTTCAAGATATAAGCAAGTTCGACAGATTAGGTCAAATATTAGGTAAAGGGAAACTTGGGATAACTTATTTTTGCACCGAGAATTTCACTGGTCTAAATATGCTTGTACGTCCATATTAAAGAGGGATCTTAAGTCTGAAGATGATAGAGAAGATTTTAAGATTTTAAGATTCTGCAGTTTTTTTTTTTTTTTTGAGAGAAGATTCTGCAGCTTTTATCAGGCCAACTATATATTGTGGAATTCAAAGGTGCTTACGAGGAACACTTAAGTGTGCACCTTGTGATGGAACTTTGTGTTGGTGGGGAACTATTTGATAGAACATTCATTGCTCAGCCCGAGTGTTATTCAGAGAGAGTTGTTGCTTCCATTGCATGATCGTCACATATACTAACAAATCAAAACACAGTGATACACTGCCGATGAAATAGGTGAAGCAACCGCAACGCATATGCTAACTAAGAGCCTAGTATATAGGTTGCATTTAAATGTGTCACGCTAAATTGCACATTAGCAACACCAAATTTGGATGTATTATGAGGTTTGTCCATCTCAATTGAGTCATTTGATGTTTGCTGATAATATTGGGGATCACTACCCCTTGTGTGATTTCCGTGTAGTTCTTTTTTCGAGCTTAGGCCCTCTTTGTAGTTAAAAATAAAAAAAAATGTGACCAACCAACTCAAAAATTGTATGGTGATCTGCCGTCCAATTGAAGACCTTAGGTGATCCTTAAGCCTATTTATCACTCAATTGAAGACCTTAAGCCTACATCGCCTCTTTGATAAGAAATAGAAATATAATTTATTTTATACCTTGAAAATATGGTGTTAAGTAGCATGTTATCAAATCATGCGACAAGTTATATCATGAAATATGATTGATAGAGATTACAGTGTTTGAATATAAGCTCAGAATCCATACCTCCTACAGCTAATCCAGTGATACAACCAAGATGGCCTTGCAGATCTTTAAGCTCAATTATTCCTTGAGATAAGCTAGCAGTGAAGTCTTCATCAGATATATTTTCCGCACCTTGAAGAATATCAGGTTGACCACCATCTTCTTTTGCCTGCAACTCGTGCTCTCTCGGCTCATTAGAACTTTCCTCAGGCAACTGACACAACTTGGCAAGAATTACAGGGCAACCTGTGTTGTTCCTATTTACTGTAAGCTCCGAATTGCCCAAAAAACCAAATTGGTGGTTGACTAACAAATCCTGAATGGATTTCCTTAAATCCACAACATCTGGACGATTTTCCGGATTGATGTCCAAACACTTGCAAAGAATCTGCTTAAGTGATAGGTATTCAGAGCCAATTTTTTCTTCCAAAACAGAACTAACTTTCTCCACCCAAGAAATATAACTAGCCGAAACATCAAGACCATTCCCTTCACTCATTTCAAAGGTAATCCGAGGGAGTTCATTTCCAATAAGAAGCCGCAGCAACACACAAGCCAACGACCATACGTCCGAGCCATACCCAATTGGATATCTTGAATCCCCACTCTCTGGATTAACAACCCTCTTGTTAAAAAACTTAGACAAAACCTCGGGGCTAACAAAAAGCTCATTATCTAAATCCAAACATTCCGTACACATTGATCTGTGAGATGGTTCATCACCCGTACCACCAGAAACCTGATCCATAATCTTCCTTCCCATCGCCAACACCTCATTCAAATCAATACAAACCCCACCAAGCTCATCAAAACAGAAACACGAAATTCCCAAACAGCCAGCAACCAAACCTTCCAAATTCAAAGCAATCACAGCTTCAATAACCCCCTTAGCAATCATTACAAAACTAAAAAACCCATCTTTATCCAAATCCAAACCACCCCCATTCATCAATCCACCAAATTTCTCCAAAACCCTACCACATTGCCTTTCACAAGCCAAATACAGACTACCACCAACAACCTCACTCCACAATCCATAAACCCTACACAACCTACTCTGCCTCACAGACGCTTCTAGTATCAAACCTAACCCTTCCCTCACAACCTCATTCATCCCCTCTAAACACTTGATAACCCAAGCAACATAACTAAACTTAAACTTGGAATCAGTAACCGAAGACAAAGTAACAATCGGAGCTAAACTCACAGTACGGTTAACTCCAAAGCAAACCCTACCTTTAGAACTCGAATTAAACCAACCAACACCGTCTTCATCGATCGAAACGGCGTCGTGTGGAAGAATCCAATCCTTCCAAGCAGCGTAAAACTCATCAGACCAGAATTTATAAGAATAAGCATATTCATCGTTAATTGAGGACCGTTGATTCGATTTTTGTGATGATGAAGAGTGTTGATGTTGTTGGAGAGAGATTCTGAGAAGATCAATGTTTTTAGGGAGAGAAGAAGGGCTTTGATTGGGAGAGTATTTAACGAGTTGAGTACAAGCGGGGCAACGAATTGTGTTTGGAAAACGCGGTGGAAGATGAAGAAGACAAGGTTCACAAATAGTATGGCCGCATGAGAGTACACGTGGAATCGCGTTTTCGTCGTCGTAGTTTTGTAGACACACTGGGCACTCCGGTAACTCCTCCATCCAAACGCAGCTGATAGATACCAAAACGGTTTACACTTTTTATAAAATCATTCCAACATAGGACTAAACGACAATTTTGAGTTCTCAAATTCTAAATGTTACAATTTTGAGTTCTGAAATTCCAATATAATGAATATTTTTTTTTTAGAAAACCAATATAATGAATATTGTTTAGATAGTTTTAATCAAAATTATTTTAAAATGTATAATCACTAAAATGGACATGGTTAAATACATATAAATATAAATTAAAAAGATTAAGTTAGTGTGTTTTATCGAGTGAGTTTGTATTAATTCATTTCAAGAGATAAAAATATAAGGGGAGGTTGAATCAAAAGACACAAAAGAATATTGATAAAAAAAAGACACAAAAGAATATAATTTTGATGACGTGCCAAAAAATTAAGGGGTAAGATTTTATTTTTGCTAGAAATTAAGTTTCATAATTATAGAATATACAAGTCAATGTGTTTTATCGAGCGAGTTTGATTTAGTTTGTTTTTAAGAGAGAAAAATAGGGAAGGTTGAAACAAAAGACACAAAAAGATATAATTTTGATGACATGTCAAAAAATTAAGGGGTAAGATTTTATTTTTGGTATAGATTACATTTCATAATTAGAGAAAAATTAGTTTGTTTGTTTTTTAAAAAAGATTAAGTTAGTGTGTTTTCCTCAATTGATTTATAATTATAGGTTAAATACTACTTTTGGTCATTTTAGTTTGACAAAATTCTCAAGTTAGTTCTTTAAGTTTCGAAAGTTTCAATTTGGTCATTTTAGTTTGACAGAATTCCCAAGTTAGTCCTTTAAGTTTCAAAAGTTTTAAATAAGTCATTTTAGTTTGACAGAATTCTCAAGTTAGTCATTTTAAGTTTCAAACTAAAATGACCTATTTGGGTCCCAAGTTAGACTTTTAAATGACTAACTTGAGAATTTTGTCAAACTAAAATGACATATTTGAAACTATTAAAACTTAAAAGACTAACTTGGAAATTTTGTCAAACTAAAATGATCTAATTGAAATTTTTAAAACTTAAAAAGACTAATTTAAGAATTATGTCAAACTAAAATAAAAACTCACCATAATTATAATAGGTTTCTGTTCTTGGCTAAGGTAGAAAGAAATTGCCGCGGGATTAATATTCTTATATAAGAACGTTTTCTTATCAGCAAATGTAATGTTCTATGAAACACAAAATGAAAGACAAAGGAAAACAAAAGAATGGTTTTCTTTTTGTAAAATAAATTTTTGAATTTCATCTTTGTAATTTGAATTTTTTTTGGTTTTAGACTTTCATAAAAAAGTTTATTCCCTGTAATTTGAGCAAATTTAGGTTTACCCCTTTGTAATTTGCGCAAATTTCGTTTTACCCCCTGTTAATTTGAGCAAATTTTAGTTTACCTCTGTCATATCTTCGATTTTGTACAGTCAAAATTCATGAAGGTCCAAAACAAAAAATCTTCAAATTACAAGGACGAAATCCAAAAAAAATATTTTACAGGGTGTAAAACCGAAAATGACATATATTACATAAGGTAAAACATTATTAACCCTTTCAACAATCTTATATATCTTGTTAGGAGGCAACAATTTTATATATATTTTGTTTGAAATAATTGCAGACTTTTGAAGAAAGTCTTGCAACAACCAACTGCCTTGCCAATATATATTCCATTGTACTAGTAATTTATTAGGTGGACTATAGTTCAAAATTTTAACTTGTCCTGATAAAGGTTGTTTGATGATTTTTCTGCATATAAGAATAATTGGTGACAAAACATATATTGATGAACCTTTGTTAAGCATGGAATTGGAGTGTCTTATGTTTTTGCAACGAATTCACAAAACAGTAACACTAACATGTTTTCCGATTCGGAGGAGCTTCCTCTTAGTACGGATACGTTTATTTTAACTTTTAAAAAAATAGATTTTGTGGTAGAAAAATCTAGAGATTTTTTAAAAGATTTTTTAAAAAATCTAAATTATTTGTGTTTGTTTACTATAAAAAAAAATCACTTTTAAAAAAAAAAAATCTTTAACTAGTTCATGTTTTTCCTTAAAAAAAAAAAATTAATTCATGTTTTACCTCCTTATGTTTTAAAAATTAAATCAAGGTTCACGATTAAATAACAACATGTTTTCCGAACAAAACCAATTGTGTGTTTTCGATGACATGAATGCACAATAAAATAAGTGTTGTTTAACTACCAAAATAAAAATAAAAACAAGTGTTGTTTAAATAAATAAACAAATCATGCTTGTTTAAATTGGGGCTAATTAGGAAATGGAAATTTTAATGGTGATGGAGCTAGTGCATCCACAAGTCTCAAACATTTAATCAAGCATTTCAATTTATAAGCGGGACTCACAATATTTTCCATTAAATTAATCACTCTTACACACCTTTTTTTAATAATAAGTGGGACCTATATTTCATTAATATTAAAAAATTAAAATGTAATGATATAAAATTATTCATAGTTGACTAGTATGTCCCATTTTTGAAGTTTGAGTGAGATGTTGGTTTGGAAGAATTGAGTGTTTACTAGACTATTTAAGTGGAAAAAATGGGTGTGTCCATTGCTGCAAGTGGCGTATACACGCGAGACCTATTTAAGTACCCTAAAATGGGTGTGTCCATTGCTGCAAGTGGTGTAAGACTATTGTTTAATGAACCCACAAAAAGAAATTTTATCTTGAAAATACAAGTTAAGCACACGTAAAAGTCATAACTACACAATTTTTCACGTAAAAATTATTACTTTTGGATGTTTAAACAATATTCTAAGGGCACTTGTTTGCATTTCCATTAAAAAAGCCACACTTGTAAAAGGGACTAAAGATAGGGGACTATATTTATCTTATTTTTAAGGGGTCAAAATCGCAACATTGGAAGAAAAAAATGTGTAAAAAGTATGTTTTTACCTTTTCTTAGGCTTAATAGATCCTCTGGTCCCATAACTTATTTGTTGTTTTCATTTTAGTCACATAACTATAAAAGTATTATGTTCAGTCCTTTAAATATGCTTTCATCGGTCAGTTTAATCAAAGTCAATTAACTTTAACCCCAAATATACTAGGTCGACCAAAGTTAATAAGGTGTGCACTGGACCACCTACTTAAAGCGCCAAACAATCGATTAAAGTTTTTTTTTACTATTCCTAAATTTTAGAGTGTTACCTACAATTTCATTGGTGTAAATTGGTGATTTATTCTGTTGACAATTAAATACCGAGATTGCCCTTGGGTATTCGCCGTAGAAACACAAAGGATTGCGTGTGGCAGAGAGATCAGAACTGAAAGTCGAACTGCATCTTGTGAATCTTGAGTTAGGTACGTAAGCTTTTTGTTTTCTGAGTGAATGCGAAATTCCAAAGGAATCACAAAACCAATGGATCTTCATTTTATCTCTGCTCTTTCGATTTGATGAAAACTCTGATCTCGTAATTTGTAATTAGGTTTTTTTCTTCTTCTTCCTGTTATGTTATTTTGCATTTGAGAACTTCAGATCGATGTGTCGTTATAACATTATTAGATCCACTGGGTTTTATTTTGTAAGCGAAATTCGTTGGCTTCGCTGTATGTTTGAAATTCGTTGACCTTGACTTACGTGTTGTTCCTTTTTCTTGTTGCTGAAATGCTTACCATATAGTCCCTGTTTGGATATACAGCTTAATTAGCGCTTATGTATAAGTCATTTCTATAACCAAAGATAAAATCAAGTTAAAAAACAATTTGTATAAGCTATAAGTTGTTTTCATTAGCTAACTTGGACAGCTTAGGAAAATAAGCTGAAAGGAGCTTATGAACATGTCCCAAGTGTTTATGCTATTATATAAGCTCAAATAAGCTAATCCAAACAGGTCTATAGCAATGTGAAGAGTTTAGCTTCAAATGGATTTTTGAATACCATGGTCCCGTTTGGATTGGCTTATTTTTTAGCTTATGCAAATAAAGAGGCTTTTATGTATTATTCATAAGCTTGTCAAGGTAGTTTATGAAAAAACAGTTTATGAAGATACAATTTTCTTTAGTGAGAACTTATGAATTAAGATAAAAGCTTATTTATTTGCATAAGCTATTTTTCATAAGCTCAAAATAAGTCAATCCAAACCGGCCCCATGTCGTCAACTAGCCAGTTTTCAACTTGACTATAAAATTTTACTAGATTCTTTCATAAAAAAATTGTTTTTGTAGATTATAGTATATACATTTGACATTAGAGATTCCAGGCTGCTAGGTTCTATAGAAAATTTACTTTGTAATAACTAAAAAAGGGACTTTATATATTTATGCTCTATTTCTTTTTACAAAACTCATTCTTGAGTGATACTTTTGGTTTTCGGCTATTCTAACAATTGTTTCTTGTCATTGCTATTCTTGCTATGAGAAGGCCATGGCAGGGTCTGGGAGTTCCATGATGTATTCCTTTCTTCTATTCATTGTCATCCTCTCACTTCAAGAAATGTACCGTGGGAAACTTGCATCCTCAGAATTATTCACAATACTTGGAGGGTTCACTAGCTCTCTCCTATTTCTTGTGCTCCTAACTGTGAGTTCTGAATCCATCTCTTTTGCATGAATCACGATCAAATCTTGCATGACCATTTTCTTATTTTGATGTTTTCCTTGTAGTTTGCAAATGATTCTTTTTATGTTTCGCGGGTAACAAGATCATATACTAGAAGGAAAGAAAATATATTTTTGTAACATCAGAAATGAAAAATATATATCACTTACTCCATTTCTATAACATCTATTTTAATACTATTGTTAGTGTTTGGGGTTTTTACGCTATATATTATAATTTATTTGTACTTTTATGAAGGTTTGCCTCTAATAAAAGGCATCAAAATGTAAACTGCATATTCTTTCCGGTTCCATTCTGTAAATTGAAGTCGGAAGATTTCTAGAAGACCAATGAAATACTTTTATCACTTCATAGTTCATAGGTTGGTTTTCGTGTACGCAGGGGTTCCCTGGTCACTAATCGATACTGTCCTACTTTAACAAATACAACAGTATATTACATATTAGTACAAACTACAAAGTAGACTGTTGTATGTTAACAAGATATATGCGAATGCTACGTTTACCCAAATAGTCTGCTTTAAACTATCTTCTGTCACATATATTTCTTCCAGGATCTCTATTCAAGTAATATACTTCGAAGCAATTTAAGTTACTCACATTTACATTACATTTTGGTTGCAGTTCATTGGAAATTTTCAGGAGACAGCCGGTGCAAAATCTGGCTGGGGTGCTGGTAAGCACATGTTGCTGATGAATGTTGATGATAGACTATATAATTTTTTATTAATTGAATTCAAAATTCAAGTAAAACAGAATGAATATTAATTGGAACTTTTAAGAACATCTACATTTTTATACTTGAGAATCGCATGAAACATGGGATGAGGCATTCATTTCTTTTATTCTTTCTGGTGTCACTAATTCACGCCTGACTGAGCTTCTAGTATTGTGTTTTATATTTTAAAAAATTGAAAACCGTGTCTTCATTTTGCAGTCATAGTTG
>Ga0209282_1002699_pt1 | contig 10349 bp, 6 predicted proteins | sample Mtrugardesep15_FD_187529 | JGI IMG/M metagenome (GOLD analysis project Ga0209282, IMG submission 187529) | Root nodule microbial communities of legume samples collected from California, USA - M. trunc garden sep15 (SPAdes) (version 2) | ecosystem: Host-associated > Plants > Roots > Nodule...
CTTGGGAGTAAAGTGAGTAATAAATATTAACTGTTCATAAATAAAATAAAGTTGATAATATATACACATGTATAACGAACGAATCATGAGAAGTTAAAACATGAATTTATATTTTTTTCACTTTAGATGAGTCAAATTCATTAGTTCAATTTTTTTGAAAATAAATCCTAGCTTTTATTTGGGTGAAAATGAAATTAAAGTGAATATTGTCTTTACTATATGTTATTTCTTATTCTATTTCCTACTTGAATATTTTTTAGGTTTATTTATTTTATAGCTTCCTAAACTATTTGAGATTTTTTTATTATGTCTTCAAATTAAAATGTTTGTAACTGAGTCCTTAAACATGTCAATAATTTAAAATTAAGTCTTTGAACTAAAAATACTTCTAATTGAATCTTTAGGATTTAATTTTTTAAATAATGCGTAATTAGGTCCCTAATATTTTAAATAATTTATAGGTAAATCACACTCACCTCCCTTAAGTTCTCTTTAAACATCCTCTAGTTTTTGACATTAAATTCCCTTATTTATTTCTTCACCGGACACTTGGCCCCTTAAAGGATGACAGCTAATGATCTGTTACGACAAAAGATCCCTCTAGTTTTTTTATGTTATTTTGCAGCATAATATCCTGTTACTAGTATTGATTTGCTTATGTATGATGTATTAGTTGGAACCATAATATCCTTTTAAAGGCCTTTTGATACCCTGTTTTGTTAGATTTTCTGTGTTCTTTCTATATGTTTTGTTCAAGTTTGCACATTGTACTTGAGCTGGTTCTATTATGAATATTATTTGGTTAATCATAAAAATTTAAGAGATTAATTGTTCTTGAATAAATTTGGCACAGAAGAGCCATGATAAACTATAATCAAGGTTGAAAAGTCGGTAATAAAAGAGAAATAATTATAAATTGTTGATATTATTAATATTATGGCATATTTTTTTGTTTACTTCATCATACCCAGCTGATACTGTTATACATCATCAAAGCTCTCGAAGCAAGTGATTACAGATTTTCCAAGCGGCTAATGCTTAGCTAGAAGGGGAAGATAAGCAACGATGACTCAATGTTTAAGGGAGGTCAATGTTTTTAGGGGAGGTCAATGTTTTTAGGGGAGGTGAGTGTAATATACCTTAATGAAGATGGCTGTAACTTTTATATATATCATACAACAAAGGTGTCTCATTTAGTGTCCAGTAGTACTTCAAATAGTACTATTTCCAGTAGAGATAACTTGTGAAAAACCTCAAATTTCATAAATATTTTCTCAGTTTCCTCTATTATCGCACACTTTCCTACCTAGCTCAAACTAAATTATTTATTTATCATGTAAATGGGCATCATTATTCCCAAAAATACAGACTACAGATAGATGTATAATTTAAAAATTGTCCTCAATTCCCATTGACTACAAAGCCTGTAATTGATCTAATTTTCTGATAATATACCTTAAATAGTACAAAGTGTGAGCCTTCAAGAATCAGCAAGTTCAATAAGTTGAGTGACCACATTTGGCTCTGCAAGGGTACTTGTATCACCAAGTTCATCTAGCTGCCTAGAAGCAATTTTTCTCAAGATTCTTCTCATTATCTTTCCACTCCTTGTTTTTGGGAGGCCAGGTGCCCAATGGATTTTGTCAGGTGCTGCAAAGGCTCCTATCTGAAATGTTAAACAAAAATTGTGAAAATAAGTTATAAAATGAAGTCATACAATTTGATCTATAATAGATGACCAGTCAGGTCATCACCAGACTTTGTATGAAGAGGTTTTTTTTTTTAACAGAGCATCAATGTTTGTTCTGAAAAATAATATCACTCGACATGGATTTACATGATGATCACGATTGCCGAGAAATTGTGATGTAGAATCTGTTTCGCTGAAGCACAGACTTGTTATCTAGGGTACCATTGGTTCCACATATTATTCAAGGGAACTAACAACCTTAATTAAAAGTTCAGAACATATTTTCAGTTGTTCTCCATGAAGTGGTCAAATTAGTAATTACCGAGAATGTCTTAAATAACTAACAACGGTGGCAGTTGAATAGGGCCTAAATTTGTTCTATCAGGATGCAACCTCTTGACATAAGTCATTACTCAGGCGATTATTGATTGACCATAGAGTCTAGAATAACATTTAATTCTGCATAAGTTTGGAAAATGTACAGTGAGAGGCTTTAATGGATCAAGAATAAACCTGCTTTCGAACTGTGAGTACGAGCTCCTTCCGCAGTTCTTCACTGTATGGAACACCGTCCACAAGAGTAACAAAGGCATATATACTCTGTCCTTTAACCTACATTAGTTATGGTAGTTGATTCAGATTTCATACAGACAGCAATACTATGTTGACGCTATACAGAAACTACTTAAATTTTTTAATACACAAAACCACACTTGATGTTGACCATACGTGTGGGAGAAAATTATAAAGTTGTACCTCGTGCTCCACACCTACAACGGCTGCTTCGGCACATTTTGGGTGTGAAACTAGAGCTGATTCCACTTCAGCTGTGCCAATACGATGCCCACTGCGTTAAACAAGACTATCAGATTTAAACATCACAAGAGAACTACATGTCTATTCAATTCATATATACATGCTTGCACCTATAAAGAATGAAATTGCAGGGATGAAAAATAACTAGAGACCTTATGAAATTTAAAGAATACCTGACATTGATGACATCATCAACTCTTCCGGTAAGCCAATAGTATCCATCTTTATCCCTGGAACAAAATCAAGTACGTACAACATAATTATCCCACACATTTTTACAACTACTTTCTGGTGTTTCCTGTATTTGAAGCATAAGACTGCAAAAATATAATTTACACAGCCTAGACGCAAATTCAAAGATATTAATGCAAGACTCTCAGAAAGTATACTATGAGCATCAAATATTAGGAAGACTAACCTGCTGCAGCCATCACCACTGAAATAGTAGCCAGCAAAGGGCTTGAAATATGTTGTTTCGTATCGTTCATGATCACCATACAAAGTTCTGAATGCCCCTGGCCATGATTTCTTAATACACAAATAACCACTGCACTCACCTTCGATCTCAACACCATTCTCATCTACTATTACAGGCTAAAGTAACAATAAAATTTATCAGAGAAGTTGGCATAGTGAACTGTAGTAAAAAAGAGGGGGGAAAATCACCATATATTATAAAATGAACAAATAAGGTTTGCTCAACAGACCTGAACTCCAAAGAAAGGGCAAGTAGCAGAACCAGGTTTCTGGGGCCAAGCACCAGGCAGTGGAGTTATCTGCAGGCGACAGTGAAGAATTTCAGTCCAAACGACAAAGATGCAAACAATTGTGTGTGCGCGCATGGTAAAACTTTTATACAAAACCCAGCTCTCAATTACCCACTTCAACTATGCATATGCAGTACTGTTACTAATGGAAAGAACCTAAATTACATTGTTCAGTGTCTGACATGAGAATCATATTGAACAAAGATAACGATCAGAAGTTAAAATACCATGAAACCACCAGTTTCTGTTTGCCACCAAGTGTCAGAGATAGGGCATCTTGAATCTCCAATTACATTGTAAAACCATCTGAAATAGAATGATCAAAGTATGCATCAGAATGTTATTTGATACGGGAAGTTAAGCTGTAATTACCCAGAAAAAACACAGTTACTAACCTCCATGCACTTGGATTTATGGGCTCCCCAACACTTCCCAAGACTCGTAAAGATTTCCTTGAGTAGCGGGTAACATGCTGCATGAATAGCCATGTTTAGCAAACGAATAATTACTAAATAAAACTAGAACAAATGGAACTCTAAACACCTGCATTGGACAGAGTTCCTTCGTTCTATGCAATTCATGTATATAAAACAAAAATTATATACTCTAAGACATGCAAAGATATCAATCTCATGAGGATGCATTCAACTTTCCTTAGATGAATAATTGGATAATTAAGATTGGCATCAGTGAACTTGAAACAAAAATATAAAATATACGCAGGCATGTGTTTATCCACAACGGAATATGTGGAAGAAGAAATAAGAGAGGTTCTTGACCAAAAATCTGAATGTCTGCAAGGTTCAATATTTGTAAAGCAACACAAATGAGAAAAGGGAGAATATGACATCAAATTTGTTGTGCCTACTGCTTCTATCATGTGTGTGGTGGAACAGATGAGGCAAGAAAGGCTCAAGGGACCAAAAACCATGCTAATGATGCTTTCAATCCTGTTTGACATTGTATACATTCTTGTGATGTTTTACTTAAAAAAAATTTCTTGCTAAGATTTGAATGACAAAGTTATTAGCCTAAATTTGTATGCTCTTCCAACCACTATTCTACTAAATTAGAAACACTAAAACCATCATTGTTATGAAAAAAAGGCTATCATAAGGAGATTCGACAAAAATGTTATACCAATTTTCCCCATTAACATTGAATGTATTTTCCTATTGTTTCTGTTAATATCCACAATGAGTATTCAAATAAGGATACAAAAATTCATGAAGTATCATACTATCAATTATCAGGAATATCAGTTTCAACCCTTTCAGGGTAGCGGAAATATTCCAAAGTTCCACACAAAGATAAGAACTCTACAAAACAATGTCCAACTCTTACACAGGCAAATTTAATGCCTAATACTGAGTTTACGGTCCAAAATTCAAGTAATAAAAATACATATCTGATGTTAATAGTATCTGGAAAAGAGAAGGAAATGGGTAATTCAAAAGGTGATGACATTTCTATGCAAAACTCATGCTTCTAAAATAAAATAACAGTTCACTTTTTTAAAATTGAAACAAAATTTTAAAGTTTCTCCATGTGCAGAACCTTTTGCTCACCATCACAAATAAATTTTCAGGGAGGTATAGAGTAGGCATAGAGGTATCTTACCTCGTCACCATCACGCATGAGGGACCGCACCAATGTAGGAGCAGTGTAGAATATTGATACTTTATATTTGTCAACAATGTTCCAACTACGCCCAGCATCAGGATAATTGGGAGCCTGTATTCATGCTATCAGATTCAGAACAAAATATTTCTTTGCAATTCCCAAGTGTTTTAATCCATCACCACAAAATGCCAAATTAATAGAATGATATTGGTGGAAATCACTGTACATTTTATTCATAAATCCCATAATATAAATCTTTCTAAAATATGTTGCCAAGTCAAACTTTTTCTATCTACAAATCTCAGATCGAGGGAATCAAAATCACATGATGTAAACAGCCATAACCTAGACAACCAATAGACCCGGCATAAATTGTTGACCACTTGCAAATGGGAGCCTTTAAATTCTTTACATCACCTACTCCACAGCCCCTTGATATATAAAGTAAATCACCTTAAAGGTCATTTTGTAGTGTAAGAGTGTTCAGTCTAATAGTACCTAACAAGGTGCAACTTTAGGTAAGCCCGAGAGGCTAATTGATAAAATATCGAGTAACTACTCATTTTCTTTTTGGCTTTCAGCAACAATTCTACGAGCTCGGAAAGAAAGAAAATCTAATGTCATTTCTCACAACTCTACATAAATTGGTAAAACTCGTTCTTTTTCCTTTATGAATTCTAAACCAACAAGAATCAACAATGCAAGTGTTTTTCACACTATGTGGAGTCAGTTACATGGATCAAACAATGTCATCGTCAAAAACCAAGATTTCAGGAAGGCCACTTCGAATAAAGTCCTTTTTTGACCAGTTTTACTAAATGTTTTTCTTGGTCTTCCTCTACCTTTAATAACCTAATCCATTTGATCGAGTATTCTGGATATGGCTTCCGTTGGTTTTCTTATTACATAGCCAAACTATTGTTTAGTATTCTTATAGTCTAGAGTTGAATTATTTTGTTTGGTTGCACTAATAACAAGTTACTTGGATTCATCTTGTTTAGTTCTATCATGCATATAAATGATTGCACTATGTTCGTATTGAAATATTACCCCTTCATACAGAACAACAGTTGCACCATTGAGTATGGGTCCATAAGTGACATAGCTGTGCCCAGTAATCCAACCACAATCAGCTGTACACCTGTAATCAGGGAATAAGGGAGTTAAATAAGACTATCCAGTTTTTATCAAGAACACTTCAAACGTAATAAAAAAAAGATGTAAGATAGGCTTTCAAGAATACCAGTAGATGTCAGATGGCTTGTAGTCAAATGCATACTTAAATGTTGTTGCAGTGTATACCATATAACCACCAGTGGTATGGACGACACCCTTTTAGAAACATTATTAGATATTAGAATGCGGAAAGCTTGAGTCATAAAAAAAAAGAAAAAGGGAACATTACAGCAATAACAGAACACAAATACCTTAGGTTTTCCGGTACTCCCACTTGTATAGAGTAGAAAAAGTGGATCTTCTGCATCAAGCCACTCCACTGGACAAGTAGTTGGATATTGAGGAATAACATCCTACAACACCAGCAATAAAAGGAGCAAAAAAGAGAGGGAAAAAGCTGTGGGCTTTAATAATTATAGAAGCCAAAACCAAGAACGTTCAAAACATATCCAGCATCCGTAATCAGAAATTCAAATTTCGAGTAAACTTATCATCAGAAATCAATTCATCTGAATTTTTTTTTAATTAACAAGTATATGATCAGTGATCACATATAGGATGCAGCAACTAGGAATTTTGTAGAAATATATTGAAGAGAGAACTCATTTACTACTTACAATTAGTACATATAGATAACCATGTCGGAAAAAACTTTTATTGACTAACCTGCCACCATATATCACGCCCTTTCGTCCATTTAGTTTTCTCCCTCTTCAATGCTAATGTGTTGTCATAAGTTACGCATACATCTGCATAGACATGCACAAAGTGAAAAGGAAAAGGTCAAATAAGATAATAAAGGTAACATGGGGTATTCTGAATGAAACTGGTTACAGCATACACTTCTGCACAAACATTACAGGTATCAGGTGATTCTATTGCTCACTTCAGTTGCGAACATCTGTTACATTACATGGCTACTTTGTCAAAAAAGTTGGACAAATACTAGCTAAGGAAGAAAGTTGATCACATACAAGCCAACCCTTTAATTGATCACATACAAGCCAACGCTTTAATTTAATATATTAGTCAATATCAATCAAATAATTAAGTAAAAAATATTACAAATTGCATTTGCCATTTTTAAATGCTAGGTTTCATCAAATGACATTTTCTCAAACTATCAGTCAAAGTTACTGATGTAGAGGTCCTAAAAGCCTGGCTGTTGAGGGGCAAGAGCCTCTGCTTTAGATGATAGTTATGTGTCTCACACCACGCTGATATGGGACTCATGATCCTACATCAAATACTTAATATCTCTCTAAAAAAAGAAAAATGGAAGAAATATCAATGAAAACACACACAGAAGAGAGCTAAGAAGTTCACTGATAAGCTGTTGAACTAAGTCAAAGGAAATACTCATTATATTCGAAGGAAGTGATTGACCAATTTTCCTACAAGCAAGCTAAAATTACTCTCTGTCACTTACCATTCGCCATGAAAAGGTGCACGATATAAGCTATCCTGGTCTCTCGCTAATGTGTTTATGTATGCATCCACTCATGTTTGAATTTTAAAACATGATACAGAACTACCTAGTTAACTGAAGAGAAGAGATTGTAGTGCCGGAACTATAAACAAATAAATGACATTCCTACCTATAGAGACTCCATTTTGAGCTGAATCACTGATGGCAGTATCAACTATGTCTTTCAGATAGATAACCTTAGAGCCCCTTTTAACAGCATTGCAAGTAATTACAACTTTTGGCTTACAATCAATGATCCTCTGTGAAAGAGATTCTGAAGAAAAACCGGCAAATACAACCTAAACAAATAAAAAAGCCAACAGTATTAACTTCAATGACAAATCAAACAATCTGAAAACATGAGTAAACAAGAAATAACTTGACAAGGACAAACAAGTTTTTAGTGTGATACCGAATGAACAGCGCCAATGCGGGCACAAGCAAGCATTGTGATAGGAAGCTCCATAAGCATGGGCAAATAAATAATCACAGCATCTCCCTTTTTCACACCAATATCTTTCAGGTAGTTTGCAACCTGGCAAACATACATACATCTCCAATCATTCTTCCAAAGGCCATTATTGTATTACCATGTATAAAACAAAACATTCAAGCACCCAAACTTCAGAAATTTCAGAACTCATATGTAAAGTATTAACAACTACTCCCTCTGTTTCACAATGAGTCTCACTTTAGCAAAGAAAATTTGTTTCAAATGTCATTTTCACTTTTCAATGTGGAGTTTTTTTTTTTTCTTCCAATTCTCCCGTCTAGTTAATACTACATACACTACTCCCAAAACATTGTATTTCACTTTGTAATTTCAATGATTGTGAACACCACTAGTCAATAAGGTTAATTAAGTATTTGTTTTATGTCTCCTGACAACTATATATTGCATTTCTTAATCAGTGTGCAAAAACCTTAAACTACACTCATTATGAAACAGATGGAATAGTATACTAACATTTGTCTATCCAAAGAAAAGATACCTGGCAAACTTGATGTAGAAGCTGAGTATATGTTAAAGTGGCATCAACACCAAGTTCATTCCCTTCCCAATAAAAAGCTACTTTGTCGCCAAGTCCAGCTTCAACATTTCTATCCAAACAATTATAACAAATGTTGGTGATCCCACCCTTAAACCACTGAAAAAATGCAACAAAAGGTTCAACTTTTGATCAAACACTACAAACAAAAATCTAGATCCAAATGGCATAATTAAGTAAGTTAAATAATCACCTCAATGTTAACATTTCCTTTTCTGACATCAAAATTCTCATGACAAACTTGATCACCCCATTTTTGTTTCCAATAGAATTCTGATGCAATTTCAGACCAAAATCCAGCAGGATCCTCAATGGATCTCTTATACATCTCCAAATACTAACAAATCACAAAACAAAAACCCACTAATCAAAATTCAATTTTTTTCATAAAAAAAACAATTTTTATCTAACATGGTGAAAATCAAACAAAACCCAGAAAGAAAAAAAAACCTGTTCTGGAGATTTAACATTTGCTTGATTAGCAAAATCTTGGCTTGGAACAACAAAATCATTTTCTTCAGTAGCAAGAGATTCACCAAGAATAACAGCATTCAAACGAGGAACGCGACCAGCACCAGATGGAAGAATCTTCCTTGATTCTAAATGGCGTAAGTAATTATTTGTTCTATGATTTGAAGCCATCAAATTCTTATGATTCCTTCTTCTTCTATTGTTGTTGCAGAACAGAGAAGAAACAGAGGAAGAACAAAAAGGGTTCTTGTTCTTCTGAGTTACACAGAGAATTGGATCCAATAAACCTTGTGATGATAACATTCTGCCATAGTTATTAAATAAATCAATAAAGAATGAATTGTTTGTTAAGAAATCAAATGAATGAGGAAAAATAATAATAAATTAATAGTATTGTATTGGGTTAAGTTACAGCATCACATACATCATCATAGAAATAGAAATTAATACCAAGTGATAACTGATAGATGTCAGAGCTATGTGTCCTTCACTTTAAATTTATTTTAATTCTGAAATCCATACACAAACTGCTTCTTTAGCGTTAGTAAGTTTAATTGATAATGTCGATATTGTTATTTGAGTTCGGATCGTGTAGTTGTGTGTAATTACATTTTATAGTTGCGTGTGTGAGTTTCAAAAGGTGTTGACCATCTTGTATTAAAAAATAATATGATCGTTGGATGTTCGTTTATTGTATTATATGTACGAAATTTTCATCGTAGTACTCTCTCGTCACATTTAAAAGTAACTTTTGCTTTTATAGATTTATTAAATAAGTGATGTATCTGGACTATGTTATATTTCATATACATTAGTTATTTAATGAATTCAAAAAAGTAAAGGTTGCTTATAAATGTGACCGGAGGGAGTATTAATCTCGGACGGTTTCTTTTCCCACCTTATGAGGTTCTTGACCTGTACTATTGAAATGTTTCGGATTTTAGGATCTGAATAGGGCGTGCGGGAAACTTATAAGGTGAGAAAAACAATAACCTTAATCTAATGCACGAGATGAATTTGATGGGTCTATTCAAATTTTCTTCATATTCAAAATCCTGAAATTGGTTAAATCTTTGCGTTTGTTCAACAAACCGAAATTACTTACCATTTGAATCAATCTATTGTTGGTTGTTGAATATATGATTATTATCTTTTTTTCAAGTTTTTTATTATGAGTAATATTTACCCCTCATGGCAGAATATAAATAAAAATGTAAATGCATCTAGTCCAAATTTATTTCAAATACATATTGAATCAAACAAATCTGAAATTGTAAATAAAATTAATT
>Ga0209282_1002702_pt1 | contig 10343 bp, 6 predicted proteins | sample Mtrugardesep15_FD_187529 | JGI IMG/M metagenome (GOLD analysis project Ga0209282, IMG submission 187529) | Root nodule microbial communities of legume samples collected from California, USA - M. trunc garden sep15 (SPAdes) (version 2) | ecosystem: Host-associated > Plants > Roots > Nodule...
TTATCAAGGGAGGGGGTTGTAATTCAAACATCTTATAAGGGAGGGGAGTGTAAATTTTATTTTTCAAGGGAGAAAATTGTATATTTTAACATAAGAGGGGAGGGGAGTGTATTTCAAACATCTTTGAGGGGAAGAGAGTGTAATTTACTCTAAATTATAACATCACTTTTAGCCTTTATTGTTAAGTCAACTCATTTTTAACATTTGTATCGTTTAATGAAATTATACAAAAATGTCTAAAATATTATATAAATCTGTCTTGAATTTTTTTTATCAAACATATCTATTGATTTGTGCAAAAAGATAACGTATATTGTAGCAGAAATTCGTCATACGAATATCAACACTACAACACGTTAAAAATTTTGAACTAAGATTGCAGGGCTCTCTTTTCGAGAACCCTTCCAAAAATAAGCGTATACCGCTTAAGGTGACACGCACACGGTATTCTTTAGTAAAAGGCGAAAGAATAGTTCGCTTTGTGCTTATCACACGGTTCCGTGATTTCATTTCAGTGTGTCTCTTTCTTTTTATAGCACAAGCACCTTACATTACCTGCTATACTAGCCGATGTGGGACTCGCTCACATAACATAACGCTTAAGTCTTCACACTTCTCTTTTTCACCTTTCTTTTGTACCTCCACAATCAAAACATGGTCTCTCTCATTCACTAATCCACTCTTTATGACTAATATTTATTCATTCTTTCATTCATTTCTAATCATAAATTTAATCTTGACAAAGTAATAAACTATATTTACAAGTGAAAAATAACTTAGCAGAAGAGTACATAGTTCAAAACTTGACATCTTTAACAGTAGTTTCAATTCTGCATTATCTGTCTTTCTATGCTCCCTTTCCCATTTTCTAACATCTGATGATGAGAAATATAGTTAACATCAACAACATTGTCACCACTAACATACACTACTTTGAAAATATCATACTTCATATCGATTGCGAATCGTTCAAGATAAGGCATCATCCATTTCCTATGGTCGGAATTAAGAATCCATGAGTAACAAAAATGAAGAGATTTCCACACATGAATGCACACAACTATTGGTCTGCTTTGTCCTTTCAAGCAAAGACCTGAAGTCATGCCTTCCATTTTCGCAAAGCGTGACCTGAAAAGAGCTAACACGGCGTAGGAAAGGTCATTAAGGTCGTCTTTACTAGTCGTGCCTGCTGAGTTGATAGATAATATGTCTCCAGTTGAGAATTTTGCAGTTGATGAGCCATCTCTTGATTCTCCAGCATATGCTTCAAGGAAACTATGTTCAATTAATTTAGCCATGGTTGATATCTTGGTTAGCATTGATTTCTGTAATATAAACAAAAAGTTGTTATATTAGAACAAATTAAAATGAAGGAAAAAAATTAATTTGTTATGTCTATTTTAATCAATGTGTAAGATAACAGCTGCAAATCAGTTGAGAAAGTGCATAAAAAGTATCCCAATTTCAAAGGAAAAGGAATTTATCTTACAAGAGTTGAAGTTAGGATCTCTTTTTCCTTAATAGATTGCTTCTGCCATGCTCCATACCATATGATCTGATTACATGAAACAAATATTCAGCTCAATTAGTAAATAAAGAATTAAATATCAACATAATAAAAACTAGCACTGCACATTACAATTATTGTGAGACAGACATATGAAATGAAAATGAACAATGACAACAATGTTTTTTACCTGAACTGAACAATTAAAAGATAGTGTAATTATTTAGAATTCTGTGCTATTAATTTAGGAAATAAATTACAACTCTGAAGCAGCTTAGTAGAATAATTACTGCATTCGTTTGACACAATTAAAATGTTAAGCCGTGTATGTACAAAATAAGGACAGATTCAACCATTACATAAGGTACAACTACGTGTGTTTGGTTCTACCGCGACAAAAATTGATTTTGGAAGATTGATTTTAGTTACTGAATTTCAAGTAAACATAACTTTGAGTGTAAAGATCTCGTTTGACAAAATCAGTTTTAATCAAGAACCTCCAAACACACCAAAATAAACTTTAAGTCTTCAGAGTCACTTTTGACTCTCCCAAAACTGAATCCAAACATGTACTACCATAGAGCAACAGCATCTGAAGTTGTCATTTGCTGAAAGATAAAACTTGCAAGCAAACTAAACTCTTGATGAAAATGAATTTGTGAGTGGAAAATCTAAATCCACATGGAAAATAAAGATGACAATATATGATCACTTTGGTGTACAATCTTTCAATGATTGTCTTGCAACTTCTAAGCCAATATGAAGCATTAATTCAAAGTGGAAGAAATATATTTCACAAACTATATTCAGCAAAGTTTCAAACAAAAGGAACATAAATACACACTTTAGAATTGAGACAATTAGTTTTGAATAAATAAATTAGTAAAATTGAATTGAAATTTGGAAATCAGAGAGAGAGAGAGAGAGAGAAAGAAGTTACCATATTTCCATGGATGCTTCTAAATATAGAGCTTTGAACACAACCAAGACTTTCTGTAGTTAAGGAGAATTGTTTGAGACCATGAACAAGATCATCTATAATCACAATTGTTGGCTTGAAAACAAAGAAACTTATTTCCAAATTCTTGTTGTTAAAAGCCACAGAACATGCCATATCCTTTTGTTTGTAACTTTGTATATTCTTAATCTTTCAAAAATCTTCAATTTCCTACTACTTTACGTCTACTAATATATATATTAAAGCTATTTATTCATTTGAGAGTGTTCAAATAGGAGAAGAAGACCATAAGACACGCAAACTCGACTCTTCCATAAGGTTGCTTTCTAGAACGGTTCCAAATTTTGACTATGGTGTAAAGGAATTCAATTCCACTGTTGTTTGTTTCCTTGTCTTGTTTTTGTTTCTTTGTAAACCACTGATATAATAATATAAAATGAATAAAGACTTGGAAATGGAACGTGCATTGACTACTTCAAACTTCATGCTCACGGCAATTGTAACAAAAACCAAAAGGCAAATATTCTACATCTATGACTATGATTCTATGAAAATCCTCGTTGGTTATTTTTAAATACTTTTTTTTATCAGTTTCTCGAAGAAAAGATGTTAGAATTCAATTAACTTGAACAGTTTGAAATTAAAATAAATAAACATTTCAATTTGGTAGGGCACATTTAGTATTAAGCAAAATATAGGTCAATGATTGATTATTATTCATATATGTCAAGGGAAAAATTTATCAAATTCAAGATGATTAGTGTTTGGATGAGATGATTTGAGTCTTTTAAAGTTTGAACCCAGTCTTGATTATACAGTTAAAACTTTGAAACATCATGTACTAGACTCAGAAAAAACGATTCTCCAATTTCCTTTCTCCAGTTACTCATGAATCCTCATTGCTTTTTATTTTTATTTTTACTGGTGACATTCCACGTCTTTCTCCTCCAAACCCCCTTCCCAAATAAACCGTTAAACGTCAAAAACTCACTTACTCTGATATCCTTTAATCAGCAATCAAATATAAATCAAGTAAACATTGAATGCAATAAGGTTCGGAATACAACAACATAATCTTTTAGCAGCAGCAACATAGTGAGGCTAAAAATAATAACCATCAAATGTCCAGTCGACCATTTATTATTTATAACAATCACTACACGCTTGAAGATTACATTTCTTATTAGAAACCAAAAAAAAGAAAGATTACATCTGTAATTAGGATATTGGTGGGTTGGGGCACAAAGTGACCCTGCAAAAGATTCTTAGGATACACTGGATATTTTTAAGATCTTAAAATTCATGCTCAACTTGTTCTCCAATTTTGCAAAAAAAATTGTTCTACATCTTTCAAGAGTTTAACCATAAAAATCAAGATTTCTTCACTATAATATAACAAGTTATCAGTGTCACGTCTACAAACGCCACCTTCTAGCAAAACTGTCGGTTCCTAGGTTTGCTTTAGAAACTGAGCATCTTCGAAAATATTAAGGCTCCAATGAATCTAAATAAGATCAACTGTATATGGTATAGATTGTCACATGCTTTACCCTGCAAGAGGAAAATAATACAGATTAAGAGTTAATGTCGTTAATATTCATTGAACGTCAAGATCACTACTAATCATGAGAAGGGGAGGATACAAAGCATTACATTATCGTTTGTCGGTATTAAATAAAATTTATGCTCATAATGTTTATGGCCAAGGTACAAATAAGGGAATGACTAAAGTACAAATAAGGGTTTGCTGTTTTAGAAGGCAAAAACTAGAACGAAGATTACTTCATAATGGTTAGGAACCACAAAAATACTGGGCCAGTGAAAGTGTAGAGTCACTTATTTACACTCCGCCCCACAAATTTTATCAACTTCAATTTTATAAGAATGATTCATAAATCCTATGTGTTTTTCCACTAACCAAGCAACTTTTCAACAAACCAAACAAAATAGTGAAAAATTATCTTTCAACCTACTCAGTTTTCTACTTGCCCAACTTCATACCTACTCACTATTTATCTCCACATACAAACACACCCTAAATGTCAATCACTACACAATTTATTAATGCACATTTTACAAAATCAGGAAGAAAAAAAAATAAAATCCAATAATATTATATCAAGAAAAAATGAGACATGGAGACGAATGCATGCCACTGATTAGAATGAGGGATCCTATTCTACTTCTTTATGTACCGTTCTTGATGAAAAAAAATGATGATTTGGGTCTAGATGGATTACCTCACCTTACTATAAGTTTATGGGGACTCGCAAACCATCACGAGAAAGCTGCACCGGAATTCCTTCCCTAAGCACATTCATAGAAGAGTCAACTCTATCATTTTCTAAAATACTTAACATACCAGAGGAGTACAATGATAAATATTACATCTACATGATCATGCTACTATCAGATTGTTGGGTCAATTATTACTAAATGTATTAGCGACAGTCAATATTTAACTTATTTACAAATGGATACCTTCTGGACCACTCTTTCAAAAACTCATTGTCCTTGTGGTGATCAAACTCATGAGTCATTCCAATCAAAAGGGTTTGCTTTGGACACAACCTCTTCACAATTTCAAGAGTCTGTAAAATGACCAATTAATAATATTTTACCTCCAGTGAGATAGTGTAACATTCAATTTGCAAAATTGAAAACAAACCTGTGGAAAACAAAGATGAACATTATGCGATCCAGTCTGTAGTGACACAAAAAAGAGAGAAACTATTAGATAACTATATCCGATTAGTTAATTAGTTTAAATGGTTGGTTATAGAATCATAGATGATAGGATATATAAACAATAGGGAGAGAAATAAAAATAGAAGCTTGTTTTTGGTTTAGGGAATAAGAGCCAGGGTTCCTCGAACATCTGGAACCAGAAGGTTAGAGTCCTCTGCAATATCCTTGTCTCTTGCTCCACATTTATGATCTTGTATTCCCTTGATATTTATATACAGGTCCAAAGGCAGATATCTTCTATCAACGGACACAATTTCCTTTCTATATTCCATTACACATTTATGACCAAATTCACTATATTCCATTACGCATTTATGATAATGGTTAATACTCCAATAATTAATTGGGTTCTATTAGAATCATTTATCAATGAGAGAGTAAGGAAATAAGAAAACTAAAACACAGAATTCACTATATTTTCATTTTATATTTTTCCAATTTTCAAAGGTTTGCACTAGACACAATCAAAATAACTCTCTGATATTCCACTAAACAAAATAACACATAGTTGAATCAAATCTAGCTGTAAGAAACACCAGGGAAGTAAGAAGCAGTTTATGACAGAGCAAGTAAGCAAAATCCCCTCCTTAAGAGAGAGTGAGATTAAGTAAGAATCTGAGAAGAACAACTTACCAGAAATAAAGCATGCTGAGAACCTGAGCCTATATAATGAATATCTAAATATTTGTGGACAATAGATTATCTAAATATTTGCATTTTATGCCCAAAAACAATTGACAACAGAACTACTGACCCTATATAATGAATCCAATATTAGAAGATCCAACTGTCCAGCTCCACTTTTCGAAATGACTGTAAAAAGGGAATTTATTGCTAAATGTTAGATATATAAAATCATAAATCAAATGAGGATATGTAAGAAATCCCTCTAAATGATGAAACAAATAGATAAGTTATGTCATAGCACACTCGTAGTCCGTTTTTGGGAGATGGAACTGAAGAAATGCATATGTCCAAGCATGAAGGTATTTCAAATCATACCATATTCTGTACTCGCGGGAATCCGTGAAACATCAGATATATAAGCCACCCTACTTTTCTCACCAAAAAGAAATCCCAAACAGATGTAATCCTCTCCATGCATTACCTACATCCACAAAAAACAGTAAAGTCCTCGTATAAAAGGAGTAAAGCATTCTTAATATAAGGAAAAAGATAGTGCAATTAACTGGTAAAGGAGTGAATTTCAATCCTGATGCAAAAAATGGCTGATTGCAGTCATCAGTGATAATGTTCCAGGCCATCTGAGCAACCCTTCGTATTTCTTGTCCTTCCTTGCGTTGTTTCTGAACCAAATAAGGAAACTTCTCTTCTATGCTGTTGCAAAGTTTTAAAACATGGATTCAACTACTTGAGAGCATAGGATAGCCCATACAATCAAAGAAAAGGTGCATCATAATTCATGCTGAGATAGGAGTCACATTGTAATCTATGGGTTAAGGGATCAACACGTATGCTCAAAATATGACTGGTCTCCTAGTATTGTTCTCCTAAATTTGATTTTTGGACAAGTTTTGGTTTGGCTTTTGTTTTTACTGGTTTCAATTAGTTATTGTTACTGGTTGTGCTTACTGCTTTAGATTTGGGACTTGGTATTGAATTTTTCTAGTATGGCTTATACTCTTTCAATTAACGAACTTTTCATTTGGCCTATAAAAAAAAATTCACATTCTAATCAAAACAATTTAACCAAAGATACAAGCATCTGAGTTCAGTGATTGGAAGTGCACACGGCACAGTGGTTTCATCTCAATGATTCATACAGTTGCAATACTGCACATAATTATCCTGGGATATCAACAAAATTATATTATCTATAGCAAAGAATAAAAAATATAGAGCAACATTGATCAATAAGGTACCTTTTAACCGATTGACTATCACAGTAAGTGATTCAACTTGCTGAACTTTATTGTTAAAGATACATATTGGGGTAATTAACCACAAAGAACTTCAACAAAAATCCATGTGCTTATCTATATCTTCCATGAGCATTTATCTAGGGTGCAAATGATCTATACCAGAACTTTTAGTTTAAGTAAGTGAAATAACTAATATTAACGATAATGGTTCTGTTACTATTTCTGAGACTATTTGATAGTTAGGTTACTTTATAATGTCTTAGATCTTAAAATTTGTTTATGTAGGCTTCCAAAATAGAGGGAAGTTGCCTGTAATTTAACTATTTAAGACAATTAAATATCAAAACACACAACGGTCACCAGAGGTACCTATCCATTGAATGCTGACTCAGGTAGATGGGGGTGGGATCAATATCATTTGTTGGACTAAAAGGCTGCACGGCTCGTATATCATCCAATCCAAGGACTGCATCAGCATGTTCATGAGTCAAAATAATCTGCAACGCAACCAAAGAACTAGTTTTTTATTCTCAAAGACTGAAAATTTCTGGTCAATTCAAATTTCAAGGAACATGCCATATACAAAAGGAAGAAAAACTAGGCTAAAAACAAATTGTAGTCAATCCATGTTCTTGAATATCATGTCAGTAGCAATACGATTCTTAATGACTTGCGATTCATTTTTATGCTGTTTTTCATAAAATGAATTTCTTCCCAGGAGCTGGGAGGATGTAAGAATTTTTATGTACAGAACAGAACAGCGCCATAGAATCAGATTACAAAATGAACCAATGGCAACTACAAATTCTAAGGGGCTCTGCTCTGGTTATTGACATTCTCATTTCTCACAGCATGTAATATAGCTTCAATTTCTGATTATGTTAATTAGTGGTGGACTGGTGGTACAATTTATTGCTTTGTCTACTCACCTCACCAGTTTTATTACCAACACAGAAATGACAACATTACTAAGTTTTTCCTTAAGAAATATTTTGATAAGATAGCCATGGCCCTTTTCTTTCTCTGCATGGCATACCCTAGATACCTTTACCAGCATACATCTGAAATGAAATATCCCTTAAAAATCCAATGCTCTGCGATAGGCCAACTCTTATGAAGCATCTTTCCTATATTATATAACTAAACTTTATAGACATGACATGATATGACCCTGGATTTCCTCCTTCCCGTTAATAATCCCTCTTCCTTCATCTTTTGACTTGTTGGACTCATTTGAAGACTTTGTCCTAATAATAATGTTGTATATTTTGACAGATCCTAATAGTCATTTATCTATGTTTATGAAAAGTTGCGTGTGGGACTCACATTTCAAAAGGAGAGAGTGCTTATACAAGCCTTCTCTCTCACTTCTCTCCAATTAGGCATAGACAGGGGTGAATGCAAAGAATCCAAATCCTACTTTCTATTTACCCTCTACCGGGTATAGCTATTAAGCATCACTTCTTAATAGGCTAAAAAAACTCATCGCAGATGATCTAATCATATTGTTAAACAGAAGTAGTAGTAAAATAAATCTTATTTCAAAGGGGATCATTCAAAAGGAAATCTTGACACAAATTTTGGAGGTCATGGATTCAAATGAGTTTGGTTCGCATGATTTATATCTCTCATAAACAGAGTAAAGCCAGACTCGATTCTCAAATAGTTGAATGAATCAACCACATTGATTTAACTAATATTTACATTTTGCATATCAATATGCATCAATCGCTAAATCAAGCTTCAATACAATAATGCAGTTCAATCTACAATGAAAATTCAACACAAACATTGACAGAATTAACTCACAGAATCGATTCTTGGAATCCGATGATGAACAAACCATCGAAGCACAGTCTCCCTAAACGTCTTCCCAACATCAATCAATATATAATTATGATTACCACCGCTTCCACAATAATCAATCAACATCGAAGTATTACACCTACAAATCCACAAAATGAACATCACATAAAAAAATCGATGAATCGCGATCAACAATGTCAAAAGCGCGTTGGAAATTGAAAGAGAGTACCTGTAATTAGGGTTTTTCTCCGGCGGGATCGATAATGACTGAGCGCAAACGGAACAAGGAGGATCAGAGGGATTGATGAGACACAGTACATTGGGAACCATGCTTGAACAGCCGGTTCCGAGAAAGATCAACGCCGATTCGGGGGGAGGAGTTCCGTCGTCGGTGCCGTTGGATGTGGCCATGGCGTCGCCGTAGATCCAGAAGAGAGGAGAGAGAAAGAAGAGAGAGAAGAAAATGAGATTTTAAAGAAGTAGGAAGGTGGAAAATTTATTTTATATTTTTATTATATACGTAGAAGATTCGAACCCGCCAAAATCAACGGTTTTTTCGTGATTATGCATCAAATAAATACTTTACCTTTTAATTCTTGTTTTATTTTTGAGTGTGGTTCGTACTCCAGACGTTGTCCCCGTAAATTGAAGTAAGATTACGAGAACTCTTAATTCTTGTTTATTATGGATGTGAAGATCCGATTTGATGCGATAATTTTCTTCCGATCCAATTTAGTAAAGAGAAAATACAAATATTAGACACTAGACTGAAATTCAAAGCAAACAGTCAAGAACATAAATGATATTTGTCTCGTTAAAACTTTGAGGAGGAAAATTCAATAAGATAAAACTTTGTTGAAGTAAATAAGAGTGTAGATCATACAAAGTTGAACCCTTTGCAAAAGTAATGTTCTAGCTTCTGATGCTCAGATTTGTGCTGGAGGATGCGGGTTGTCTGAAACAACATCTCATCTATCTTTATATTGTAATTTTTTTGGTTTGGTTTGGAATCACATTTTGCAGTGGCTTGGTGTAGTCGCGATTTTACCTATTGAGGCAGCAAGTCATTTTTATCAATTCAGTTTTTTTAGGTGGCGCTGCGAAGTCGCGGCAATCGATTTTATAGGTTATATGGTTTGCAACTGTGTGGGAAATATGGAAAGAACGAAACAATAGAATTTTCAATGCAAAAGAATGCTCCATTTTACAGGTTGTGGACAAGATTAAGTCGGTAACTTACAAGTGGTTGAGGGTGAAAATTACCTCTCTTGCTTTTAATTACCACGGTTGGTGGCTTAATCCGTTCACCATTATATGCATTGGCTAAGATTTGGTGACTGTAGTTGAGGTTTTATGGATACCGACAATAGCCTTGTAATTACTGTAATTATTGTCTTTACCTTGTATTAACTTGGGTGTTTCTTCTTTGGCGCATCTTGCG
>Ga0209282_1002703_pt1 | contig 10341 bp, 6 predicted proteins | sample Mtrugardesep15_FD_187529 | JGI IMG/M metagenome (GOLD analysis project Ga0209282, IMG submission 187529) | Root nodule microbial communities of legume samples collected from California, USA - M. trunc garden sep15 (SPAdes) (version 2) | ecosystem: Host-associated > Plants > Roots > Nodule...
TTCTCTTACACTTTTCAAAAAAAAAAAATCTAACATTTTAAATCCTTCAAAAAAATAATCTAACATTTAAAAAAAACTTAAAAATGCTAAAACAATGTTCTTTCTAGTTGTCTTTTTCACAAAGAGCAGTGCTATACTTCGCGAATTTTGTTTTGTGAAAACATCACGAGTGTAATTTTGTGAAGCAGTATGTTGACTATTTGCGAAAAATGCAGCGTACGAAGGTAAAAGGTCGAAAGTAAAATATTGTCTTCCGGATGAATTCGGGATGAGCTCCCTCGCGACATTCAACATTTCAGTTTCACAAATATTCACTACATGAATTTTCTGTCTCCTTATTAGCAATTTAATTGAACATAAATTTTTAAAAATAAAATTTGAAAACTGTTTTTAATAAATAACTTTTGTTACAAAAACTCTAACATGGCTAACCCAACTCTATGTGACACCTCTAAATTGACATTTTTGTGACACACAATATACATAAACCAGACAAATTCGGATCCTTCTTCTAACATAACTGGTATGCAATATGATAACCATCATGGTCATTTTTAGCCAAGCATATTTTAGATCATACGAGAATAAATGATTTCATAATTGTGATTTGTTGGAAAGTAGTTGAGGATGTATGCTAGCAAGCATGGATGGATTAGAAACGAAGCAGCAGCAATGTTGCTATGGGGTAGCCTTTTATTTATGGATGATGACTAATTTACATGTAAGAACAATTTATACGTACCGCATAATTTGGATTTTGAAATATCCAATCAGACAATGTAACGATCAGACAGGAAAATCCTTCTTATATATGAATCGATATAAACCATATCTATGATAAGTCTGCACTAAGGTGATTCAGATTTTGAAATATCCAATCAGACAATTAAATGATCAGACAGAAAAATCCATGATTAGTCATTCGCTAAGGGACCCTTATCATGCATGATGTGAAAACACGAACCTAAACCATGTCTCTGATGTGTACTTGAGCAAGGTTTTCATTATTATGGTAGCACCAATTATTGCAGATGGCATCTACCATTCGCACACACAGTGACACAGCAACTATGGAAATTAACACGGACTAATGTACTATATGAAGCATATATAATCAACAGAGAAATAATAGCCAACACTGTTTCCTCAAAAAAAATAAAAATAGCCAACACTGTTATTTAGTATGACAAAAGAAGTATTGTAGCTGTTGGGATCCAACAATCTTTCTAGTAATTTGTTGCTAAGGGTGAGTGAGACCTTAAAAAGAAAGGTTTAATAGCGGATTTAGTCGCCTCTTTGTAACTTTTTGAGGATTTGACAACTATTTTATATAAATGATAATGAGAAAAACTCAATATCAAAGAAATTGTAAGATTTTTTTTAAAAAATTTAATTGAAAACATCACATATTATCATATTTTAGATCAATTTTTCATGGATGTGTCAAATCTTAAAATAAGAGGATTGATTTTGCAAAATGGTGAAGCTAGATGGATCAGAAATGAAATTAATCTTAAAAAAAATTGAAATGTGTTATTTAGACGCTAAAATTTGATATAATACATCAATACCGTTTTAAACACAACTTTAACCGTGTTCCGTTGTTCCCTAAAAAAAAAATCAAACTACTTGTAGGAAAGTGTGTTTACAAATAACTTTCGATAAGATAAATGATATTTGTACAATTACTTTTTGACAACTTTTGAAACAACCTTCTCTCATACTTACATGTGATTTTATTATCTCTATTCTTCTTTCTCTCTCCATTGTTTTCATCCAATAAGAAGAAATGAAAAATGATTGTCTCAAAAGTTGTCTAAGATTGGTCGTAGATATATCATTCCTCTTTCTTACTAATACTAGAGTACTTTTAGAATGTTTACCAACATTTTTGACATTATTATTTTTTCTTATTTGATGGAATGTGTGACTTTATCTTCACCGTATGACTTATTTGGTTAGACCTAAATCTAGTGATTTTGTGGCCTTGTTGTTGAGCCAGCCCAGATTTCTGCGTGGGTAGATTTTTTATGTCCCACCACATAAATCTTCTGTTTTATTTTGACCCAAAAAATTTCTGAAATAATTATCATGTATAACATTTAGTGGCTCATAGTTATACAAAATATCATGTGTACTCGAAGATCTCAATTTCTACTATTAGTTATTATTACTCTTATTCATAATGTATTTTTTGTGGTAGTTTTATATGATTATATGTAAAAAAATTGAAAGACATTTATAAGAAAGAAGTGTGAAGCTATATGCAAGTTGAGTAAAATTATGGATAATTTTAACATGTGATTTAGCATTTGCAAATATGAAATAAAAAAAGATTATCTAGATTATTTAAAAACAGTATAAAACTATAATTTTTTTTATCAAGATATGACATTTGAATAGTTATTCAATCATATAAAGTTTCATTTGTGATGGCGGCTAAAGAATCACAAATCAAAATCTTTTGAAGATTTTCATTCTTGGTGGACTAACCCCTTAGTTTGTAGGAGCTTAATCACTATTTAATTTACTTTTTGGCACATCTTATACTTCCAAGTGAGGTTTGCTAATATATTTTGTTGTTGTTGCCTTCTTAAAAAAAAAATTAGTTAGTTAGTTATAGCCTAAAATTCAATTTGTTGAATAATTTTGTAAATTCTCCGTGCAACATTTTAAAAAAAACCTTTGTGCTTCATTTGTTTAGACTGTTGGGAGAAAAAAAAAATATTGGTATCACTGATATGAAAATTTTCATTACTGTCTTTGTTTTTACTCATTAATTAATCAAATGTATATTTTTTTATCAATAATCAAGCGTATATGAAAATTCAAATATTTGTATTAATATTTTTCTCAATAAATATAAATATCATCTTGAATTTTTTTTCTTTGTTCGTTTTTATACTGTCTTCAAATTTTCAACTACATAAGTTTTATTTTGTTTATAACATGACTATAATTACATTTCGTCTTATTCTACAATTTGTAATAAATACTTTGATGAAGACATTAAGTAATCGGAGAAGATTTAACTACAATATCTTAGTCATTGTTCAACACGATCTTCAAATGACTTATATTAAATGACATTGTACCCAAAAAAAAAAAAATCATATTAAATGACATCATTTGAGATGTGTTGATTGAAATGGTTTTGAGGTTTTTTCTTTTGTTTTAGTACAAAGCAGCACCAACAATGTTTTTTTTTAAGTAATTCTTTATCTTAATAGGTAAACTTGTTTTGTAAAAAACAAAATAAAAATAAACCTGTAAAACAATACCAATTATCAATAATTTTTTTTTGACTTTCGCACCAATTTTCGACCCACCAAAGATGGGCGACTAATCGGCTCATGCGTAGAGGCATGCGCACTGACTAAGCGTTGTTCTCACTGAAAATCGAACTCGATATTCCCCGGATACGTCCTTGTAAGGAGCTCCTTGCCACAGAGCCTAAACAACTTGGTTACCAATTATCAATAATTATTAATACAACAATCAACTTTCTTAATTCAAATGATTTAGTAAAACAATATCAATTGTCAACAAGTATTAATACAACAATCCACTTACTTAATTCAAATGATTTACTCAATGGTTGTATAATTAAGGAGAGGTTAGTATAAGGGCATTATTAAGGATAAAAATATATTTGTTTTAAGAATTTTCTTTTTTTGAGACTAGAGAGGGAGTAACTAATAAGAAAGAAACTCAAGTACTCAACTTTCCATGTGGTAAGTGGAAACAAGTGACATTAGACGCCAATCAACATGCAACAATCTCATCCTCTCCACTCAAATTCCCTAAGCACACACCACACACAACAAAGTACATCTCCATTCTTGTATTTTGCCCCTCCTCTCATTTCATAATGTCTATAATACCACTCATATTCCTTCCTCTACCCTCCATAGAATTACCTTTCTTCTAGATAAGAAGACCTTGTTTGGGAAATTCACAAGGTCAAATATTTGTTGGATTAATATTGCATAGGAATTTATTTGATTTGAGGTTCAAATTCTAAGTACTCTATCCTCTCATTATTCCCCAAAACTTTTCAGCTCAGCTAGCATTTAAGACTTGACGTTCTTATTTGAAAAATAAATAAAAAAACTTAAAAGAAAATGTTAAAGGAATCTTCAAATATAAAAGGTCCTTGAGCACATACTTTAACTGACTCATTAATCTTTTTCTGCTTCATTTATAGTGAGGTAGAAATATTTCTGTACTTGCCATGGTGGATCGTAGTCTAGACAAAACTACAACTTCTGCTAGTGACTTGTCTCTGAAGAAGCAAGAGCTTCTATCTAGTGCCATGAAAAGAACAAGTGACTGGTATGTTTGTTTATGTTTATATATATGTCAAATGTACTTGACACTTTTCTTGTACATGTTATTGTTTGCTAACATTTGTTGGATTTAGTGACTGAAACCAATGAGTTGTATTGCTTAATTATAGGATTTTTTCTCAGGAGATTCCAAGTGATGTCAATGTCCAAATTGGAGAATCTTCCTTTACTTTACATAAGGTAGTGACTCTTTGCTGCATAGATATAATATATATCAAACTTATTTGCTTAACATCATTCAAGTGAAGAGTAATGATTTCTTAATGTAAGTTGTCACTTGTCAATCAATTGTTTATGTTTATCTGTTACAAAACATGTCATGTTTTTTTCTCTCTGTCTGAAAATATAACTTGAATTTGAAAGCAAGATGTATATGTGGAAACAAAAGTGTACAAAATGTTCTGTTTCTCATCTACTTAAATTGAATTCTTTTACATATGTTTTTATGATTGATTAAAAGTGCAAAAAGAAAAAACTTTATATTGACAGTGTATATGAATTAAATTCATTGCAGTATCCATTAGTCTCCAAGAGTGGATACATTCGGAAACTCGTCTCAGAATCTAATGACTCCGACGTGTCTTTTGTTGAACTCTCCGATGTTCCTGGTGGAGCAGAAGCATTTGAACTAGCAGCAAAATTCTGCTACGGTATAAATTTCGAGATAAATGTGGAAAACATCGCTATGCTTCGATGTGTGGCCGAATATCTTGAGATGACAGAAGATTATTCAGTTGGGAACTTGGTGGCAAGAACTGATGCATATTTGAATGATGTAGCACTAAAAACAATTGCAGGTTCTGTTTCAATCTTACATATTTCAGAAAGCCTTCTTCCAATAGCAGAGAAAACAAAGTTGGTAAGCAAATGTATAGATGCAATTGCTTATATAGCTTGCAAGGAAAGTCAATTGTGTACATCTGTAAGAAGTGATTGTGGCTCTGAGGGAGTGATGTCATCTTCTGTATCATCTCAACAGAGACCAGTTGTTGATTGGTGGGCTGAAGATCTAACTGTTCTTAGAATTGACCTTTTTCAAAGAGTTCTTATAGCAATGATGGCTAGAGGGTTTAAACAGTTTGCTATTGGTCCTATTCTAATGCTCTATGCACAGAAATCTCTACGAGGTTTGGTGAGATCCCTCTCTAAAATAGGATAGAAAAGTTAAAAATAAATATGCTTTTATAGAGTAGAGATCTATTTAGCACCGACACAAGTTGTGTCTGTTGCCCGTTCCCCGCACTGACACATATAATTACATTTAACCAGTGTCTACATGTTAATGTTGTGATGATGTTCATATTTGTGTCAATGCTTCATAGGTAGAGATCTCATTGTTTGAAAAAGAAAAGATGAACGCAATTACTATGATTTTAGTATATAAGATAAGATACACGTTTTGAGATTCAATCCTTAATTCTTAATAATTTTTTCTTTCTTTCGAACAGGATATATTTGGAAAGGGAAGGAAGAAGATTGAACCAAGACAAGAGCATGAAAAAAGGGTTATTTTAGAGACAATAGTGAGCCTATTGCCAAAAGAGAAGAATGCAATGTCAGTAAGCTTTCTATCGATGCTGCTTCGTGCAGCAATATATCTTGATACAACAGTTGCTTGCAGGCTTGATTTGGAGAAAAGAATGGCAATGCAATTAGGACAAGCTGTTTTAGATGATCTTCTCATTCCTTCATATTCATTTACCGGGGACACATTATTCGATGTGGACACGGTTCAAAGGATCATGAATAATTACCAAGAATCTCAAATTGGAAACCACTTTGTCTATAATGGTGATGATGAATACTTTTCTCCTCCGCAAAGTGATATTGAACGGGTTGGAAAGCTAATGGAAAACTACCTTGCTGAAATAGCCACTGACAGGAATTTATCAGTTGCAAAGTTCATCAGTCTAGCTGAATTGATTCCTGAACAATCAAAACCTACAGAAGATGGGATGTATAGAGCCTTAGACATCTATTTAAAGGTAAAAATTGCAGTCATTTCTAGAGCTAGATTTCGCTTGTGTTTGGTATCGCAGTGTGTAGAATCACGATGATCCTACCATGATTTTCCAAAAGCTACACTCCCTCTATGCATCCAGTCATGCAATCACAGATCTCAGTCGGATGAAAATTGGATGACCGGTATTCTGGTTTCACCAAATCCGTTTTAAAACTACTACTTAGAATATGAATTGTCTCACAATCATGTAATTCACAATCAACGGACGGCTTGTGTTTTTCTATCATTAAATTGATTTTGAATACAATAAAAAAAACAAGCTAAACATCTTATTCAATGGTTGAGATTCATAAGTGCAGTGACTATGAGAGTATTCGGATACCTCTCGTGGGAACAACATAACAAGTCTTCTCATTCTATTGATCAAGATAATATAATAACTACCTAAACTAATTCTCTTGAGCTTCTTCTTTGTCATAGTTTATTTGTTACATCAAATAATTGTATTGTATGTTTGGATTGTAAGTGAGTTTAACAAAATCAAAAGATCAAGGTGGCATCGAAATTTTGTGGAGTTCGTGTTGATTTTGGCAAAATTATGGTGACTCGTGATTCTGCTAGTCTCATCCAAACATGTGTTACTATACATTAAAATTATTGTAGTGTATGTAATCAAAATGAATTATTTAACTGAGTTACTATTTTGATTTTAATGTTGAATTTTTTTACTTACTTCCTAATAATGTTAAAATTTGACAATTTTCAGGCTCATCCCAATTTAAGTGACATGGAGAGAAAGAAAGTATGCAGCATAATGGACTGTCAAAGACTATCACGAGAAGCATGTGCACATGCAGCTCAAAATGACCGGTTACCAGTCCAAACGGTTGTCCAAGTTCTATATTACGAACAGCAACGACTTCGCGATGCAATGAATGGAAGTGAAACTGCAGAATCACCTTCTATTCACACCAAACTAAATGTATATTCAGGTGATATTCAAGTTTCAAATGAACTCACAAGCTTACGAAGAGAAAATGAAGACCTCAAATTAGAGGTAGTGAAGTTGAAAACTAAACTAAAAGAGATCGAGATTTCCACGCTTAAATCATCTGTTAAATCAACGGTAAAATCAACGGTTAATAGTCCTATTGCAAATGCTTCACCTTCTCATTCTCATTCTGCTGATAAGCCTCCACTACCTCGAAAATCATTTATAAGTTCGGTTTCAAAGAAACTTGGGAAGCTTTCTCCTTTTCCACGTTTGGATGGTATTGTATCTGCTAAAGGTAAAACAAAACCAAACAAGAATCGACGACACTCTATTTCCTGAGGTCATGAAAATAAATACAGGAGTACTATGTTTTTCTAGTTTTGTTTTTGCTTCATTTGTGTGATTCTGTGTAAATTTTGTCATCACGATGTTAAAGTGGGAACCATATTGTAAAGGGTGGTGGTGAAAAATTAAATATAAATTCTTGAGTTGGATTGCATTGCAACCTTGCTGGTGTACTACTCTCATATATCGCGATAAGTACAAGTGGTACTACACCCACCGAACAAAAAATAGATGAACATGATTTTCTCCTATCTAAACGTACGGTACACTAATTAAATTCGCAAAACACACACGAATTCGAAGATAAAAGACTTTCTTTCATTGATCCACCTTCACAGTGAGATTTTCAATCTTTCTCAAGATTCTGGTTCTCCCAAACATAAAATCACTTGATTAGGATTCTAGTCCCCGCTTGAAAATCAGCTATTAACAAAGCAAATTTGGATAGTATTAATCTTTTCATATGACAAAAGTATTTTATCCTTAATAATTAGTTAGGTCTATGTGTTAGGCATTTCTCATAGTGTCTCAATCAAATATTTATTTTGCACCCATTATTATTCATGAAATCAAAAGAGGTTTGGAGTTTTGGTTGCATAGTCCATCCGACAGCAGATTCTCTTCCAAATTTAAACATCTTTTTAAGGCCTGTCCCAAATGATGTAGAAAATTTGCTACATTTCCATATCTTTATAATATTCATGAATTGAAACCAAAACATTATCTCTTTTCTTTTCATTGATGATTAACCTTTAGACATCAACACCGACATTGCAAGGCTGTCCTTGAGTTATTATTACCTTTCCTTGAACTTTTTTATCACAAAGGACTTCATAATTTATTCATGGGTCCCACCATTCAATATAATGTAAATCTAAATTAAATTTTAAGATAAGATTTTTTAAAATAATTTCAATTATAGCATTATAATTAAGGATCTTCATTGAATAAAATGATAATTAAAATTAATCAAAATATCTTTCAGGTTAATTGTCATGCAAATTTGGTTATTAGATCATCTTAATCTTCTTTTTAAATCGATCATAAAGCTATCTAATTAGGTAAATAAAGTAATAACGATTAAAATGTAGAGTTATAGTTTGATGGTTTTGTTTACTAGAAGAAAAAAATGTTTTCTTATGGATAATTTTAAATTTCACCCAATTTCATTTTTTTGTTTTTTTTGAAAAAATTTAATCGTTTATATATTTGTTGGGCTTTTCTAAAGTCTTAGGCAAGTTGTCTCATCATCACGAAGATTGTCGTTTACACTAAAATATTTGCTATCAAACACATGAAGATGACCAAAATATTTTCAATGACAGTTAAAAAAATACCAATGTCCGTTAGAGAAATTAAAATAGTTTAAAGATGCTACATGTTTTAGATTGTTCTATTAATATCTAAACTAAATTGTAGTCTAGAAACATCTACAATAATTTAATGTAGAAAAGACAAACAAAAGTCTAGACTCTACTCGTTCTATAAACATCTTCAAACACCTATATATAAATAGACTTGTATGGGTCAATTGTATTCAAACCCCTTAAATACAATGACAAAAATATTGAGGGCTTCCCTATACCATATTCTCTCCTCCTACAATGAGCTAATCACCAACATGTGTCTTCTTGTCCAATGCTACTAACCGCTCTACAGCTAGCTCCCACACTATATATTTTCAAACAATAACTTAAGTTTTTATTTTTTTGGATAAAATAACTCATAAGTTATGAAGGGTGTCACTCCTATGATGAATGTCGTGAATCTGAATTAGTTAGTGATGTCTCAACTCTGTTGCAATTGTAACCTGTAGTGCCTGGTGTATGCTCAATCTCACTATCTCAGCTTCATCTATAATTTCCTCTAAAACTCCATCACTATTTGATTCTGTGGACTTTTATGATGACAATTTTAATTAAACCAATCACATTCCATCGTATACCTTCAGAACATAAACAAACGGTGCAGTTCGTATACCTGTAATTTTTTTGTCAGAATACTTGGATAATATAATTAAATTGTAGTCTACAAAATAATGACATCAAAATCCCTTGAGCCTAATTTGTCTGGTGTGTTCTATTGCTTCTTTCCTTCCAAAATTTTGGACCACAACTGAATGGACTTTGCTTCAAAAATTTTGGACCAAAACTGAATGCTAACAAAAATATCTTCGGAAACCTTTGTGTTGAATTTTCCTACCATAATAATTTCCATTTATAGATGTATAGTGTCATGAATCACATGATGTCCTATATTTGTTTCAATGTTTACGAAATCAATATGTTCTCTTATTTCTTTTCATATACCAATTGCAAATATCTAGTATAATATCACTAGAATTAGGACCAAATTGGAACATAATACTTCCTCTTTTACCACAGTAACGGTCACATTCAAGGACAAATCCGAAGTATAATATCACTAGAGCTAGGACCAAAGTATGATAACATGATATCAACAAATACCGACGTTGATGCATATTCTATGAACCATGACCTCCATAGTTTTAAAACTCGGTTCAGTCATCGACTCGGCAGAGTCACTGAGTCAATGGTCGAACCATTGGGTCATTGGTTGAACCGCATGATAAAATCAGATTAAATCGGATGACTCGGTTAGATAATCCGGTGTTTAGATTATTTTGTATAGGTATTTAATCATACTAAATCAGATTGAACAGGTGACTC
>Ga0209282_1002704_pt1 | contig 10340 bp, 6 predicted proteins | sample Mtrugardesep15_FD_187529 | JGI IMG/M metagenome (GOLD analysis project Ga0209282, IMG submission 187529) | Root nodule microbial communities of legume samples collected from California, USA - M. trunc garden sep15 (SPAdes) (version 2) | ecosystem: Host-associated > Plants > Roots > Nodule...
GGAGTGACTCTTAGGATATATATATATATTTGTGCTTTGATTGTTTTGTTTGATATAATTCTCTTTCAGTATCTTGCAAAAAGTGAAAATAGTAAAGGTTTCTAAAATTGATGGATTCAGTTTAGAAACTTAAACCTTTTTTATTTACCCGGATTAGTTTTTGTAACTTTGTTCTGCTTCTTCTGGCACTCCTTGTGTTAGAGAGTAAAATTCTTTGTTAATATATATATCTCATTTTAGTTTGTTCAAAAGAAAAAGTTTGAAAACTTAAAAAAATATATAAAAACAAATCGTTTTTTGAAAATACAGAAGAATAAAAAAATATCAATTTGTCTAACGAATATGAATAAATTGTTTTCGTGAATATTATTAATATTTTAATTTAGTTTAATAATATAATATAATGGTGGAGGTCAATGTTGGAGCATGACGATCGTTGCTAGCAGCGACCATCAACCAATGATGATCCTCCAATGACTCCTTCTCGAAGATCGATGGAGATGGAGCTCTGACGTTAACCACCATTGATAGTCACCACCTCACCAACACATTTTCTTTTTTATTAAATTTATATTTATTAAAATAAATATTCAATTTTTTTCTAAAGAAACCATCAGGTTTGAATACAATATTAAAATACCATTGACCACCATTGTTGACTCACATTAAAACACTCATATTTTTGTTTTTAACATGTTATTAATATTGAGGTTAAATTAATTTAAATATTTAATTTCTTTTTTTCCTCCAGTTTTTTTAGTTATAAAATTTATTAATATTTTGCCAAAATAATTTGTATTAACTTTACAAATAAAATATTTATATTGTATCCATTGAACCATTTTGCGATTTTAATTTAATTGATCTATTGAACAAAAAAGAAGTTGATGGATTGTGATACACACATAGATTTTGATCCATCCATAATATGAAATGGATGGATTGAACCTAATCCATTAATTAATTGCTTATTGGTTTGATAGATTTGATGATTTAATAAGTGAATAGATGGATCAAATTGTCACCCCTACTTAATATAATATTTGAATAGCATAACCGTACTTTTATTTTTGTTTGGCATTGAATGACTTAAATCGTTATGTGATAGAGACTTGAAAGCGTTTTTAAATATTTGAAACCTTTTTTTCAAATAAAAATGTTTTTTTTAACAAAAGATGAAAATGTTGTTATTTTATTATCGACATAAATTGAATTCATAACCTTCTTTATCACGACGTTGCTTCTCTCAAACCATCAAGCCACCTTATCACTTCTTGTTAGATTGATTCATCACATTGTGCTAAAAACAACCACACAAGTGAGATGTGACACGATATATTCACCCAAAATCTTAAGAAAAATACTTTTTTAGTCCACTCACTTATATGTTGTTCAACCTCAACCCTTCGATCCAATGTAGGACTTTAACTCACTTGACATAACACAATATGTCTCCCTCAAATGTGAGTCTTTCTACTTCCTTGGTCCAACATTAAAAATCTCTTCTGCTCCCTCACAAAGTCTAACTAGGCTCTGATACCACTGTTGATTCATGATGGGGAGTGGTTGTTGGATCATTAGGGGGAACTTTGTTAGGTTAGATCATCACACTAAGCTAAAATCAACCACATAAGTGACTTACACATGATAAATTCATCCAAAATCTGAAGACATCAAGTACATGAGCTCTCTTAATTATATATCGCTCAAATTATACTCTTCTATTTAATGTGAGACTTTAACCCACACTTGACACATCACAACAATCTCTTTCTCAAGTGTGAAACTCTCTATGTCTTTGATACAACATCAAACACCACTTCCACAAATTTCAACTAAGTTGAATCAAACTCTAATATCATTGTTGGACCATGAGGGGAGTCTCACTAGATCGAAACATCACAATGGACTAAGAGAATAAACACAAGTAAGCTAAACACCACATCTTATCATAAAACTTTAAGGTATTAGGTACATGAATCCTCTCGCTTATATATTGCTCAAATTCTACTATTTCATCCAACATAGGATTTTTAACCACACTTGAAAAATATCACAATATTAGCAAATGTTTAAACAATGGTATCAGAGCCTGCTTTGACTTGGAGAGAATCTGAGGGAGGGAGTTGATTCTGGTGTTGGATAAAAAAAACACAGTCTCTCACTTGAAGGATAGAATGTTGTGACTGTCAAGTGTGAGTAAAATCCCACATTGATTAAAGGAATAGAATTTTAACAATATATAAGTAAGAGGGTTGATATCCCAAATATCTTACGATTTTGAGTTAAATTTCAATCTCTTTACAAATAATTCTAACAAACAATTATTAACCCTTACTATTTACAAAAACAAAAATCTAGTGTTTATATAATATTTTGAAAAGTTCCACAAAGTCTTGGTGATATTAGATGCTATATTAGACTTAACTAAGAATGCAAATGGGTATTCATACACATGGATGGATAGTATTATGATACTTGTGTCCGTTTCATATCCATTCAGTCATATGCTAGGCGGATAGTCTACAAAATTTGAGGCACCCTCAAGTAATTATATATTTTCATAGACAACATTTTTTGAAAGAAAAATAAAAGCTTGTTGTATTTACCTAAAATTTAACTCATTTCACACGCAGTTTAACAACAAAATTTATCACATTCATTTCCTTTTTGTTTTAACAAACCATAAGAATATCCATACATTTCATTTCCAACCAAAACAAAGTTCATCACACTTTTAAACTAGTACTCCCTCCGTTTCAAAATAAATGTATATTTTGGGGAAATTGCAATAACCAAGAAATCAAATAAATTTTTGTTATTTTTAATGAAATTATGTGTGTTTTCTATAATATCCTTAACCATTTATTATTTCATTCTATTTTTTCTCTCTCCACAATAAATATGCAAAGGTATTATTGACAAGACAATAATTAATGTTGCATTGAAACTTGAAAGTGACAATTATTGTGAAACAAAATTATTCTCCAAAATGAACAAGTATTATGAAACGGAAAGAGTAATACTTAAGTAATTTACTTAATTTATTAACAATTACGATATTCGCAAACACAAATAGCATGAAATCCACATTCATGTCAATTAAAGCATACATGTCAGATTTATCTACAGATACCCACTGGTACACTTTTTTTTTTTTTTGCCATCCCAGGCCTTAACTTTCCCAAAATATATTTTTTCAAAAACAAGGTAACACATGAACTAGTTATAACTTTTTTAAAAAAAGTGTTTTATGGGTAGAAAACAAATCATAAATAACTTCATATTTTTCTTAAAATCTCTATAAAAAAAATCTCGTTATTAATCTTTATATTTTTTAACACAATCTTCTTTTTTTTTTAAACTGAAACAAACACATTCAAATTATGTGAAAACAACAAAGAAATAGTTCTCAATTTGCTATCACTGAAATTTAAAAGAAATAGTTTTATGGGTCCATTACCTGTTTGCTTCACACACCAACATCAGTCTAGAAGTGTGCATATAAAGAAATTATCAAATTATACACGTTGAAATTTGTACTTCTGAAGAATGTGTGGGGTGTAAGAATCTCCAAGGCACAACATAAATCCCACCACATGTTGATGGAGATCAAATTATGATTCCAAACACAACATTAATGGCTCATGCAACAATGATAGAACCACATTGTCGATCATTTTCCGATCCTTGGTAATATGAAATGCACGAATCGCGACATATGGTAGTTACATTACATACAGCCATATATAAATAGGTGCACATATTTAGCAAATTGTTCAAAGATAAAACTTTATATAGTACTTCATGGTCAGATAAAAACTAATTAAAATCTCAAAATACAAACTTTACCCATGGGGGCTAAACTCCTCGATACGCAGTTTCAAGTTTCAGTGGACGTATGTGCAATTGTGCATCTAACAACCCACATGAACAAAATATCAAGACTAAACTGTATAAGCTTTATAGATTGTTGATCTAATGAAAGACCTCAACCCAAAACATAAGCTATACACTAAAATGTACTAGAATAAGAATTTTACCACCATTATCCTCTGCATATGTATTACTACTACCCTGAAGTTTCATTTCATTATTATATACATTAAGTATATATAATCAGTAGGAGAAAGAGAAATCTCCCATTTACCTTTACCATATATTCATGTAACCTGTATTGATCCTGCTGCATCAAGTTTTGGTTCAGAACAACCAAATTTTTCCTCCATCACCATATTCTCCTCGCTGTCCTCTCCAGTGTTGTCAGCATCAGCATCATCACCGTCATTGTCAGAACCATCATCATCACTGCTACTACCAGAGTTACAATCCTTGTCTTTATCAAACGCATCAACAACATTGTCAGTCTCAGTATCACCATCAAAGCCACCAGAGTCGATATCCTCGTCTTCATGAATGGCATGGAGTGGTGGTTTCCACAAAGTCATTCTCTTCATACCGCCATTAAGTTCTTCCAAACCAGATGATTTTTGCTCAACCTTTGGAGCAACTTCAACTTTAGCGATTGGTGGCGATTTACTTTCAAATGTTGCAGAACTGCCAGTCATAGATCCATTGACCACTGCAGAATTAGCTTGAAACTTGGGGCAGGGGGGATTTGAAGATAAAAAGCTGCAAATGTCGGGCTTTCCCGATATATTAACCCACATGTTATCAATCCAATCTTGGGAAATCCGAAGGTCTCTCTTTTCAACCAATAGAAACTTCTCTTCACCTAAAGAGAATCACATTACCATGAGATGTCTTACCCAAAGAAAAACATTATGTGTGTTGTTGTAATAACATTTGATTATGAACTTTCGTTTTCAGTTGTGATAGAGAGAAGATGGAAACTAACTACAGATAATGCATTTCCAGAAACACTGAATTTTTCAAAAATATTCATCTATTTTTAAAATACATTTTCAAAAACTTTAATAATGTCTTCTAAAATGTTTATTTTATCATGGAAATGGAAACAGGAAATACTACAAGAAAACGGGGCCCAAGTAAGTTAAGCCTTACCAGGCGAATAAACCTGACAGGTTCCATTTTCAGAAGCATCAACAGCAGTTATAATACTTTCCCACCATCCATCCCCACACCAGGCATCCACAGCTGCTCCAATCTCAAAAGTAAAGCCTTTAACAGATTCAGGAGGGCTTGGTCGTACTAATAAGCGGCCGTCACACCGCATACCCATTTTGTCAGGTTTTGCCACTCTTTGTGCAGGGATCCATTCCTACACAAATTAACAACAGGTTGAGAACCGTATTTTTCCTCAAAAATCACCCGCAATCATTATTTATACTTGTGTAAAAAGTTACCCAGCCAATAGATATATAGTTTAATTTTGATACAAAGTGTAAAAAGTTTTACATCGTCAGCAAATCACAACCAATCATATGTGTGACTTTAAAAGTAATTATAAAGTAAAATGTTTTTAATGATGTGACGACTATGACTGATTGACAGCGTAAAAAAATCTTCACACTAACGGTTCCTCTAGATAAGGCATTGCATACCTCTAGATGTTCCTCCTCATCTACGGCGTCCATTATGTCATCATACATAACCTTGAGCTTCTTATGAGATGCATACAAGATTGTACATCTAAACCAGCATCCTCTAATGCCACTATCTTGAGAGAGAAACTCTACCTTATCATTGACCTTAAAAGGCAGTTCAGGCTTAGGTTCGATACCCTTACCCATTGTATTTCTCGAAAGTTTTAGTTTCAGACTCGGGTATTTCGGTACACCATTTGGCATCTCATTCATAAGAGAAGAGTTTTGCAGACCAGAAGAACCCTTTTCAGCTACCGAGTACTCCACAGAACTTCTATTCCTCTTATTGATTGACCTCAAAGAATCATCTTGAGTGAAGTTCACACCATCTTCAAATTTCGGACAGTCCGCCTTTCTTTTGGGAAGAATAGGGCAATTCAAACCAGAAAGTATAGGCTGGTTACTATAACCGCTCAGCTTAGTAAGTGCAAAGGGTTTCAGCTTATTATTTTTAAGCTGCCTAGAACATACATGGATCTCGGATGAAGAGGTACGCAGCAACTCAGCTTTGTATTTCTCGTAATGCTTAGGAGTCAGAACAGTTGCAGGACCATTGATGCACTCAGCGCTGATCACCTGAACATTAGGTGTGATGAAAACCTCACCCTCATGAAGATCAAGCTCTGGAATCACATGCTTAACTTCCTGACCACGGTGAAACCACCGTACTTTCACCCTTTTTTGTTTCTTTTTGTCTTCATACATATCTTCCAAGTAACCGAGATAGTGATTTTCCTCTTCAGCCATAATATACACAAATGAATGAACCTATAAATTAAAAGAAATATTTCAGAAACATAAAATTACCTCTGTATGCCAATAAAAGTCAATGATAACAAAAGTCTGTGTGGATTGACTTATTTGAGCTTATTCACTGACATAAGCACGTTTGAGATTGTTTGGGAGAGCTTATGGAAATAGCTTATGACATGTCCATAAATTGTTTTTAGCTTATTTTCATAAGCTCTTCAAGATAGCTCATGAAAATATCATATATAAAAACAGTTTTACTTTATCTTATCTTTCATTATAAAAATAGCTTATATATAAGTACTTATATGATAAGCGCAAAATTAAGTTGTTTATCCAAACAGGGCCAAACAATGCAGGGAAATAACTGAGATGTAACAACAAAACAAATAGTTTACATACATATATGGTTATCCCTTTCCTGTCAAACCCTGAGTAGTGCTTCAGCTGTTTAGCACAAAAGGAAGAAGCACCTGACCATACAATATCTGAACTTTGAATGTTCAGCTTCTTAGAAATCTGCAGTGCAGAAAACATAGGCATGGTGAATTAATCATGTCATTTAAAGATACAAAGGAAACTAACGACAGATGGATTTTATTAGTCATTGGTTCTATACCAGTTTATCAGGTATTTTTCTGTTATTAGCATTGATTCCATCTGCGAACATATCAGGAGATCCCAGGCCTGCGGCGTTTGCTGAATCATCCAGCAGTGTACCTGTCAGAAAAATTGAGGTTGCTCAGAAAACTTTTCTTTCCGTAACAAGAATAAAAGTGGGTTCAGAGTGGAGTGATAAACCATGTTGTAGCAAAAGAAAGACACGGCAAAAATGAAATGCAACAGCCACAGAAAACTAGCATGAAGTATCAAGTGCATTTTTTGCTTCCTTCCTTTCTCTGTTTCTTTACTTTTGTTATAACGAAATTGTACATAAAATGATTCGGGAAGCAGATAAGACATCAAGTATTCAACTCAATACCTTCATTGTCTTCATGGACACACAACAACAACAACCAAGCCTTATCCCACTAAGTGGGGTCGGCTACATGGATCAATTTACGCCATAATGTTCTATCATAAACCATATTTGGACACAAAGCTCCAGACAATAAATAATTATTTGCCAATTGATCAAAGGATACCTGTCAAATTTTTCTAGCCATATAAAATTAAGCTAAACTTGCATCCAAATGAAAAGAAGAAAATAACAGGTGATCATTGTTATGAGGGTTCCACCGGCATAGGGATCGAGGAGTCAGAAATATGCAACCCTGCCCCATTGAAAGGAGAGGCTATTTTTTACTACTACCATACATGGTTATCTAATCGAGATTAAACCTTTAATTGAAAGGCTTATTTTCAGAATCATGAATCAAATCTATTACAAAACGATTTATAGCAAAATTATAAATCAACAAAAGAAAAGTGGCTGGCTATACAAAGTTGACCTAAAAAACAGTTGACTACACTAAGTTTTGGCAGTGTCGGAATTCACCATAGTCAATCTAGATTCATAATGAATCGGGATTCAAAATGATATCCATATCCAAAATCGATAAACATTCGAGATTTGTATCGATCGGGTTCAGTTTTATATCATATCGAGATACAACTCTCATGTATCATGAGATATTGATACTACAATCCCAATGCAGTGACCTTACCAATGGATCAAAACGCGAAACTCGGGACAAAATAAAACGAGAAAGAAAATTATTAGGTTTTGATCTCGAAAAGCTAATCGATTTGATAAGCAGTATGATCCGACCATGTTTAATGCATTGATTGTAAATAAAAAATGGAATGAAATAAAATTGACAGATCCACATATATAAATTCAGAACACAAATCTAAAAGACAACGATAGATCACAGAAATCACAGTCTGGCAGCTACGGAAAGATTAGGAAGTTAATCAACAAAATAAACAATACCCATTTCGTTATCCATCAAGCCTCAAGGATTACAAGAGATTTCTCCCCCACCACTCCGTATCCTTTATCACAGCAACAGCCTCGACAGTGTTGAAGAAGCACACGCTTGTGTAATTTCTCAATGTGATGTGTTTTCGGAATGGCTTCAAAGTGACGCGTCAGTGGACTTTAACACTGCCCAATAGAGTGTATTGTGTCACGTTACAAGCACGTGATCTTTCATTGACTAGCTGACATGGTTTAAGATTGGACTATTATTATTTGGGCTGGGCTTAGTAAATAGTTTGTATGACTTGGATTTAGTCAGTGTATGATACATTTCAGCTCCACGTGGTTGCTCAACCCTAAAACCCTAGTTCTCTAATTATTACCTCAATCTTCCTCATTCTTAATCTTAATTATGTCAAGAAGCTTATGCTGTTTCTGCCTGCTCTACCTCACAGAGACAGATGGTAAAGACGTGCTATTACTTCGTGATTTTCCTATCAATCTGCTTTTTTTTTAGTCAAAATGTCCAATTACATCTCTAAACTATGCCAGTTCAAACCATGAGTATAACTTAATGTAATGTCATGATGTATTCAGTTAGAAATAGAAAAACTCATAAATCCGGCTCCCAGGAAAGAAAAAATGAATAGTTGCTGTTGGTTAAAATAATCCGTGGTTTTCTAATTTACATGAACAAAATGACATGCCTTAAACCAGAATAAAAAACTAATCACGACAACTCTCGCATTTATTCTACTTATCATGAATGCAACAACAGCTACAGATACTAACATGGTGATTATTAATCGTCCATAATACCAAATATTTAAATTCAAACATATAGCGTATAAAGTTCATAATATTATGCTCAAAGAACATAAATAAACATTTAGTATGATAGCAAAACTACTTCAAAAATAAACCAATTCAGTCAACAAATAATCAAAAGGCTCACATTTTCTAAATCTTTTTACCCCCACTGTGAGTCATGAATACAAAAATTGGAAGACAGCATTCCACGGATAAAATGTACATAATACAGCTTTCAAGTAAGTAGTCATGAATCAACAACCAAAGTCAAATCTTTATGTTGTGTTAGATAGATGACAACAGACAAAAAGGTAAACCTCGTTGAATCTTAATAGCAATGGTTTTAAATTGTGGTGTGTAACCACGATTGCAACCACCACGTAAATGGTCTTCGGTCACAACTGCAATAATTGCAACTACATTGACCACATTTGTTCATAATTTTCAACAATATCAATAATCATTACGTAACCACCGTAATCAAAATTGATAACCTTTGCATGGACCAACAATACAAGTGATCATGAATGATGTATACAATTCACACAGCACAACCATGACCAAATTCTTTGAAGAGTAACTCATAAGAAGAAGTACAGTGTGTGGTTGATCAAAAAAAGCCATGTAGCATCTAACAAGAACACATGAGCTTAGGTACATGAAAAAAATAATAACCTTCGTGACAAAAATTCCCAAAAGCCAATAACCATTCATACAATAAAACAATTCACCACATACACTTGCATCCACAAACAAAAACTCATAACAAATAAATCATTAAAACACATGAGAATCAAATTGCAATAGAGTCAAACAAAATTACCATTACGGTGCGATCGATTCCTTGAAACCAAATGGTTGAGCCAGTCAACAACCTCCCTCCTTGCCCTCCATTTATAAACAACGTTAGTAGATCCATAATCCATCAAAAATTGTTGAGGAACAACATACATCATGTGCCTCACACTCCTCTCAGTCCCAACAACAGCTAGCACCGAATCCCCCGACATATGTCTCAAGTAAAAATGAATCACACGGTTCCCACGCTCTTGACATATCACTTGCTCCTCCCATGACACAAAAACAGCATCAACCTCATCACCAGACATCCTTAAATCCTTCAAAATCCACCAACACCACCAACAGCAAAAACAACACTCTACCACTACAACATTAAATAACACAACAAATAAATAAACAACGATGGGTTGTTCCTAAACCAACCCTAAATTGGTGTAAGGAAAAACCCTATCCAGCTATCCCCAAAAATCCTAAAACTCAAACCATAT
>Ga0209282_1002705_pt1 | contig 10336 bp, 7 predicted proteins | sample Mtrugardesep15_FD_187529 | JGI IMG/M metagenome (GOLD analysis project Ga0209282, IMG submission 187529) | Root nodule microbial communities of legume samples collected from California, USA - M. trunc garden sep15 (SPAdes) (version 2) | ecosystem: Host-associated > Plants > Roots > Nodule...
ATATATATATATATATATATATATTACTTCCACCAAAAAAAATAGTTATAAATACTTTAAATATTATATCTATTATGTGGGGATATTTATGTCAATTTACTAACTATATAACTATCTTTCCTTTCACTTTCTTCTCACTATCACTCAAACCAAACAACTACATAAATCATCTCACTTTCTATCCACTTTCATTCCTTTTACATTCTTTCTTATTACTTTCTTTCCTTTCACTTTCTCTTCTGATCTAAACACACCCTTAATGAAAGATTATGGTGTTTGAACTAATATATTTTACAGACAAAGCTCTTATATATACATACAAAAGTCTTGAAAATGACAAGTGATGCTCTTTAAGGACCATGTGTTACAGATTATAAAAAATTATTTTGATATCAATAATTCAAAGATTAATTTTAAGAGTATGATTTTTTTTTTGGAAACAACATATATTCATTAAAGCTAAGCACAAGAAGTGCTAACAACACAATACAAAGTGCCAATACACCATAAAGCAGGCGACAGAGGCAACAAAAACAACAGACTATCCTTAAAAAACCAAAGCCAATACACCATAAAGCAGGCGACAAAGGCAGGGAAAGAAGCAGCAGACCATCCTTACAAAAACCAAAGCCAATACACCAAAACACAGGTGACAAAGGCAAAGAAACAACAAGTAAAAAGCTCAAGGAAGAAGCACAAGCGCTGATACTGCTAAGAGGAAAACAGCACAACTGCTACCACCAGCAAAACAGCCGCAGGCGGTCCCCAAAACATCAAAGAAAAACCACACACATCCCCACTGCTGCCAAGTACTCCCCTAACAACAAAGTGCTCATCAATGCTTCCGAAGCACGCACTCCCTCCCTTGGATTCCAACACCACTAATAGAATAAGCACGATGCAATCCAAAGCCTATTTAGTGCCCAAGATCAAGACAACGCCATAACCTCATCCACCAACTCATCAATATTCTTGAATTAATTTTTGAAGATCCTTGCATTCCTTAACCGCCTAGAATTAACCTCATCACTCCAACACGCAAAATGAATATATAAATTTTGCGGAGTAATAAAATTAACACCTAACCAATCAAAAACCAAACGCCAAAACAACCAAGCCACATCACAATGCAAAAATAAATGAGTTGATGTGTCCTCCCTATGTCCACACAAGACACAATTCCGAGGGTCCTCTTGAGTTAAAACACGGCGCACCTCTAGATTTGATCGCGTAGGAATACGATCAAGCAACGCCATCCAAGAGAATGCAATCACCTTTGATGGAGCCGGGCTCTTCAACATATCGCCAAAAACCCTCTCCTCAAGAGCACTCAAAACATCCTCCAAAACCGCAATTCCTTCTAGAACTCTATAAGATGATTTAACCGAGAAAGAACCTCCTTCATCCGACGTCCACAACCATTTGTCCTCTTCCACCCCCAAAGCGAACCTTTCTAAGAGAGCCAACAAGTTGGCAATTAAATTTTGCTCCTAAAGAAAAGGTTCTCTCCTCCAACCAAAATTCCACATAACAACACCATCAATTGAATTCCATAAATTCGCTATATTTGCCTCTTTAAATGATGAGATATTGAAAAGCCTAGGAAAAATAGAAGCCAATGATTGATCGCCGATCCACTTATCTTTCCAAAAACTAGTACCTCTTCCGTTGGAGACCCTTCACACCACACTAGCGGAGAACCAATTGCCACCAATACTACCTTCTACCTTCAACAAGTCCTTCTACCAAGTAGAGGAGAACCGTGACCATCTAGATCCCTCCACCGGGGTCAACCTGGAAATAGAATCCCCATATTTCTCTCTCAACACCATCTTCCAAAGAGGTGTTTCCTCTTGAAGAAGACGCCACTTCCACTTAGCCATAAGGCTCAAATTAACCAATCTCACATCTCGCACACCCAAACCACCCTTACTTCTAGGATGACAAACCTTCCTCCATTTAACCCAACAAATCTTCCGACCTCCTCTCACACCTCCCCAAAGAAAATTCCTTTGGATACGAATCACCTCTTTCACCACCCTTTTCGGCATTTTCAAATATGACAAATAAAAGATTGGAATAGCATTCAAAACCGAATTAAGGAGGACAATTCTACCGCCAAGGCTCACATATTTGCTCCCCCAAGAATTAAGCCTATTCGCGAGCTTCTCCAACATAGGCTCCCAAATGGAAAACTTTTTAGGATTGGCTCCCACCGGCAACCCCAAATAATTAAACGGAGTACTTCCCTCTTTACAATGCAAAAACCGGCAAGCCGCCTCCATGAATTCTCTAGGGACATTCACACCAATCAAAGAGCTCTTGTGAAATGAGTTTAAATTCAATCTTAAGAGTGCGGCAACACTATTGAAAACTCTTGAAGTTGAACGTTACCGTCTATATGGTTATATTTGACTCGAGAAATTAGTTGCGACAATTGTGTGCGAAAATACCTGATTTCACATATAAAGATTGGACGAAAAAACACCGGTCTCTTAAATAGATATTATAAGTAAACAATAATAGATTCTCATCCATCCATTTTCATTATCTATAGGCATAAAGTTTTACAGCTTGCTTAAATTGAAGTAATTGAGTGTGAAAGTTTTCTGAAAAAGAGGAAGTGCAAGAGTAAAGGTTTTATAAAAGAAGTGAATGCCTTACAATGCTAAAGTTACTCATAACCAAGTTAAGAAGAAATGTTTGCTTATTCTTGAAGCAAATAATATTGAACCCTTAAAGCCATTATTTAATTTGTGTAGAAATACTTTTAGCTTTGTATTCTAAGTATATCTTCATTTATTTATGTTACCATAACCATTCTTCTAAGTTTTCTTTTTTTATTTTCATGTTATGTATGTGTCTAAACTCTAAAGATAAGAAGCAGCAAAATTTAATCTAAATGGTATGTCTCAAGGGTGGCATTTATCATGGGAAGAGTGAATCTTTTCCCACCATGGGAAATATGACTTTTCACCTACACTTGGCAGTTAAACAAGTTGTTTTTTATTTCTTGGATTCAACAAACATAAGGATGGGGATCCTCTCCTCTAGTATTTTTCTCCTTCTCTATCCTTCTCTAAATCTTAGCCATTCGATCAATCCAACAATGGTAAATTTAAAAGAGAAAAAACCAAATAACTCCAAATCCCTAAAATTGGATAACATGGACAAGACTCCTCTTCAAAGCAGGAGGATGTAAAATAATGAGTTTTGAAAAGAAAGTGGACATGAAGATTAATGAGTTTCGTCAAGGCCACTTTTGACTGTTTGATTAAAACCTACGGTTTTCTTACACCTGAATTCTGAAAGGAGACAAGGTTCTCCAAATCTCCATTCCAAGAGTATACCGATCTGTTGGCCAAGCCAACTGCAAAGGCTTTGATGATCATGGTTTGAAGTTGAAGGCTTGAAGTTGAAGTTTTGGTTTTGTTGGATGATCATGGTGTGTTTTAAACATCCTAGGAACTAATAATGATAACTTTTGTTGGATATGTTGTTTCTTTCCTTACTGAAGGACAATTTATAGTTTCCTGTATTTTGTTTCTTCAAAAACAAAAATAAGAATTAAATGATTTTGTCTTTCAATAATTCAACCCTTGGATTAATCAAATGGTTCAAATTTGGGAAAGGAGAGAAGGAGAAAATTAGTGGGGTCACAATTTTTGGGAAGAGACTTGAGTGACTTTGTGTTGGATGACTTTGGTGACTTTAGTGTAATTTAGATGAAAGAGAGCGATGGTTGAATGATTAAAATAATATATTTTGTGAGAGAAAATTATTAGTTAAGAGAGATAGAGACAAAGCACCCAAAGTCACCGAAATGCTACCCATGATTTTGGATGCAACTTCCATAACTTGCGGTAGTGAGGTTCTGTCTAGTGTCTACTTTGCTTAAAATCACTCTATGTGATCATTTTATTTTTACCATATAGTTCTCATCATCATAATTCAAATCACAAACTGTAGCAATTAATATATATGGATAAAAAGAGAGTAACAATATAACTCTTAATAAAAATTATCGGATGGACTAGTTTTAGAGTCGAGAATTAATCTAACTGCCTGTCTAAAGGGTCTAAGTTGTACTTGCATTTGGGTGCTAAAAATAGGTCAAAGATTTTAATCATGGTGGGTTAAAAAATAAATTACATTTAGTATGTTTTTTTTAGGGGGTGTTTATTTTGTTTTAAAAAAGTGATAAATATGGAATAAACGTGGACATATAATGAGCAATTAAATGTAAATGTAACATCTCACAAAGACATACATACCTTAAAGAAAATTGCTTTTCTGACATAGGAAATTTCCTATTGACACAAGTAAATGACGCTTTTATCCCCAACGGTAGTTAACAACCGTTAGCCTAAGCGCCGGCAGTTAACTGCCGCTGGCTCTTCCAGAGGCAGACTGCCTCTGGCTTTGCTGCTTTTTATTATGATTTTATGCATTTTGGTCGAAAAATCAAAATAAATCGAAACTTATTCAGAATTCTACGAAACTTTACAGACACCTCTATAAAAATACATATAGATGATGTGAAAAGTTTCGTAACATTCCGAATAAGTCTCGTTTTTTTTAATTTTTTCGACCGAAACGCGCAAAATCGCAATTGAAAAAATAAAAAAAATCGACACTTATTCGGAATGTTACGAAACTTTGCACATTATCTATATGTATTTTTATAGAGGTGTCTATAAAGTTTCGTAGCATTTCGACTAAGTCTCGATTTATTTCGATTTTTTGACCGAACCATGCAAAATCGCAATTTTTTTCGAGTGCGAGTCCGAAAAAGTGATCTAGAGGTTGAACTTTTTCATGCTTTTTTGCACTCATGTTTAGAACAAAAAAATAACATCTCCCACAAAAAATTTGAATTTTTCGACAAGGGACGGATTAAATATGAAATTTTAACGCGCCTAAAATTTAAGACATGAAAACATCAAAACGTCGACCTAGAAATTGAATTTTGATCTGATTTTTTGCAGACATCTCTAAAAAAATGTATATAGAGGGTCTGTAAAGTTTCGTAGAATTCTGAATAAGTTTCAGTTTATTTTGATTTTTCGACCGAAACACGTAAAATCACAATAAAAAGCAGCAAAGCCAGCGGCAGTTAACTGCCTCTGGAGGAGCCAGCAGCAGTTAACTGTCGGCGCTTAGGCTAACGGTTGTTAACTGCCGCTGGAGGTAAAAGCATCATTTACTTGTGTCAATAGGAAGTTTCATATGTCAGAAAAGCAATTTTTTGCTTTTCTACTTAAATGCAAATGTAATGCATTCTTTGAAATCTTATTTTACTTATCTAATAAGCAATTGAAACCCACACAAAAAGAAATTCTTTACTTTCACTCTCCCCAAACATTATTATTGTTCACACCAAGTTGGGCTAATAGCTACTAAATTGACATTAACTAGATTTAGAAAAGAAACAAATTAATACATATAATTAATGTATAACATATGTAGCTTAGCTGTATTAAGCGGTAACATGACTTTGTTTGGGTTTTTCAAAGAATGTATATTCCCTGAGTTCCAAACCATCCATGACACAATAAATTATCATTTACGCAAAGACAGAAAAAGACATGCAAGTTGCAGCATAATAATAGTACTTACTCCGTTTTTAAATATAAGCAAAATTTATTTTTTTATTCATTTATTTAATGATGTATGTGGTTCATAATATAGACCACATATATTATTAAATGAATGAATCTAAAAAGTCAATTTTACTTATATTTAAAAACGGAGGGAGTACTATTTTGATTGAAGTTTTGATAATTAAGGAAGTGTTTATTGAGAATGAACATTGAAGTGGAATCGGCGTTTCCTTTGTCGGATGAAAGTAAAGCTTTGACTTTGAGATTGTTATCATTTAAGGAGATTTGTTATATTAGTGCAATTTTTTATTTATTTAGCAAGCAAGTTCTTCGAAGATAAACAATAGTTTAAGTTTGGAGTTGAGAATTTGAGATGACTCTTAGTTATAACCTATGAAGCTCAGATACGGTTACGAGTACGATACAATATGGGTATACGGATACGCGAATTTTTCAAAATTTAAGATACGATACGGTTAAGATACGTTAACAAATTTTTTATACTAAAACTTATATGTATGTAAAATACTTGAAAAAAAATAAGCATTAACTAAAAGAGATCCACACAGTTTTTATCCAATGTTGATTAACTGAATCACTTCTCTCTCGTTACCTTCATCCACAAAAAGTATAATTTTAAGTGGTTCATTGAGAAATAATTCTAGTTATGCATATCTAAAATTAAATCATATACATCTCTATTGAATGTTTACAAGATTGTCTCACTTCTTTACTCTTCATCCTTTTCTAAGATAGGTATTTGTGAAATATCTTATATGTATCTTTGTGTATCTGCAGAGTATCGTATAAGTATCCGTTAAAGTTTTTAAAATTTAAATAATTAATTCCGATACTTCATAGGTGCGTATCTGCGAGTGTCCGTGGAGTATCGGTATCCGATACGTATCTGATATGGATACGTCTCCGTTTTGGAGTATCCACGCTTCATAGGTTATAACAATACATTACAATTTTTTTAGAATCTTTTACATTTATTTGAATCCTTTTAAAAGAGTTTTTAGTTGAGTTTTACACGGAGTTGAAGACATATTTATTGAGCCTTAAAATCTTTTTAACCACATCAAATTCTCAATAACGGAATAACACGACACCTTTATAGTCGTGCTATACTTTTTATAGGATGTATGGAAATACTTAAGTGCACGACAATATGTTTCGTGCCAAATGTACGACAATCCCAAAATGCTTTCCTTTTAATTTTTGTGACTTAAAATGACTCATTTAGTGTCTAAGTAATTGATTTTGTTTATGATACACCACATTACAGCTCATTTCTTACCACTTCTCCAAATCAATCAAGTCTAGGTTTATTTTGTCTTATCTCTGTTTTGTCTATTAACTATTGCACTTTCCAACCGGTTCATGACAAGTACCAATATTGAATACTTGTTGTTAAAGTGTTATGTGAATTCAGTCTTGCCATTTGAAGTGTTAGATGTGTTTTTACCAAATAAATTGCTTGTTGTTCTATGTGTCGTGAGTATTCGTGTGTGAGGGAGGTGTGTCGTGCTATATAGCATGGCTCATTAAATAATAATAGATTCTTATCCCTCATTTTTTCATTATCTATAGGCATAAAGTTTTACAGCTTGCTTCAATTAAAGTAATTGAGAGTGAAAATTTTCTGAAAAGGGGAAGTGCAAGAGTAAAGGTTTTATAAAAGAATTGAATGCCTTACAATGCTAAAGTTACTTCTTTAAAAAAAAAAAAATGCTAAAGTTACTCATAATCAAGTTAAGAAGAATGTTTGCTTATTCTTCAAGAAAAAAATATTGACCCTTAAAGCCATTATTTAATTTGTGTAGAAATACTTTTAACTTTGTATTCTAAGTCTATCTTCATTTATTTATGTTACGATAACCATTCTTCTAAGTTTTCTTTTTTTATTTTATTTTCATGTTATGTAAGTGTCTAAAACTCTAAAGAAGAAAGAAGCAGCAAAATTTCATCTAAAGGGTATGCCTCAAGTATATTCATAAGAGCAAAATTATATTTGCTGGAAAGCACAATGAGGCTTCAAGCTTACTCCAAGCAAAGTTTTTTTCTGAACAAACAAAAATTACTCCAAGCAAAGTTATTTGGTTGTGTAAACGTCAACAACATAACCAACTGATATATAGTTAAACATGGCCTGCACATAGTCAATATCAAATCAAATTTGGATAAAACTATATAATCTAAAAGTAAAGTGTGTTATGTTTAGTTTACTTGCAGCATAAAACTTTAACTAATAGATCAATAAGTATACTTTTATTGTCTAACAATGATTTGGCTTCAAATACCAATAATTGTAATACTCAAGTTTTGGTAAAATTTTCTATATAGAGAACTTCACATTTTATTTGAATATAAAAAAGTAAAGTCACTTTGATTACTAAAAATAATTGTAGTACGAAATTTCATATAGGATTAACATTTGGCTGAATAAGGCTATATGATTTTGGGAGTCACTGTTACATTCTCTATAAAAGAATTTATTTATTTTTTCAACAGGGTTTTCTATCGAAGGTAATCATATTTGAGGTATTGTCTGATATTAAATAAATATATCTCCCTTACTTGAAATTCGAACATTGATTCGTCACTTCGTGAGAGTCTAACCTCTTCCATTGGACTCAATGTCGTTAATATAGAAGAACTTAATTTGAATATTACCTTATTAGTCACTTTAGTTGTAAGTTTTATTCAATATTAAACACCTTTTTTTTTTTAACCATTTAATTTCTTCATCAAATCATAGTACAATTTAATTTCAATTCATTAGGGTTATATCAACAACAAAAACTTGGAAATGCATCATACTCCACCTACTACTTTTCAGTGGGGAAGTTGGATAGATAATATAATATTATAATATAACAATTTTTTTCACCAACCGATTGCAATGAAGCTTCATAAAGGAGGAAGAAATGATGTAGCTACACCTTAGCCCTTAGAAGATCAAACAAAGAAAGCAAAAATGACAATAGCAAAGGCACACCAAATAGTAGTAATAGGAAACACTTGGGGAATCAAAAACATCTTTCATTCTCTTGTAGCCATCTTAACCACTCTTTTAGTTATCACAACAATTTATCTAAGACAAGATAGAGGAGAAAAACTTTCTCAAAAAGTAAATGTCTCTATTGACTCATTGTCTTCATCAAAATGTGACTTATTTTCTGGTAAGTGGGTTTTTGATAATGAAACTTATCCATTATACAAAGAGAATCAGTGCAGTTTCATGTCAGATCAAGTGGCTTGTGAGAAGTTTGGAAGGAAGGACCTAAGTTACCAAAATTGGAGATGGAGGCCTCACCAATGTGACTTGCCTAGGTTTTTCTTTCTCTCTTTCTCTTATCATACATGACATTTTTTAAGGATTAGATTAGTTTTTAGTACCTATAAAATTACCTTTATTTGTCCATTAAGTGCAACTGGTAATGTTATAAAGACATTTCATATGATAGGACGCAGATTCAAACTCGTAATACCCCTATTCTCCGCACTTAATTAGTGTAACATTTTTTAAGGATTAGATTAGGTTTTAGTAACTATACCGCTAGTCATTTTAACAAACAAAAAACTGATATTTTTCGAGTTTAGTCTCTACATCAATTTTATTTGATTTTAGTCCCTACTTTTATTAATTTTTTTTCCAAAATATTAATATTTAGTCACTATAAAAGCAAAGTAGGGACTAAATTTAAACAAATTTTTTGTAGGACTTAAACTTAAAAAATTGTGAATTTTGAAGAGATTAAACAAATAGTTAACATTTTGTTTAATATTAGATTGTTGTTATGGTTTATATATACATATATTTATGATATGATTAATCAGGGTTGGCTATGTTTTTGAGGTTTGTGTGGAATGTGGTTATTATTTCTATGTTAAAAAGGTTCAATGCCACGGCATTGCTTGAAAGGCTAAGGAACAAGAGGCTTGTGTTTGTGGGGGATTCACTCAATAGAGGTCAATGGGTTTCTATGGTTTGCCTTGTTGACTCTATAATACCTTCATCTCTCAAATCCATGCAATCCATTGCCAATGGTTCACTCAATATTTTCAAGATCAAAGTAAGACTTTTTGAAAAATATATAGATAAAACTTAGTAGTCAAGATATTATTTGACCTATTATGTTGCTAATGGTTGGTTAATTGACACATTTAATCAAGGAATACAATGCAACCATTGAGAACTATTGGTCCCCATTACTAGTAGAATCAAACTCAGATCATCCTGTAAACCATAGAGTACCTGAAAGGACTGTTAGAATCAAGTCCATTGAAAAGCATGCAAGGTATTGGACTGATGCTGATTATATAGTTTTCAACACTTACCTTTGGTGGAGAAGGCCTCTTATGAATGTTTTGTAAGTTCAATTAACCCTAACATCACTTTCATTGATCAACTAGCATGATGTCAACAACTCCCATTTTCAACCACCATATGATGTCAGTTTTAAAATAATTTTATGATATTTGATTCTTAACAAATGCCACATGAGCATTTGTTAGCATTTTTCAATTTAAAAATAATATTTACTCCCTCCGTTCCATAATAACTGAGCCATTTTCTAAAAAAAAGTGTCCTAAAATAACCGAGCCATTTCACTTTTCAATACAATATTAATTACTTTTTTCCCTTTATAACTCTAATTAATATTACTTTCATCATTCCCAATATTAATGCACCAATACTTAACAAGAACACTTAAAACCACTTTTCT
>Ga0209282_1002706_pt1 | contig 10336 bp, 8 predicted proteins | sample Mtrugardesep15_FD_187529 | JGI IMG/M metagenome (GOLD analysis project Ga0209282, IMG submission 187529) | Root nodule microbial communities of legume samples collected from California, USA - M. trunc garden sep15 (SPAdes) (version 2) | ecosystem: Host-associated > Plants > Roots > Nodule...
TACAGTAACCTGCATAGAGAACATGTAACAATTTATTACATTTATTTATTTTTTCTTAGAAAATTCAGTTGACTTTTTACAAACACTGATGGGCAAATACTTTATGACTGACCATGTTCTGAAGATAACCAACCCAGGTTTAAGGATGAATTTATTTGTAAATATAACAGTAAACAACTTCAAACACTAGTAACATTTTAATACTGCTTGAGAAATGTAGCCAGAGTTACAATCCTTGTGATGGTTAAAGAAGTAGAATCAACAAGTTGGCCCAGATAACAAAAGTCACCAGAGCCTTTTCCCCCCTAATTGCAACTATATAGATCCAATGACATTATTATCACTTGTCAAAAAAATTCTTCAAACAGACTAAAAAATAGATCTAGATAATGTGTACTGGTTTCAGCGAGTTTTTCTAACTTCTAAGCCTTCCTCTATGTTTAATTGTTCTGCTATCCTCCAATTAATCGAAATAAACGTTACTGCAAAATTGGTCACCCTATAATTTATAATTCAGTCAACCAAAAAAAATATTATTATTCAAGTTTTAGGTTAACTATTCCCCATCCCATCGATGCCAGAACCGCCAACTTTTTGAGCAAAAAATCTGGCGGTGACTATTGTCCCATCCCATCCCCAGTCAATCATAAAAATTATGAAATTCAGATAAAAGAAAATTTGTTATTGGCTAAATGATCAACATCAAACAACAACCAAGCCTTATCCCACTAAGTGGGGTCGTCTATTGGCTAAATGATCAGAATCAGAGATTACAACACACGGAACAAGAGTCAAATTAAGCATGACGACAAGCATACTAAAACATATGATTTTAACTTCAATGCACGCCTTTATTAGATTTCTTACAGGGATATCCTCCACTTCTGGAGTCTGACATATGATTTCTACATCCCGTAGTTTTGCGAAGTAAAAGTCTCTCTCTTTTTCAAGGCGGTCCACTGTAAATTTGAGATCAGTAATCTGTGGAACAGGAAACAAAAGATTAAAAAAGGGAATAACTGACAAACAATGAGGTAAAAATTTCCCGATAAAACTATTAAGTGGTACACTTTTAGTGGCAATACCCATAAAAGAACAAGCAATTTGTCAGGTGACTGAGAATGTGAGAGCACAGACATATTGAATACCACAGGGGAGCATCAGGGAAAATCAACAAAGTTTAAATACATGAAGAAAATGACCTGGTATAAAATTGTATACAAATGAATGGAAACAGAATTTGCACCGTTTGGTAACACTTCATGGACTTCTTAGGTTATGTATGCAGTTTCTAAAATTGTTATAAGCATATGGAACCTAACGTATATACCTCTTTGGACAAAGTCTCAATCTCTACTGAAGAATTAGCCCCACCTGCCCCTCCACTTGACCTGAATGGCTTGGCCACTACACTCAAAGAAAACAACCAAAAAGAGAAGGAAATTAAGAAAAGAGATGAGAAAAGGAAAAGATTCACATTGTAAAACCATTAGGCAAAATGCTGAACATCTTGGAATCAAAACCACCAAGAACTAGAAGCTAACCAGAGGTTCTATTAGGACCCAGTGTGTTGCCTGAGCCAGAATTATTCATAATATTGGTTTGCAGTGATTTTGATTTTTTCAGGGAACTCCGGTCCTTGCCGACCTTAACTCTTCGCTCAACAGGATTATAGTTCCTACAAAATAAAATAAAAAAAGTAAAAATGAAGATATTTTGACAATATTAACTACACAGTACACTGAGAAATATGAATGCATGGCATAATATTGCATTTCTAATTATTTTAAAAGATATGTGAGGGGACACACACATATCATAGAACTGATACTACAATTACATATTCCTACAAGTTATGTAGACACATTAATATTTGGAGCTGTTCAAATGATGACAAAGATACTCAGAGCAAGTAGCATACTCATTCATAATGCCGCCATTAATAGAATCACAGTAACGTTTCAGCCATTGGAGGAACTCCAAGTTGTCCAAAGGTCTGCCTTTAACAAGCCTGCTAACTTCGATATGCTGCAAAATGATAGTCATGTTAAGCCAAGAGCCACTATATATAAACACAAACTATTAGTTGCACATTCTTCTGCCAGTTTTTTAATCTCAAGATATCTAAAATACATTTACGTTAAGAAAAAAAGTCAAATTTCAGCATAAAACATATCCAACCAATCGAAATGGGATTGAGCATGAAAACCATATTACACGTCAAAATTTTCCGTCTCTAAATTCCTATTGTGGCCTTAGCCAACTTGCCTAAAGATATAATTCCTCAATATTGGAGTATGCCGGTGATGCAGGGTTGATGATAAATATTGGGGCTGAATGAATGAGGTTGTGGGACAAGGAAGCATTAGTAAAGAACATTTGATCAGAATTATAATGAAATGCCGTCAAATTATCCATCAATAGAATTTCTAGGCCTTGAGAAACACACTATTGGTGTTGTATGTTATAGGCAAGCAGAATTTGTCCTAACTAATGAGATGAGATACAAGACAATAAAATCAGAATAAAAACTGTACACAATCAGTCCCCTAATTACAATTATATCACAATACAGAAGAAATGCAAGCATTGGGTATGCTATTAAGAGCCTGTTTCAATTGGCTTATTTGAGCTTATCTTTTGGCATAAGCACTTGGGACACTTTTGAGAGAACTTATCAAAACAGCTTATGACATATTAATAAGGTGTTTTTTAGCTTAATTCCATAAGCTCTCCATGATAGTTAATGAAAACAGCTTATAGATTATACAAAAACATTTTCACTATAATTTATCTCGTGTTACATGATAAGTGCTTGCACTATAAACTGCAAAATAAATTGTTTATCCAAACATGACCCGGGTGTTTAATCATGCCACTGTAACCTAAACATTTACAATAATCATCCCAACTTTCTTTCTTATTTACTAAAGCAAAGATCTCAACCAAGTTCAAGTTCAACGTATCGTAATCACAAGTAGATGTATGCATATACCTTATCAATTTTCAGCTTGTTGAACACATCCTGCAAAACTTTGTAATTCTGGATCTTATCATACTCAGTCTTTGCATCAAAATTAACCTATAATAAAACCCACATTGCAAAATTTAAAAAAAAAAAACATCACAAAAGAACCCAAAAGAAAATTAAAGCATTACAATGTAACAGCCACCTTGTGCATTGGAACAACTCCTTGATGCGTCACATCCATCATTTGGCATTGTACAGCACCAGATGCAGCCTAAACAATATCATAATCAAGATCAATATTCAATACATTACAAGCTATGAATTAACATGCAGAAAGGGTTAGGGTTAGGGTTAGGGTTTGGTTACATCTTCAATGCGTGAGAGATTGAGCTGAAGTAGGTTGTTGATCCAATTCAGAATCTCGTTCCTGCCGACAAAGTATGCACTATCCATTATGCCTATATTTGTCGCCATTTTCGCACAAAGAGAAGATTGAGATTCAAGAGAAAAGAAAAGGAAGAAAATGAGAGTGTTTTGAAGAAATCGAATATGTCAAGTATGGTGCTGTGCTGTGGTATTCTGAATTTGTAGTGGTTACTCTCACTCTTCAACTCTCTAACACAATAACGCGTAACGTTCTTGGTAAATGGTGCGAACCCAAGTAGTTTTTAATAATTTCTTCAATTTTAAATTCTAACTACTTTTTTGGCAAAAATAAATTTTCCATGTAGGATATTGTAAAAGTTAATGCTTCCACATGTAATTTTCGAACCTCAAACCTTGCCTATATTAATATATGTGTTGTCTCTATTAATTGGTTAAACTTCTCTAACATGTAATATAATACTTCTATACGTGTTTTTGGATTTGATTCCTAAACTTTTTTTTAAAAAATAATTCATAAACTTTGATTAAACTAAAAAAGACTAATCATCCTATTTAAACGTTTTATTTTTACAATCTCATTTAAACGTTTTATTCTTAGTCATTTGGTGTTATCCTTCTAATTAACTATCAAGTAAGTAAAGTCTATCAAAAATTACTTCATTTCGAAATTCTTATAATATAATACTATAAATTCCTTTTGTGGTTTTAGGAAGCGGGTTGTTTTTATTATATTTGCTAACCTCATGTTAATATTTGATGCCATTTGGCAATTTTAAAGATAGTACTATAATCTAAAGTTGATGGGTGTCTTGTTGTCAAGTCGGTCAACTTTTGCCGGTTTCTTTCCATTTTGGAAAAAAATAATATTTTTGTGGTCCGTCTCCATCTTTTTTTTATTCTTTTCCACCTACTTTTGCTTTTTTTATTTGAGGATTCCACCCACTTCTGTTCTAAATTAATTAATGTTTTTTTTTTCAGTTTGTGTACTTTCTCTCTTCTCCTAATATTTCCGCAACTTTTCTATGGCACCAAAAGTTTTTTTTTTGTAATAATTTCTTTTTTTACATATGGTTATTACGTCTGCAAGTGGCAGCAGCAACCGTAGATCAATCATAACCATTATTAGATAAATAAATGAAAACCCAACCCAAATTTGATGACTTCCATTATTAACTGTTGTGATTCAAATTATTATTAACTGTTGTGATTCAAATTAAAGATTAGTCTTATAACGAGTTCAAAGAATCTAATTGATGATATACTTTACAGCATCTACAAAGAGTTAATATTCAAATTATGGTGGGTTATGGGGAAAAAAATTGTGATACAACTCTCAATATTAGCTTGTTACTTGTAAAGAATGAAAATCCACAAAAAATCCAAATTTCTAAAACTCATTAAATACTCAATTTTTTTTATTACATTCTTAACCTTTAAGGTAGGTTTGGTTGTAGGTAGAATAAGGATAGGAGAGGAAAAAATAATAATAATTTTTTAAGTTAGCCCTTTCGGTACTAAGAGGAAATGTGTTTTGGTAATTTAGTGTTCAATCGTGAGGTAACAATAGTCTGATTAATAATTGTTCTATTTAAAAATCAAACTCAAGTTCTTCCGAACGTTTCGTCCTTGGAGAAATTCGTTAACCACTTGAGCTTGATTGTTTGATTAGGAGAAATTACTTTTAATTATATGTGTTTGGTTCAATTTTTAGAAGAAAAAAAAAACAAAGTATATTTCCGCTTTTTGCTTTCCTTAAATTGGAGGATTTAGAGTGGAAGGAGAGATATATTCCTTACAAAAAAAATAATAAAAAATTCTGAGTTGATAGGCATCATAAACTTACACATACAAAGTGGATGTAACAGATTTTGAATTCCGACATACAAAATAAAAGTAACAGAGTTTGAACCCCTACATTTTTGTCAGGTGAGTTAATACTTATTCCTTACGATTTTATTACATTCTCGTTATTATCATCAATTTCCTTTTTAAATTTCAAAACGGGTCCTTATGCTCTGCGCTTTTGAGAGGAAAAAATTGCTTGCATGTGTACTCTTTCTCGTGCTGTTTTTTTTTCCTTTTCTTTCAACTTTCTTGCCCGATATAATTTGCGTTTTGATGTTTTGTTTTGTATATTCATTAACGTAACCTTTTCTCTTGGTTACTTGATTTCTTTGCTTTACTCATGCTCACTCTTTTTTACTTGCCTTTTAAATTTTGTTTGTATTCGATTTTAATTTGTTATGTTTTTATATTCTAGTTTATGTAGATTTAATTTATTTTTATTTATATTTTTACATTTTTTGTGCATACGATGTATTATATATTTTTGACACTTTTTTAAGAAGTTAAAATGAAATTTACATAAATAGTTATCATCTCAGCATAAGATGTGCACAGAGTCGTAGCAAAAAAAAGTCAAATAATTATATCACAAAGTCAAATCAACTACTCAAAAGAATTGACTCGTTAAGTAAACATCCTAAGACAAACTAAGAGATCTACCCACCAAATTTATAAATCAAATGATCAATTCTAAAACTTACATTTTAGCCACCAAAAGACTAAAACTTTCATTGTATAAAACACTTGTTGAATCAAAAGCTCCTTATTTTGAAAAACACTAATTTCTTTTTTTTCAAATATTTCAAACACAAGCACGCTAAATAGGATGAAGAATTGATTCTATTTTTTTAGAGCACGAAATCGTACCACCAAACCTGGTGCAATACCAGAAATAGAATGAGAGAGAACGCTATTAATATCAAGCCAATTTAAAACTCATATAGTCTCTCTCACAAGTTAGCCTTAGTTTTTTCTCTTTAGGTTTTCTCTTTCAGTTTCTTCATTGAGGGGTGGTTTTGGGTCAATTTTTGACCTGAAATCACCCCTCTTCATCTTTTTCTCTCTATTTCAATATAAATAAGTGATTTTCACATAGATTTATGTTTTTTCTTTGGGATTTCATCATCTAAGTGTGGTGGTTTGTTGTTCGTCGTCTTGTGTGGCGTTTTTTGATTTTCCGTCTTCTTGTAGTGTTCGATTCATATTGAAGATCGATTATTCAATCAAAGATTTGAGCGTCAACGTTGCAGATCTGGAGGCATAGATATTCCGGTCACTTTAATTTTATCATATATTTTTGTAGGCATTATGTCGTTATATGCTATTAACTTGGATGTTGTGAGTTTGTTCGCAGATTTATCTTTTACGTTTTTAACAATATTGAATGATGTAATCTTTCGATTTAAATTTAAATTAATGAATATCATTTTTGTTTTTTTTTTAAATAACTATAACTCAAATTTTACCAACCTAATCACAATCAATAATAAATGATAAACAAATTCATCTCATCCACGACCTCTGAAATAAAGACGATGGCTATAATATAAAATTCTACGACGAACACAATTGCCCTTAATTAGCTATTGTAAAAAAGATGTCAAACAAACACTGACGCCTTTTTGCAGAGATACTTTGTTTTATATTTCACATAAGTTAACAAATAATAGACATCTTTAAACGAATATCCGTTAACATTACCAAGATCAAAGAAACTAAAAACCCAAAGAAACCTTGTATATTCGGACAAAGCACAAAATCAAACCAACAAAATATATTTCATTTGGAGTTCAAAAAAAAAATATATAGTTTGATTTTTTGTTGAAAGAAAACGGTTGACCGTAGAAAAATGCTTACATCAGCAATATGTAATTTTTCTTTAAAGGAATGTATCATTTTATTTTTTTACGTTGGCAATGACAATACATCATAGGAAGTTTAGACTTTTGACTTTAGACATGCTTAGGGGACAAGGACAATGCTAGCAGTCTTTGCTTAAGAGTTGAAACTGGTTTAAGTTTCCCTCAACAGCAAAAAAAGAGCTGGGGTTACAAAAAAGCAACCGTTAGTTGTTTCATTTTCATCGTTTTTTTTAAGGATTCATTTTCATCGTTAAAAATGTTGTTTATTAATTGGTCGAAAATTAGGAGTCTGTTTTTTTGACAAAAACATTTTCTATTTTTTATTTTTTAAAATTTGTGTTAGGTTTACTTCGTAACATTAGAAAAATAACTTATAAATTGAGTCATTGTGTTGGAGATAAAGTGCAAGCTAAGTATGATGCATTCCACAAAATAATGAAAATAATTATTTTTAACAGCAATGTAATACAATTCATTATTCCAACATTCTATTTTATCATTGTTAACAATTAAAACCAACATAGATTTTACAAATAGTTAAATAAGTTTTTTTTTTTTAAAGCAGATTGAAGAAGGTTGCATCATGGTAACACATTGACACCTCAATTATGTTGGCAACTCAATGCACATAATTCCTATACATTCTCTCCAAATACATTATTAATAATATGAAAAAGGAAAAACAAATTTTGTGTTTGGTGGATCAACCTTGTCTCTAAAGAAACTATGGTAAAGGTGAAACGTGAGATAAATAACTTTAACTTTTCACTCTTAAACTCATGGGATGAGGTTGTTCAACCACGTGTATACATCTAACACTTTGGATTAAGTAGTTAGACCCAACTCAAATTTTATGATGATATCATGATAACTTAACTAAGACTCGATGGGGACAAGTTACTCGACCACTTTTGTAACGCTTTAGAAGTCCAATCTTGAGTCTAAGAGGTAGGCATTGCAATGAGGCGGAGTGAGAACAAGTTTTACATTCCCCGCCCCCGTACACAACTCTCATATACTTACTCGTTACCCTATCCATACCCAACGGGGATAAGAAATCGAATCTCATCCCCGCTCCCGACGGGTTTAGGTATTCTCGCCCCATCCCCGCAGTGGATAACTTTTTTTAATAAAAATAAGAGTATTTTTCAACCCCGAGTGCAATGTTGTAATGCATTATCCATAAAAGAGATGACGGTGATTGATGACTATGGTGATGGAGAAGAGAGAGGCTGAGAGTGTGAGATACGGAGAAGAAAAGAGAGAACTATGATAAGCGAGTGTCATCTAAAAGACCGAGACTCTGACAGTGTGAGTGAAATGATTTAGGCGTTGGGTTTCCACTTATATAAAAGGGTAATAAATTGATTTTTATCTTCTCTTATGTAACCAAAAAAAATTAATTTTTACATTCAAGACGGGTTTGAGTATGGGTTCGGGGTAGGTATCTTTGTCTCCGTTACTTGTTCCTTGCGTTTTGAAATTGGGGAAAACTCAATTCTAGTCAAAGCGGGAAAAATCCGTCAGATTGGGTTTGATTTGGGTGGGTACCCGTGTGTATGGGTTTTGTTAGGGACGGATGGAGGTTGAAGGATTTGTGGGCTTGTGCCCACACAAAATTTTTAGAAACAACTTTTTTTGGTAGTATAATGTATCAATAGTTATATTTTTACCACATGGATCACACTTATCGCAAATTATTTTTTTCTTGGCCCACGCTTATTATCATATATCTCAAACTATTATTAAGAATTAGATGCGAAATCAAGTAGGGGATGACTGGTTAAATGTTTGTTTAGTTATTTGTATAGAGACATATCATTCAAAGTTTCAATTATGAATAATCATAAAGGACAATTATTAATGCTACAAGTTTATATATATATATTGCCCCCACTATTCAAATATCCTAGATCCGTCACTGGGTTTTGTTGTCATGCCTACTGAAAAGAGTGTGATAAGAGTTCCACATCAGATAAGATCTAACCAGAACATATATTTATCAGCGGGTGTAACTCTTATCTTATAAGAAATACATGTAAGAATTAATTAAATCTAATATAAAAAAATGTGATATGATATAAGAGTATTTTGATTCGGACCATCCATCATTTATATTTATACACCGTAACCAATAGTGCTCGAAACATGAGGGGTGTATTAGGAAAACTCTGATCCTGCACACAATAAAAGTAAGGTTTGAAATGAATCTATAAAGAGCAAACGACTATTACCTCATAAGTTAAATTTTTAAGATTAAATTTTACCTTATAATTTTTTTTATTTTATATATATATATATAATAGTCAAAGTTTACGATCCTATGCTTGCTAGACATTTGCAGAAATAAAGTTATTGGAGAATTCTAACTAGTGCCCCAAAAGTATTGATTAAGCATAAAAAACAAGTAAGTTTTTATAAAAAAGTTGTGTAATTATTATTTGATAAAAAGTAACATCTTATGTTCTCAATACAAAATTTTTATTTGTAGATTCCTTAACCATTGCCCTAAGGGTACTGATTAGCAAGACTCTTAAAATTTCTTAAGCTAGTTGCGACAATAAAAAAATCAGGGTCTTTTTGGAAGAATTTTGTTTTATAGAGTTGGTGAATCATTTAATTGTGTATGCATTGAGGGAAGAGCTTGTCGCCATCCCCACGTACAAATAGGTAGAATGCATTTATTATTAAGTCGATATGGCATAGTTCAAGGGACAATATCAAAATTATTAGGTTAGATTGTTTTTGTGGTGAATTAAGTTCAAATCCTTAATTTCTACTATTTTATATGTTACTCCAAGAAGATAAACAAACAAAAAATCAAAATCAATACACTTATTAATTAATTATTACCAAAAAAAATTACACTTATTAATTAGTGTGACTTTTTGAATATTTTTACAAGTATATCTTCATAAAAAATCGTAAAACATTAAATACATCCACTAATATTAAAAAGACAAACATTAAATAAAGGGTAAAAAGTCTTTTAAACAATAATTACACCGTAAAATTGTGATATTTTCTTATAAATAAGACCACCGGAAGGAGTAGTTTTTAGGTGATGTTTGTCACTTTATCTATCAACAACGGTATATATTCGTGTTTTTTTTTTTTTTTTATCAAGATATACATTCATTCTATATGACATAAAAAATACTTCATACAATTTCAAATGTTAACAACAAAAAAATTATTTGATGACTTAAATTCAAAATACAAGTAAAACTTAACTGATTATACCGTGGTTAATATTATTTATTATTCCTAA